>Ga0181536_10002395_pt1 | contig 21299 bp, 19 predicted proteins | sample PEATcosm2014_Bin_41_FD_121105 | JGI IMG/M metagenome (GOLD analysis project Ga0181536, IMG submission 121105) | Peatland microbial communities from MTU Mesocosm Facility, Houghton, MI, USA - PEATcosm2014_Bin17_60_metaG | ecosystem: Environmental > Terrestrial > Soil > Wetlands > Peat | place...
CAGGGAACTGTCGGGCTCGAATGGGAGGAAGACCTCGGCCGCCTCGGCGCCGCGCCGCTCGATGCGATCCTCGTCGCGGTCGGCGGCGGCGGCCTGATCGCCGGCGTCGCCGCGTGGTTCGACGGTCGCGTCAAAATCGTCGGCGTCGAGCCCGAAGGGTCGTGCGCGATGCACGCCGCCCTGGCGGCCGGGCGCCCGGTCGACGTCACCGTCAAATCGGTGGCGGCTGATTCGCTGGGATCGCGCAGCGTCGGCGAACTCAATCTCGCCATCGCGCGGCGCGCCGTCGATCACGTCGCGCTGGTGACCGACGACGCCATTCGGGCGGCGCAACTCGGCCTGTGGCGCGATTTCTCGATCGTCGCCGAGCCCGGCGGCGCGGCGGCCTACGCGGCGCTGGCGAGCGGCGCCTACCGCCCGGCGCCCGGCGAACGCGTCGGCGTGCTCGTCTGCGGCGCCAACGCCGATCTCACGACTTTCGCCGCCGCGGCGGCGGCCTAGGGTGTTGCGATGGGCGAGGGCTCGCACTATGGTCCGCCCGCTTCGCGAACGCCGGCCCCGGCCTTCGCGCCTCGGTGGGGCGTAGCCAAGTGGTAAGGCAGCGGATTTTGATTCCGCCATCCCCAGGTTCGAATCCTGGCGCCCCAGCCAAAAATATCAACTATGAATCAACGTGTTACGAGGCGGTCTTGATCGCTAAGTCACGGTTTTGAAATTGCCTCATGTCGCAGAAATTTCCATTGATTTTCAAGGGTCGCAAAACAGTGCCGGAATCTCCACGCGACATGGACGCAACATGAGAGCGCGCGATTTTTCACGAATCTCGTCGCTACGAACTGAGAGAAATCACGCGTCGCAGCCGTACCCCACCAGGCACCAAGCCGGGTTATGTATCATCCTCGCGACACGTTGGCTTCCGATAGCGTGCATGGAGGATACAGTGTCGAGCCCGCCCTCCGCCAGACACGGATTTCAATCCGAATCGTAAATCGCAACCATTGCAATGCACGACGCCGGCACGGCCCAACCAAAGTTGTCATGTCGCGGCCGAAATTTGTTCACTTTATATTCGCAAAGCGCGAGGAAATTCGATACGCTTTAGCCCTCAAGACGTTAACGCACGAGGTGGCCGTGGCGGAGACACAGATCGAGTGGACAGACGCGACATGGAATCCGGTCGCCGGCTGCTCGGTGGTGAGCGCAGGCTGCACGAATTGCTATGCCATCGAAATGGCCAGACGCCTTCACGCTATGAGCGTGGAAAAATACAAAGGTCTCACGCGCCGAAGCGGTAAGCGCACCGTTTGGACGGGCATGGTGCGTGAGGATTATGCCGCTCTCGAAATTCCGCTTCGCTGGAAGAAGGCGAAGAAAATCTTCGTCAATTCGATGAGTGACCTTTTCCATGAAGCGGTTACGGACGCCTTCATTTTGAAGGTATGGGATGTGATGCGGCAAACACCGCACCACAGCTACCAAATTCTGACGAAGCGGCCGGAGAGGATGGCGGCTCTCGTTCGCTCTAAGTTAGCGGACGTATTGCCAAACGTCTGGCTGGGCACGAGCGTTGAAAATGCTGAGGTCGTGAACCGCATCGACGCCTTACGCGAAGTGCCGGCCGCGATCCGCTTTATCTCATTTGAACCCCTGATTGGCTCGGTCGGGGAAGTCGATCTCACCGGAATTCACTGGGCTATCGTTGGCGGCGAAAGCGGCCGGATGGCCCGTCCTATTCGCGAAGAATGGATCGACGAAATCTACGACCGGTGTCTCGAATTCGATACCGCCTTCTTTTTTAAGCAGTGGGGCACTTGGGGAGCAGACAATAAGCGTCGCTCCAAGAAGGCCAATGGCCGCGAGTATCGCGGAAGACAGTGGGACGAGATGCCGAAAGAGGCTGACCTGCAATTGACCACCGTCATGTCTGCCCTTTGAAACGGAACGCGTATGGTCGCTAAACCCTATTTGTGGACGGACGGCGCGACGTTGGAGGAGCACTCCAGACGCAAGCTCAAAATCCTTCGCGAGTACTTCGCCAGGTACCTTGCGGTGCGTTGCCAATTCCCGCAGCAGTCTCGCTTCCGTCTTGCAATTGTCGACGGTTTTGCAGGCGGCGGCCGTTATGTTGACGGAAGCCCTGGCTCTCCCCTTGTTTTTGTTGAAGAGTTACGGGCCGCGACCGAAACGTTCAATCTTAGGCGTGCGTCGGAAGGGATGGCGGCGCTCGAGATTGAGTGTCTGCTTCTGGCGAATGACGAAAGCCGCGAAGCAATTGAACTTCTTAAATCGCACCTCGAACCCTATCGAGCTGAGATCATCCAGTCCGTTCCACGACTTCACCTGCAAGTGGAATATTCCTGCAACGAGTTTGAACAGACTTATCCTTCTATCAAAGAAAAGCTGGAATGTGGTAGCTACAAGAACGTGTTGTTCAATTTAGATCAATGCGGACACAGCGACGTCAAACGAAGTACGTTGCGCGATATTATCGACTCGTTTCGATCGGCGGAAGTATTCTACACGTTTATGATAAAGTCTCTTCTCGCATTTCTCCAAAAGAGCGATCCACGAAAATTTCGGGAGCAATTGAGCTATCTGGCGCTTACCGATTCCGACCTTAAGTTATTGGAAGCGCAGATGAGCAATAAGACGTGGCTTGGCACCGCCGAGCGGATTGTCTTTAGTGCTTTCATGAGTTGCGCCGCTTACGTGAGTCCATTTTCCATTCACAATCCCGACGGCTGGCAATACTGGCTAATCCACTTTGCTGGAAGTGTGCGCGCGCGGCAAGAGTACAATAACGTTCTCCATAATAACAGCAGTATGCAGGCCCATTTTGGCAGATCAGGGCTAGAAATGCTTTCCTTCAATCCAACTCATTCCAAAAACTCGCTCTATCTGTTCGATCCGCCTGGAAGAGCGGAAGCCAAAGAGCAGCTCTTTGACGATATTCCGCGTTTTGTTTCGAAATACGGAGATGCGATCAGCGTAAACGAGTTTTACGAAAATATCTACAACACTACCCCCGCACACGCAGATGACATCCACGAGGCAATCATTGAGAACCCTGATTTGGAAGTCATAACGGAGGCGGGTGGTGCACGTCGATCGGCGAAGACCATTGGCAGCGGGGACATTCTCCGCTTGAAGCGCCAAAAGAGCTTTTTCCCTGCGTTCTTTAGCGAGGAGAAACGAGTCGGTCTGAAAACTCGGCCTGGGTGACTCTTATCCGTTCATCAGGAATCGCTCCGTGGTCCCCACGCGTCAGAGAGGGCACTGACGAACGACGTCGCCAAACAGAAGCGCTGTTCTGGTCCATCCAAGACTCAAGATAGTTGAATTAAGTCCAGCTCTTTGATCGGATTTCGCTTTTCCACCCTGCAAATCTGCTCCAGAATTGGAGTGCGATTCTCGGCTACGCAGATTTCAGCGCGCAGACGGCATTCGCCCGCGCGCCGTGTGCCCGGGATTCAACAGAGGTAAGGAGCCGCCCGTGAGCGTGCCACTTGATGACATCATTAGGCAGCGTGCGAAAATCTATGCGGAGCAACTGACCCTAGCGGCCTCAAAAGCGAAAAAGGAGGAGGAAATCCGTATCGCCTCCGAGCGCGAACTCGCGTTCCTGCAGAAAGCAGCCAACATCAAGCTCGAAGGCAAGCACGAATTCACCGTCGCAAGTGGCTTCGTTGACAGCGTCTACGATCGCGTAATCATAGAGTACAAGAATCCCAACAGTCCGAGTGCGCGCATTGGGCCGACTGTCGATTCTCCTGGTACGAAGAAAGTTGTCGATCAAATTAAGAGTCGATTTGAGGACCTCAATAAACAGCACGGACAGCCTCTCAATTCGCTGTTTGGTGTCGGCATGGATGGACGCAGTTTCATCTTTGTCCGCTTTCGAAATGGCGAGTGGTCTATCCAAGACCCGGTTCCTGTCACCCAACACTCTGCTGAACGGTTTCTCCGCGCCCTATTCAATCTTGGAACGAAAGGGAAACCCTTCACAGCCTCGGAGCTTGCGCAAGACTTTGGTGCCGATGGCGATGTAGCAGGGACAGCGATCCGGGTGCTCTATGACGCATTGCTGGAGACCACAAGTCCAAAGGCACTTATATTTTTCAACGAGTGGAAAATACATTTCAGCGAGGTTTGCGGTTACGACGTAAATAAACCATCGGAGAAAATAATACAACTTGCAGAAGAATATGGAGTGGAAACGAAAGGACTGAAGACAGCTCAGCTGCTCTTTTCACTGCATACGTATTATGCGTTATTTATGAAATTGTTGGCAGCGGAGCTTGTATCGTCCGTGCATCAGCTGCCAGGTGGGACGCCACTACGTAGGATGATGCAGGCTGTGACACCCACAAAGCTTCGTCGAGAACTCGAAGAGTTAGAAGCCGGTTCTGTATTTCGTCACTTCAATATCACGAATTTCCTCGAGGGCGATCTATTCGCCTGGTATTTGCCCGCTTGGTCGACTGCCATGGACGAGTGGATTCGTCGTCTTGTTACAAAACTCGACAGCTACAATCCTGGCACTCTTTCCGAAGATCCCGCCGAAAGCCGAGACCTTCTGAAGAAGTTGTTTCACCGACTCTTTCCGAAGAGCGTCCGCCATGATTTGGGGGAATACTACACGCCAGACTGGTTGGCTGAGTATGTTCTCGACAAGCTTGAGTACAAAGGCGACCCATCGCTTCGAGTGCTCGACCCAGCCTGCGGTTCCGGTACGTTCTTGGTGATTGCAATTGCTCGTATTCGAAAATGGTACGACGAAAATCGTGAGAATTGCGCATTCGATGAAGAGGCGTTGTGTCGGAAAATATTGCAAAATATTGTCGGATTTGATCTCAATCCTCTCGCTGTTATGGCGGCCCGAACTAACTACCTGATCGCTATTCGCGATTTGATAGGCCACATGGATGGCGTCGAAATCCCAATTTATCTGTGTGATGCGATTATGACTCCTTCCCAACATGGCGGTCTCTTCGCCGGCACCTTGGATAAGGCGCGGGAGCTAAAAACGGCCGCTGGAACGTTCGTCATTCCGACGGAAATCGCGCAAACCCAGACCCAAATCGCGCGCTACGCAGAATTGCTCGAGGAATGCGTTCAAGGCAAATATAAGCCAGACGAGTTCGTGGCGCGGTGCAAAGAAGAGAAACTGCCTGTTCACGAAACAATTTTGCATTCTGACCTATTCAAGCAGCTGGTGAAGCTCGACGCAGAGAGCAGGAATGGCGTGTGGGCACGCATTATCAAGAACGCCTTCGCCCCACTATTCACACCTCAAGTTGATTTCGTTGTTGGGAATCCACCGTGGGTAAACTGGGAGAGCCTGCCGGACATGTATCGCAAGTCGACTGCGGCACTATGGACGGATTATGGTCTTTTTCGTCAGAAAGGCTACAAGGCGAAACTTGGCGGCGCGAAAGACGACATTTCAATACTTATGACGTATGTGTGCCACGATTCTTACTTGAAATCGTCCGGCCGGTTGGCTTTTCTAATTACGCAATCCGTCTTCAAGACAAAGGGAGGTGGTGACGGTTTTCGGGGATTTCGGTACACAAAACCTGGAACCGCGGAAACATATCTGTCGCCGCTGGACGTTGAGGACTTGAGCAATTTGCAGCCGTTCGAGGGAGCGGCAAATCGGACAGCGATTATCGTTGCGGGCAAATCGCACACGCCTGTCGCTTTCCCGGTCCCCTTCACCCTATGGAACAAGCACCGGCGTGCGGCAGTTTCGCCAGACAGTTCGTTAAACTTTGTCCTCTCGAAAGTTGATCGTCTCGCTCAATTCGCGACGCCAGTAGAGAAGAACGATCTTCGCTCGCCCTGGATTACGGGTTCGAAGCCTGTTTTGAAGGTTTTGTCAGCTTTGCGTGGGTTAAGCGAGTATAATAGTCGCAAGGGAGTGTACTGCCCTACAAACGCAATTTATTGGCTCACGGAATTCCAGAGGGGACCGGGCAACACCGTAATTGTCAGCAATCTTGCTGACACTGGAAAGACGAAACTCCGGAAGGTAACGGCGGCCGTCGAGTCAACGTTTGTACATGACCTGGTACGTGGTAAAGATGTTGCTAGGTGGAAGTGGGAAAACGTCACAAAGATTCTCTTGCCGCAAAATCCTGACCATCCTGCAAGCGCTGTTCCCGTAGAAACGCTTAAGCTCAAATTTCCGAAGACATACGCCTTCTTCAAAGGATTCGAGAAAGAAATCCGGGGTTGTGCGCTACTTGCTCAATTTTTTGACCCACAGACCGCCCCATTCTACTCGTCATACAATGTCGGCGCTTACACGTATTCACCGTTCAAGGTCGTTTGGAAGGAAATCTGTCAGGAAATCGAATCTGTTGTGATTGAGGACCCGGATCGGTCTGTCATTCCTGATCACAAATTAGTAATGGTGGCTTTTGATAAGGCAGACCCAGCATACTTTCTAACCGGTCTTCTAAACTCAATTCCGATCCGCCTTTTCGTGAGAAGCTACGCGGTACAAACATCTATCTCCGGCCATATTTTTGAATACGTCGCGCTTCCGCAATTTGACGGCAAAGACACGACGCATCGCAGGGTGGCCAAGCTAGCTCGCGACTGTCATAGCGCGAGCTCCGGTCAACTCGCACAGATAGAGGAACAGCTCGAACAAGCTGTCGCCCTTGCACTGAACATACCTGCGGCAAATTTGAAAATTATGCGCGACGAACTCGAAGCCATGCGCGATTGACCGTAACAAACGTCGCGCACCAGCCCCGTACCGGTTGATCCTGGTCCTCAGAAGCTACAACCGCGCGCCCCACCTCCCGATCTCCTCGAGGATTTCCTCGAAGGTAGGCCTGGCCTTGTAATAGAGCGCGCTCGTCCCGGCATAGGCGGTTTCGTAGGTCTCGCGCGTTTGCGGATCGCTCAGAACGAACGCTTCGTTTTCGGCGATGTTGGGGTTGTCGTCCCTGCGGAATCGCTTCGCTTTGTGTGCCTTGTAGGCGTCCGTGCCCATGAAGGCCTGGACCTCGGGGCGACAGAGCAGACAGTAAACGTCGTAGTAGTGGCGCATGAAATTGGCTGGGAACGCGCCGGTTTCCTGCTGCTTCCGAAATTTCGTTGAGACGGTCTGGAGCTTTTCGACCAACGTGTGTCCAGGGTCGTAGCAGGCCACGCCTTTGGCGCGGTTGTCGATGATATCAACCTTGTCGACCGCGTAGTCGTACGACCAGGAGCTAATGTCCCGTGCGCTATTCGGCGTCACATCGTCGAACCCGACTTCGAGTAAGATGCCCTCCTTGAGACCCTGCACCGGCTCGTTGAAGCTTTTGTAGAAAAGCCGAATGCCGCCGCTGAAGAAATCCGCATTGTCGAAGTCGTGGTCGCGCTTGACCTCGCCGATGCCGTCGATACGGATCGTCTGCGCCACCCAGTCGTAAAAGCTCTCGCGGCTTCGCCGATGTGCGGCCTTGGTCTGATTGCGTCCCGTTTTCACATCCTGGTCGGCGGGCGGCTCGATGCGAATATCGATGTCTTCCGAGAACCGGTCGATGATCTGGAAGCCCTTGGACAGCGACGTCCCGCCCTTCAGCTCGAATGTCATGCCCAGCTCTTGCAAGCCGTAGAGGCAGTGCATGATCCAGTAGTCTTTTTCGACCAAGGCGGGATCGATGGACTTTTCTTGTCCAACGATCCGCACCAGATCGGCGAATTGCGCGTGATTGTGAAGAAAGTCAGGCGGCATGAGGCACGGGGGATGCTCTTAGCACCTGGGAGAAAAACTTCTTCGTCCGCACGCTGCCATAATGACGCGCGGCCCGCTGCAAACGCGTTACATCAAGTGACGCCGCGCGTTCTTTGACGCGCGCCAGCACCTCTTCCTTGCTTTCCGCCAGGCGATCGAGATTGTTGACCAGATCGACCAGCAGGAATTCCTTGCTCAGCGCCTTCGGGAAAGACGGCTTCACACGAAATTCGAACGTGCGGCCGCCGAGCGAGAAATTGCCGTGGCGCTTGTGATTGTAGACAACAGTCTTGTCGTAAAGCTGCGTCGTGCCGACCCCAAGCCGGTTGTAGGCATTGGGTGACGCGAGAAGGAACCGATCATCCTTGAGGAAGGTCGCGACCAGTTTGTCGTCTTCCGCCGGCGCTTTCCCAAAAACGGTCTGCTTCGGATAGGCGTACAGCCCTCCCGCCAGCTTCGTGAGTGTCCCCTCATCGACAAGCTGCTTGAGATGCCGATCGACAGCACGCGACCACTGGGTCAGGTCTTCACGCCGATAGACCCTTCCCGGCCGCAAACGCCGCTTGAGTTCCTGGAGTTTCGTCATGCTGACAATATATGGAAAGGCGCCATCATTTGCAAGTGATTTCATTGAAATATCATGCAATTGTGGCTTGCGGTACTCTATTAACATGTTGATATATAACACATTTTTGTCGCGTCTTCCGTCGGCGATCATCTCTCCGGCTTATCTTCCGTGACGTTCGTCAAGAAGGCGAAGCTCTGCGCCGTGAGGCCGGTTATTTCCCGTAGCTTCTCTGCCATTTTCGAGCGACGGTTACGGATGAACGTACGATAACTCCGGTAATCAAGCAGGTTTCGATCGATCATTGCAGTCCGTAGCGCCGTATCATCTACATCGCTCAGATATTCATGCGGATGTTTTGCGCTCTTGTTGCGGTTCATGCCGCGCGGCAATATCCAAAGATTTCCAAGATCGTGAATTTCCTGCGGCTCGATTCCTTTTTCCTCAAGCACGGAGCGGGGGAAAATATGGTCGATCTCGGGGAGATTTTCTGACAATTGGATTCTGCCGCCGGTGCGTCGTTGTATCAACGCAAGGGCCAGATCGACATTGTTCCCAAACAGACGGTCCTCGGCTAAATCGAAATTCGCTCGCCATGAAACGTATTCAGCCGCCCCGTTGAAAGGCAACGGACTTCCTTGCGCTATATCCTTCGGCGCAGGTAAATAATCCCGTACAAACGCACCTGTTCGACTCTCGGAATGTTGAGTGAAGGTCTTTGCGAAAGCGAATAGAAACAAGGCTCGCCTTGCGTCAGCCTTGACACCTTTAGGGAAAGTGTGTTTCGGAGCGTGAAAGAGGTAGTGCACAAATGGCACCATCGTACTGATGCCGCCCAATAATCGCGCCGAATCTATTCCGCACTCGGCACGTACGAAGTCGATTGTAGACCGTATTGCGTCGAAACAATCGCGGTAGGTATTTTGGATTTTATCGACGTTGCTTTTCTTTCTAAGGAGCTCAAAATCTAATCGCGTACCGATCCCAGCAGTCGAAAACATGGACCGAATAATAAAGTCATTGTCGATGTTGAGATTGCCTGCGTCATTGATTTCCTTAACGAAGCGCGGCAGAAGCACGCTCGCTTCCGCCCAATAGAGACGTAACATGCTGACGATGAGGTCCGATCGTCTCAGAATCATACCTTGTGTGTTCACGCGAACAAATATTTCCAGAATATCGAAAGCCGACTTACGTTTCTCATCATTGGCTGGCAATTTGCTGTCGATCGTTTGAGTCTTCAGAATCTCACTGTTTTCCGAAAGGGCGTAGCCCGCGGTCTGGATGTTCAGTTCCATGCGAAGCTTGTCCTCATTGGACAACCTCAATTGTTGAGCGAGATCGTCACGCAATTTTTGAATATCACGTGGATTGCGGCCTATAACTTCCGATAGCCGAATCCAATAAGCAGCCTCGCTCTTGCCTTCGTGTTTCGCCGCCGCACCGCTCTTCCGTTCGGCGATTTGTTCCCGATTGAGAGTTTTCGCCTCTGCGTCATCCGTGAACATGAACCGATACTTAACTTCGGAATGGTCGTCGGAGTCCCGCCCGCTCAGGATGTCATAATAGAGCTTTTGGCCGTTGAAGGTACCCTTTAATGCCACGTAGATCGAGCTTAAGCGCTGCTGGCCGTCAAGGACCAATTTGAGCCGTTTACCTTTCTTGTTTTCCTCGAATTCGTAGATTCCACCCGGCACGTGATTGCGCGCGAAGCTGCGAAACTGAATTGGGGTATACGTTTCCCAGAGAAGAACAATTCCGACGGGATATCCTCGGAACATCGAGTCGAATAACAGCTCGATCCTTTCTTCATCCCAAACAAAATCACGTTGAATCGCAGGAAGAACTATGTCTTCGTTGTCGATCTCATTTACTAATTCATAAATCGACATTGGTCCTCTACCATCCAGCGCGGAACGAAAGCGAGAATGTTCCTTTCCGTGCCCAAGAGCAAGGCGTTTGCGATTGAAACGCCCCACAATTGCGTTGTCGACCCACACGTGGCCAGTCCGCAATCGACGCACCGAAATCTCGCGCGCTGAGCCCCTTGGATCCCGTGCCGAGATATGGGGCTCGATCCTGTGGGCATCGATCCCTCGCGCAAGAATTCGGCCAGCCTTTCGGCTGACTTTGTTCGTTTTGTTTTGGGGGGCCTGCGGCCCCTGGCCGTCAAGGCCAGGGCAAGCGCCGGCGGGCGTATCCCCGTCCTTCCTCCCGTTGGTCGTGCAGGACGGGTGATCCCCCTCACCCGCCGTCGGCCCTGACGGCCCACCCCGCTCATTGCCGCGTGGCTAGTCGGGTTGCAGCAGCAGCCGCAACCCGAAGACTAAGGAGCCACGTCATGAGAAGCGATCTCTATCAACGCATCACCAACCGCATCGTCGGCCAGCTTGAAGAAGGCGTCCGGCCGTGGATGCAGCCCTGGAGCGGCGACCATGCCGGCAGCCGCGTCGTGCGGCCGTTGCGCGCGAACGGACAGCCCTACCGGGGGATCAATGTTCTGATGCTGTGGTCGGCGGCGATGGAGAGGGGCTTCGCCGCGCCGGTTTGGATGACCTTCAAGCAGGCGCTCGACCTCAAGGCGCATGTGCGCAAGGGCGAGCGCGGCAGCCTCGTCGTCTATGCCGACCGCCTAACGCGCGCCGAGACCGACTCCGACACCGGCGAGGAAACCGCGCGCAGCATCCCATTTCTCAAGAGCTACACGGTTTTCAACGTCGAGCAGATCGAAGGCTTGCCCGAGCCTTTCTACGCCAAGCCCGAACCGAAGGGCGAGCCCGTGGCGCGCATCGAACGCGCCGAAACGTTCTTCGCCGCGACCGGCGCCAATGTCGTGCATGGCGGTAATCGCGCCTGCTACGTGCCGCGCACCGACAACATCCATATGCCTTGCATCGATTTCTTCCGCGACGCCGAAAGCTATTACGCGACGCTCGCGCACGAGACGACGCACTGGACGCGGCACCCCTCGCGCCTCGACCGCGAATTCGGCCGCAAGCGTTGGGGCGATGAAGGCTACGCAATGGAAGAGCTGGTCGCCGAACTCGGCGCGGCCTTCCTCTGCGCCGACCTCGAACTGACGCCCGAGACTCGCGAGGACCACGCCGCCTACATCGCGTCGTGGATCAAGGTGCTGAAAGACGACACGCGCGCGATCTTCAGCGCAGCGGCATACGCACAGCGCGCCGTCGATTTCCTGCATGGCGCGCCTTCGGTTGCCGACGCTAACGCCGAGGCCGCGTGACATGGCCAGGCCCGACATCCTCTATGTCGACGGTCACGCCTACAGTTGGCGGCGCTTGTGCGACTTGCGCCGTCAGCAGATGGAGGCGTGGGCGAAGGTCGACCCGCCGCAACCCGCGCTATTCGAACTCAAGATTGATTGCCGGCCGCGCGCCGAGCGAACCGCCGGCGGCCGCTATCGGCAGCCGAGCTTGCTGGACGGTATACGACAGTGAGCTTCCGCGCACCTAAAGACTCTTCGCTAGTGTTCCGTCAGCCTGGATGTACTCCGCTCGGTGTGCGACCACCATCTCTACAAGAACTTCCTCCGGTGGTCTTTCCTCGGTGGCCTGAGTGATAACGCCTCCAAGTCTCCACATCCATGCGCCGTCCCGAAAGTCGGGAACCAACAGCGGGCCTCCGCTAATCCCGCCCAGACCATACCCCACCGGAGGCAGGCCGCTGCCGTGCTGATCGATCATGAACTCGCGTTCAAATCGTACCGTGATCTGGTGGTCTGTGACCGATGCAGCTCCGGTCATACCGGAGTGGAAGCCGAAGTTGATCTCCGCTGCGCTAACCCGTATCCGCTCTTGCGCAGGAAACCCGCAAAACATCACTTGCTCGCCGCGCTTAGGCGGCGCTGGCCAATCGCGCGCCGGAGCAAGGACCGGCCGCTTGCCGATGCGTCCGACAGCGCCGTTCGTCAATCGGAAAGTAGCGATGTCTGTCTCTCGATCGGGTTCATCGAGCGGTATGTCGAGATTGCCACAGGCGATCAGATGGGCGCTGAGGTTTTTGACCGTCGTGTTTGCGACTTGGCAGCGGAGTGGCCCTATCTGCCGCTGGTCGTCAAGATATCGCCTATACACATGCGCGGCTGTGACGAGTATCGAGCCACTGCCGCGATCCAGCATAAATGCTGACGCATGGCCGAGTATGTCGGTCGGCTCATCCGTGTCTCGCGCCCAGAAAATCCAGGTGACATGCTCGGCCGCGCTGACATGGAATGATCGCCCGAATTCGCCTTCGAGAGCGGCCTTGCGCTCCTCGAGGCTCATAGCGTTCAACTCCGACGGCGTATAGACCCTCATGTGTTTGCCACATCGCGCAGCATCTTCGGATCGCCTGCTGTCGCAGTCGACCGGCGTCTGTCGCCGAATTTGATCGGCGCGCCCGTGGCAAAAGTGGCGGTAAGCCTAAACACCTAAACGCGCACGAGCGACGCTTAGAAAGAATTGGTCGACCGGGTGCATGGTGATGAACTCTTTGCCACTCAATTCCGTCGCAAGGTTGTGGACCGAAAAGACGCGCAGCAGTTCACCCCGTTCGGTCATAGCCCGCCACGCCTCGCCGCCTTCTGCGAGGGCGGTTTCGCGCATGAAGCCTTGCAACAATTCAGGAGTCTTTGCGTCTTCCGGAACCGCGCGTTGTCGCGCCCAATTCGTTGTCCCAGGTTCCAGCTTGTCTAGGAACACGGGCTCGCCAGGATCGAGCACAAAGTCCTTGGTCAAGTGATAGCGAATCGATTTTTCGTCATCCTCAAACATCGAGATGCTCTCCTGAGAAGCTTTGCGTTTATCTTACCAGATTCGGGGTTCATCGTCGCGCGACATCTGCCACGCGCGCAAGGCCCTATCAGCTCCACTGCGTCAAAAGGCTGCACACCCGAACTTGTGCTGACGTCGACATTCGCCGCACGTCGGGGCGACGGCAGCTGATCTGCCGTTGCCCGTCCCGCCGCTTTCCCCCGCGCGGCCGCGCCAATTCGCAGCCTGAGCGATGCGACCTTTACGCCGGCGCGGCAGGCGCGGAAGCCCCCAAATTCGACAGAGGCCGTTGCGCGCCTTTTCGTGAGTTCATGCGCGCAGACGCCCTTGCGAATTTGTCCGGCGACAAGCGCCGGTAAAGGGCATCCCCGCCTTCCTCATGCGCCGTCGTCCCGGGTGCGCATCGGCTGCAATGGCGCAGCCGACCAACCCGGGAGAAAACACCATGACGACCTACACCGCCTATTTTCGCACCGACTCCGAAACCGCGACCCACACAATCGAGGCGGACACGCCCGAGCAAGCGTTGAGCAAAGCGCAAGAGTATTACGCAAGCGATCCTTCCGACCTCTGGTTCGAGCGCTATGACGACGCCATGCCGGTGAACGAGATTGCGATCCTTGAAGACAACGGCGGCGAAGTCGCTGCCTGGCGCGACGACGACCTACGGCTCCGCCTTGCCGCGCAAGACTTGCTCGATGCGCTTGAGGAGTTGGTCGCCCGCATCCGCGCCGAGACCGCCGCAAGCGGATTAACCGACGACGAAATGACGTCGCTTGCACCTGCGCGTCGCGCCATCGCCAAGGCGAGGGGAGGCGCGCAATGAACGCTCCCGCCCTCAAGAAATTCCGCGTCAGCTTTTCCGAGTGGATTTAAGGCAGCTCAAGCCGCAACTCGCCGCCGAGCAGTTTTGCCGCGCGCATCAGCGTCTCAAGCGTCGCGTTGGAGCTATCGGGGTTCAGCAGATGACCGAGCTGAACACGGCTCGTCTGCATCACCTCGGCCATGCGGGACTTGGTGACGACATGCCGCTTCATCATGCGGGCAATCTGCTCGCCGATCACGTACTTGACGGCGGCGGCCGACGCTTCCTCGCGGATGCCTTGCTCGACCAGCCAACTCTCGAAAGTCGAGCCGATGCGCGGGTTGCGTTTCTTGCCGCGCTCGGTGACCATCTCCAACCGACGGCGGGCGAATTCCAGGTCGGCTTCCGGCGGCTTCTGCGCCTTCGCGAAGAAGAGACTAAGCGCAATCAGCTTGCCCTTGTGGTACCCGACCAAGAAGCGCGCCACGCGCTTGTTCGAAAGCGGCGACCGAACCTCCCAAATCCTCTCTGCGACGCGGGGGAACGCATTCACGTCCATCACCCAAGCGAATTGCATCCTGAAGAGATCGCGGCCTACCGCGCGCTGATCTTCTCGCGGCAACTCGTAAAGCCAGTCGCGCACAGGCTCGGTGCAGGGCGACCTCCAAAAAACGAGTGGGACGGGTTCCATGGTGTCGATTATGGACGAGCTTCTCGCCCTTTGAAATCTCCTGAATTAACTGGAGAACGCGGGCGATGCACAAGCCGCGATTTCCGAGCCGCGCGCCGGAGCGCGGTGCTGATTTCCTGCATCGTGCGCGGCTTGGCGCGACTGCCGCATCGAACGGTCTTGGATTTCTCGCATTCGGAACTTGACCAGTGCCGTTCATTCTCCTCTTCTTGGCGACGTCGCAGTAGCATCTATCGCAAGAGAGCGTCGTGACCACTCCACTGAAGCCTCCTCCGATAATTGATGATGATGACCTCCGGTCCGCTGTGTCGGCCTTGGCGAATGCCGCTCACAGTTACCGCAGCGTCCTTTTCAAAGTGGCCGCGGGCAACCACGACCTAATCGAACAGATTGTAGAGCATGAGGACTTGCTGAACCTGAGCGACTTCGTAATCAATGCGTGGCGGGAACACCTGGGCCTAGACGCCGAGAACGACAACACTGAGATGCCCGAACGGTAGTGCGTCGTCTCCCGAGGAGTAGCAAGTTGCCCGACTTTTATCGCGTGCGGGCTGCAAGAACCTTCTCGGTCGCGCCTCGCCGTTAGACGCCGACGCCTCTAATCCGCGCGATCCCCTCTCCCCCCGATTCCGTTACCCACGAGCTCTATCCGCGATCGTCGGCGGTTCGAAGATCAGATTGACGCGGCGGTTGCCGCAGCGCGGGCACATCATCCGATCGTTGAGTCCGGCGAGCGACATGTGGGGCCCACGCGTCCAGACCAGCGTCTCGAGGTCCAACTCGGCGCGATAGTGGCACTTGGCCGTCGAGCGCGTGTTGCCCACCTTGCCGTCGATGCAGCGCGCGTGCACTCGCCAGCCCGCCGACAGAGCGTCTTTCAATGTCTCGACCGGCATAGGAACATAAAGAGAACAACCCGCGCCGCTGTCAAGTGGCCGCGTGACACGGCCATGCCCGATATCCGCTACGTCGACGGTCACGCATTCAGTTTCATATAAAAACGGTGCATTCATTAAAAAAATATGGGAAATAGTAGTCCCATAGGATTCGACGATAGGAGATGGTTTCATGCAGCTTCGCCCGATTGAAATTGACGTGGAGGTCTTCCGGTTTTTGGAGAGCCGCCGCACGTCGTTCGCGCAGACACACAACGACATTCTCCGCGATCTAGCGGGACTGTCGGCGGTACAAAAGACCACTGCGACAACACGCAGCGCTGGCGATCAGGGATCTTGGTCCTGGAAGGGCGTCACGCTGCCGAACGGCACAAAACTTCGCATGAGCTACAACGGGCAAACTCACACGGGAGACATAGTGCAAGGTGCCTGGCACGTTGGTGGGGCGATTTTTCGGACTCCGTCAGCCGCGGCAGGTAGCGTCGCGCGATCGAAGAAAGGCAGTCCGGTGTCTTTGGATGGATGGGAGTACTGGGAAATCAAGAAGCCCGACAGCGATCGCTGGACGCCTATCGACAAGCTGAGGAAGTGACACGCGAACGAAGGCGCTCACATGCCAGACCATCTCTACCCGCCGCTTCGGATGTGCATGTACTGCGGCACCACGACTCTGCCTTCCGGCGTCAAGCGATTCACGGACGAACATATTATTCCGTTGGCTCTTGGCGGAAATCTGGTGTTGCCCGAGGCTTCGTGCACCGAATGTGCAAAGATCATCAACAAGCAAATTGAAACTCCGGTTCTCTTCAAGGAATGGGGCTATCTTCGCATCAAGCGGGGCTTTCCCAGCCGCAAAAGGAAGAACAAGCGCGACGCCCAAAAAACGCAGGTGACGCTCACGCGTCAAGACGGCCGTCCCATGCGGATCGGCGTCGCGGATTATTCGTGCCCGGTTCCTCTCTACAAGTTCAAAGAGGCTCGCATTTTTAGCGGCGCTCCACGCGGTGACGACAACTTCCACTGGACGATGGACATTTTGACAAGCCATGACGACGAGATGGCGATGCAGACAAAGTTTCCCGAATGGAACCGCCAGCACGCAATCATGGCCCAGCCCTACCAGTTCGCGCGCTTGCTCGCGAAAATCGGTTTCTCTTACGCCGTCGCGGAATACGGATTGGCCGGATTTACGCCACTGGTCACTGACCCAATCCTCGGCCGTTCTGACGGTTACTTCGACACTGTCGGCGGCTCTCTCGACGTTCAAGACGCCATCGCGGGTGGCGATCACCTAACGACAATCAAAATCCTCGTCCGCGACGGCAATCGCGCGCTTCTTATCGTGGATATCCGGCTATTTTCGCAGATTAGAACGCCCTCGTACCACGTCGTGGTCGGCGAGATTGATTTCGACAATCCAGCACATGCCTCAGTCTTTGAGAAGCACCGCATCGAAAGCAAGGTTCACCTGTTGCCGCTCCTTGCCGTGACTGCTTGACGGGGAGACAACGCTTACCCTTCAGCATGGGCGGACTCGCAGTTGCGAGCGTTTTCGGCGGTCGCGAAGTCACCGATATTCGTGCCCCTTCCACGCCGGCCGCCACAGGCCCTCGAAACAGGCGCGACCTACGACGCACTCCGGCGCTTCGGGGTTGCAGCTCTTCGAGCCTCCAGTCTTTGACCGCAAACCGGGTGTCCCCAAGCTTCCCGCCCCCGGATCAAGAGTCGGGGGCGGTTGCAGCTTGGGTGATCCCCCTCCCGGTTCACGCCCCGCCGCTGCCGAAGCCTCGCGTCGTTCCCGGTCGCCATCGAGGCCCCAATGGGGCGGCCTCAAAACGCGAAAGGAACACGTCATGATCATCGGCAACTTCACCTACAACGCCGCCAAGGACACCTACGCCGGCGAAATCCGCACCCTCACGCTTCTGCGCAACAAGATCGCCTTCCGGCCGAACACGCCGAACACGGACAAGGGCCCGAGCTATCGCGTCGTCATCGAAGGCGTCGTCGGCGCCATCGAACTCGGCGCAGCGTGGAAGCGCACCAGCGACGCCGGCCGTGACTTCCTCTCGGTCAGCCTCGACGATCCGGCGCTCGACCGTCCGCTCAACGCGGCCTTGATGCCGTCCGAGGACGGCAACCACGCGATCCTGATCTGGTCGCGTCCCGCCAAGAGCGAGCCTCGGGCCAAGTAACGGCCCGCCGGTGCCGGCCTCGCCAGCCGGCATCGGTTCTCGCCGCGCCGGAGCACGCGCGTTACCAAGGATTGCCGCGCGTTACGCGTAACGCACACGGCATCGCACGATAGAATGCGGCCATGCGCCGCCATGTCCGCCTCGATCGCCCACAGCCGATGCGTCGGGACATGCCTTCGCTTGCGCGGCCACTTGTCGTGCGCAAGCCAATCGCGCGCCGGGATATCGTGCCGGTGCGTCGCGAGGCACGGACGGACGATTTCGAAGCCAGGTCGCCGCTCGTTTTCTTGCCCGATCCGTACGTCGATTATGGGCGGTTTCTGACTCCCGAGGGGGGCATCCTTCTCGTCTACAAAGACCTCGACCTTCGCCTGCGCCACACGCTGTGGCGCATCTTCGCATGGACGGCGGCGACGGGTTTTGAAGGTTGGTATCTCTGGAATCGCTCGCCCGTGCAGAGCGCGTGGATCAATGCCGCGCTGTTCGTCGCCGTCGCGATCGTCAACGCGATTATCGTCGCGAAGCCGGTCGAGGTCTATCGCACCATCGAAATCCGGCCCGAGGGCATGATCCTCGAAGGCAGCGAATTCTTTTCGCGGTACCACATGGAAGGCGGCTGGCCGTTCCTCGCGAAAGACGCCGAAGGCAACCAGGTGCTGTGCGGCATCTACGGCACGCGCTTCGTCGAGTACCTCACCGTGCGCCGGTTCGACGATCTCGACCGAATGCCCGAGGTCATCGCCGCACATTTGCAGGATGCGTTGCGGCAGTTGTGGACGACAGCGCTGTAACTTCGTTGTGCGCTACGCCGTTCGCGAATCCCCGCGGAGCTCAGAACCCGGAATTGGCAATCGGTTGAGGTTCGCTTTGTCGTCCTGATTACTGCCGCTGATTTAGCGCTCGATAGTACCTTCGACCTGCTCCAGGATTTGGTTCGAATTTGAAGCAGTCGGCGTAATTGTCGATTGCCTGCATGACACCAATCAGTGCGCCGGGCGAGAACGCCTGTGTCTGCCCGGTGCTCCAATGCGCGAGGAAGTTCGCGGTAATTGTCGCACTGGTTAAGTTTAGGCCCTGAACTTGTACTGGCCCCAGAACCAGGGAGTTTGCGTTGAGGTGAAGTCTAATCTGCGCGTCAATCGCTGCGATTAACTGCCCCGCCATCCGCCTGTCATCGCACAGTGCGATGTCCATGGGGACAGGAATACGACAGCGGGTGATGACTTCCTCAAGTACATATTCGAGGTACTGGCGGATCCGAGGCGCAGCATCCTGAGCGTTGCCCGCGTTTAGCAGAGCCATTGTAGCGTCGCGAACACGATTGACCGCGTTGGATTGTGGGAGGACAGCTGTTCTCGGCGTTCCTTCGATGCGCTGATGCGACCATCCGGGTGTCGATCCATTCGTGTTGAAATACTTCTCCAGGAGCGTGTCATGGCTGAGAATTATTACCTGCGGTCCGTTCGCGGTGCCCGGTCGACTGAACCGCGTCCTAATGACCTCCATTAGATGGAACTGGTGCCCCGCGTCCAAGCTCGAAGTTACGTCATCTAGCAACAAGAACTTCGCCGATCCTCCGTAGAGGGCGGCGGCTGCGAGATAGATCGAAATAGAGAAGGCGTTCCGGTAGCTCTCTGAGAGAAGCGACTGCGCCGATACGTCCCGGAGATCGTGAAAATTCGCGAGAGAAATGAGTAGCTCCTCAGCGCCGGCCCGCTTCGATATAGCCGGGACCACCGGTTCGAAGATGATATTCTCGAAGAATTCGCGGCAAAGCGGCTCTATGGCCGCTAGGCGGCGTCCTGAGGCATCGGCTTCAGCTTGCGAGAACCTGCCTGAAGCCTCAGTCAAGAACGATCGCAACCGCTCAATCCGGCGCAATTCCGTAGCCACTGCGCCAAGTGAAGCACGCAAGCTCTCTTCATTCTTCAGGGCAGATTGTAGGCGGCGTGCCGCCTCGATCTTTTCGGTCACGGCAACAAGCGACGGCGGCAGTCGCTTTTCTAGTTCGGTCCTCTCCGACGCGCCCGCTGCGAGTGCAGCCCCAGCGCGCTCGTGTATCGCAGTTACGCGCGTTTGCAGATCGAGCGCCTCCGCCTTCGATATCGTGCCTTCGCCGGCCCTCTGCGCCACACCGCTCACGAGCGGCGCTTCACCTTCGTGTTTAGTTGCCCTCTCGGCGGAGGCAAGCTTGTCCCAATCAACCGTCGCCGTCGCCTTCGTCAACCGCTCCGAAACGATCGCGACCGCTTCATAGAATGCCATCTTCGTTCGCACGTGATCGAGTACCGACGTCTCGTCACGCCGATCACATGCAGGACACAGACGCTTGTCGAGCCAGTCATCGTGCGACGTGATTTGTTCCGTCAACTTGTAAAGGCGAAGGAACGTATCGCCCTGCGTCTCTTTGATCGTTCGATCTCGTTCACCTGCGAGGCCAACGATTTCCACCAGCAGGTCCAGCGAAGGCAGGGCACTGATGACATCGCTCCAAGTCGATTCCGCTTGCAGCAATTTGCCCAAGCGCTCTCGATCCGGGCCGCCTTCGGCCTCCCGAACGCTTGCAAGACAATCATCGAGTGCGATCTCATCAAAGCCTTTCTTGTCGCATTTCGTGCGCAGGAGAGGAATGTTGTGAAGGATTGCGTGCGCCTTCATTCGGAGGTCGTCGTTGGTAGCGGAGGCACGGGGCTCCTCACCCACTAGCGACAGATAGGAAGCGCCGATAGCCCTGCGGGTCTGCTCAATCTGCGTCTCGATCAACCGCTGCTTGCCGGCTTTCGCGCTGACCTCGAAGTGATTGTTGAAGCTGCGCGTATGTGAGAGCGCTTGTAGCGCCTGCCGCAGCGTCGAGTAGCTGCCCAGCCCTAGCAATCCAGAAAATGAGCGTCCGCGATTAAGAGGGGTCTCGTCTATGAACCTCTGGAACGTTTTCGCGTCCAACAAAACGAAATCGCGATTCAACTCCGCAAGCAAGGCATCGCCGTCACGACCGTCACTGGTCGTTACCGTTCGATTGCCGGCTTGATCGCGTGTGACGGTCACTGTCAAACCCCCGCCGCCTGCAGCCGGACGGAGAGTCAAGGAGATCGTGCCCAGGTCGGCAGGATGGAAGCGATTGAGGTAGTAGGACGCTGCCCTTTCAGCGGGCGGGAGAGCATCGAGCTTTGGTATCATTCCCGTGAGCACAAAAGCGACTGCCTCGAAGATCGAACTCTTGCCGACGCCGTTAGGTGCGAAAACAGAATTCACCTTGTCGGGATCAAATTTCAACTCAAGGGGCGCGCCCACATTGTTTATGCCACGAAACCCCTCAATCGAGATCTGCTCAAGGAACCAGCTCATGATTCGCCGTCCTCGTTGCCCACTGCACCACTCGGCGGAGCTCGGCTGGTCTCATCGAGTACAATGGCAGCGTGGAGGGCGTCCCATATCGTCGCCGTGTCAACTGGTGAACCGCTGGCAAGTGGCAAAAGGTATCCATTCATCGACGCGCCAAGTGGCGCATCCATTGCCTTAGTGTCCGTCTCGAAACTTCTTGATTCGGATGAATCGGTTGTGATTCGTATGCGGGCAGCCTGATTCGGGGAGCTGCCGATGTGGACGAGCGAAAATCGAGCGCGATACAATCGCGACC
>Ga0181536_10002397_pt1 | contig 21288 bp, 11 predicted proteins | sample PEATcosm2014_Bin_41_FD_121105 | JGI IMG/M metagenome (GOLD analysis project Ga0181536, IMG submission 121105) | Peatland microbial communities from MTU Mesocosm Facility, Houghton, MI, USA - PEATcosm2014_Bin17_60_metaG | ecosystem: Environmental > Terrestrial > Soil > Wetlands > Peat | place...
CTCTCGGCGTCGCGCCTTCAGGGTCGCGCCATCCATGGTCAGCAACCCTTTGAGTGCCGCGCCCATGGCGTTGCCTACAGCCTGGATTGTCGTCGCCGGGTCGCGATGGGCACCGCCCAAAGGCTCCGGTATGATCTCGTCAACCAAACGCAGGCGCCTGAGGTCGTCCGCGGTCAACCGGAGCGCCTCAGCCGCCGCGGACGCCTGCGCCGCGTCTCGCCAGAGGATGGATGCGCAGCCTTCCGGCGAAATCACCGAATAGATCGCATGCTCCAGCATCAGCACCCGATCCCCGGCCGCGAGCGCGACCGCGCCTCCCGAACCACCCTCACCAATAATGGCGGCCACGAGGGCCACCGGCGCCTCGAGGCAGGCCTCAATCGATCGCGCGACTGCTTCGGCCTGGCCTCTGGCTTCAGCATCGATGCCGGGAAACGCACCCGCTGTGTCGATGAAACTGAGGATTGGCAGGTCGAACCGGCCGGCCAGCTCAATCAGACGGCGGGCCTTGCGATAACCCTCGGGCCTCGCCATGCCGAAATTATGCGCGATTCGGCTTTCGGTATCTGACCCTTTCTCGGTTCCCAGCACCACCACGGCGCGGCCGCGGAAACGACCGAGACCGCCAATCACCGCCGCGTCATCGGCGAAGGCACGATCACCCGCGAGCGGCGTGAAGCCGGTAATCAGCCCCGAGATATAATCGGTCGCCTTCGGCCGGTCTGGGTGGCGGGCGACCTGGGTTTTTTGCCATGGGGTCAGCCTGGCGTATGTCGATCGCAGCAGGCGATCGGCGACGGCCGTCAGGCGGACGATCTCTTCCGTGATATTAAGGCCGTCGGGCTCCGACAGGCGCCGGAGTTCCTCGATCTTGCCCTCCAGTTCGGCGATCGGCTTTTCGAAGTCGAGGAAGTGGCGCATGGAAGGGGGCGTGTAGCACGGTTTCAGCCGCGCGAAAGCCCGGCGCGAACTGAAAGCAGCGATGCGAGGGGATGTTGGACCTGGATCACGATACGACGCGATCGTCGTCCCCGCACGGGACACTCGAGTTGATGCACGGACCTCGCGAGCCGTGCGTCGCGATTCTTTTGTCGATCTTCAACGGCGAACGATATCTGGGTGAACAGTTACGCAGCTACACCGCGCAAACGCATGGTAACTGGCAACTGTACTGGCGTGACGACGGCTCAACGGACGGCAGCACGGCTTTGATGGCCACATTCGCCAGGAGCCGGCCGAGCGGGCAATGCATCCATCTCGCGGAGGATGGCCAGCTGCGCGCGACCGGTAGTTTCCTCGCCCTGCTGCGCATGGCCTTACAGGGGGAAGCGTCATTCTTCGCTTTCTCAGACCAGGACGACGTTTGGTTGCCAGAAAAGTTGGCCCATGCCGTGGCTGGGCTTGGCCAGGTGCCAACCGGCCGTCCGGCGCTTTATTTTTGTGCCCGTACTTTGGTCGATTCCAACCTGCAGCCAATCGGGGACACGCCCGCGCTGCGCCGTCCACCGGGCTTTCCCGCCGCGCTGACCCAGAACGTTATTCCAGGCTGCTGTATGATCCTGAACCGGGCGGCCGCGAAACTTATTGAAGCAGCCGAGGTGCCGGACAGTACCTGGCATGATTGGTGGTGTTACCTCGTCGTGTCCGCCAGCGACGGACTTGTGATTGGCGGGGATGCGCCGGATATCCTGTATCGCCAGCATCCCGGCAATCTCGTGGGGGAGGCGCGAGGTTTCTGGCGCCGCGCCGTACGGGCGGCGCGGCGCGGGAGGGGGCCATTCATGACCGTCTTCTGGCGCCACGTCGCCGCGCTTCGGGCCCGCCCTGGGCTTCTGCCCGAACAGACGCGCACCCTGCTGACAACCCTCGATCGCGCCGGCCGCGAGGGCATGGTCGCGCGCCTTAAAGTGTTGCGCACACCTGGGTTTGTCCGGCAGACGTGGTTAGAGACGCTTCTTTTTCGTCTATGGTTCCTGTTTGGCTGAATATCGCCAAAAAATCGTCGTGAAGGCACGGCCAGAAAAATCCATTCGTAATGAATTTTGGGCCCTTTTTTGTCACCTGCCAGCAGTTTCACCACCGCTGCACGCGGCGCCTGGGTTGTCAGAACCATCCGATTGAAATGGTCGCAAATCAGTCGGCCGCGCGGCCGCGAGAACCGTGCCCCTCGCGCGGGTGGCGTATAATCTGGTCTCACGTTAACGCCAGTTGCCTGACCCGACAGGCCATTGGTCTCATGGCAGAGCAGACTTTAACGGAACGTCCTCACAAACCGAAGTGCCGCAAAATCGGAGGATACAGATATGGATGAAGCCGCAGTTCCGTCCCACGTTTCCGAACATCGGAGGTTAAGGGAAGCAACTCGATATACGGCAACGGTTGTCTGCTCCATCCTCGAGCAGTGGTTCAGTTTTGACAGCGTGCTGGATCTTGGATGTGGCACCGGCAACTGGTTGAGCTGCTTCGCCGCCATGGGACGCCGGACGGTTCTTGGCCTTGAGATGGAACAATTCGCCGAGAACGAGCACGAGATAGATCCGAGGTTGATCCTGCGCGTCGACCTGGGCCAGTATTTGAATTTGCAACGACGGTTTGATCTGGCTCTCTGCCTCGAGGTTGCTGAGCATATCGATCACCAATTCGCGCCGATGGTAGTCGACAACTGCACACGCCATTCTGATATCGTATTGTTCTCGGCGGCACTTCCTGGGCAACAGGGCTTGCACCACGTCAATGAGCAGCGCCCTGACTACTGGGCTGCCCTTTTCGAGGAACACAACTACGCCGTCCTTGATGGGATTCGACCGCTAATCTGGAATGATCCCCAGGTTCCCGTTTGGTACCGCCAGAACATTTTGCTCTTTATCCGCCGGACGTCGCCCGATTTCACCACGATTGAGGCGCGATCAAAGACATCGGCGGCCCGGATGCCATTGGCACTGGCCCATCCGGAATATCTCGCATATTTTTCCGGCCTTGCGCTGAAATCACAAGAGATCGAAGTGTCCCTTTCCGCCAGGATCGGTTCCCTCTCCGCGGAGATACGGCAACTCACTGTGAAATTAATTGAATTGCGGTCGCAGGCCAGCAATGATCAGGCTCCCGTGGTTGAATCCCCGCCTGACGTCCAAGTTTATACGACTGGCATCGTGCGCTCCATTGTCTGGGGCAGCTACCGCTCGCTGCGGCCAATCGCCAGGTGCCTCCCCTTGCCGGTACGTCATGCACTGCGAGAGAGCCTTCGGCGGATGAGCCGAGTATTGCCATTACCGATAGCGCCCTCGCCGCCAGGGATTCTCGTGCCCAATCGTTCGGTACCCAAGGCAAGTTCGCAGGATGGACGGGCGCGACCCTCCGAGACGCGCGGAAACACCGTCGTCTTTGTTTCTGGTGAAGCGCGCACACCTGGTCACGTATACCGCGTCCTGCGGCTGGCAAATGCCGCCGCCGCGATCGGGGCGGATTCGCATTGGCTGGCTCTGGAAGATTACGAGAGCCATCGCGCGATCCTAAGACGCGCGAATGTCGTCATTTTGTGGCGGGCCGCGAACTCCCCTGCTACTTCCGCCGTGATCAGGATAGCGCGCGAAGCATCGGCGAAGCTGCTGTTTGACGTCGATGATCTGATCTTTCTTCCTGAGATCGCCAAAGTGGAAATCATCGATGGCATTCGGAGCCAAAATTTTTCTGCGGCGGAAACAGCCCGGCTATTCCTACGATTCCGTGAGGTGATGGATCAAGCCGACGCCTGCCTCTGCACAACGAGGGAACTGGCAGATCAGATTCGCCAATTGAGTATGCTCGCCTACATTGTTCCGAACGGCTTCGACTACCAGTCATTCGGCGTAGGACGCTGCGCTTCGCGGCGATGGCGCACCATGCGAGAGGACAGTCTGATACGCATCGGATACGCATCTGGAAGCCGCACACATCAGCGTGATTTTGGAGTCGCTGCCCCATCTATCGCCCGTGTTCTGAGTGAAAAGCCCAATTGCCGACTCGTGTTATTCCGCGTGCCAGCGACCGGACAGCCGTTGCTGGATGTCGAAGAGTTTCCCTGCCTTAAACCAGTAACCGATCAAATCGAATGGCGGGATATGGTTCCGCTTCAGGATCTACCAAACGAGATCGCACGATTCGATATCAATTTGGCACCCCTCGAGACAGGCAATATCTTTTGTGAAGCCAAAAGTGAACTTAAATATTTTGAAGCTGCACTGGTTGATGTTTGTACCATCGCCTCCCCGACGGGCCCGATGGCTCGAACCATTCTGCATAGCGAAACAGGCATGCTGGCCGGCAGTTCAGAAGAATGGTACGCGGCATTATCGACGCTGGTGGATCAGCCAGAGATGCGCGGGCGCCTCGCGCGTGCCGCCTTTCTGGATGTGCTCAATCGGTTCGGTCCCGATCGTCAACAGGATTGTCTCTCATCCGTTCTCCAAGAACTGTGGGACGGACCACGCGGCGCCCTGGCCTTGCAAGCGCGCTTGCTACGGGCAAACAACAGGCGGACGGAAATGCCGGAAATTCCGGTATCTGATGTGCTTTTTTCGTCCGACGCCCTCCGCGTCAGTGAGGTCACGGTGGTGATCCCCTTATACAATTACGCGGGATATATCGTAGAGGCGCTTGAGTCCGTGCGCCAGCAAACTCTGTTCGATCTGGATTTGATCGTGGTCGACGACGCCTCTACCGATGATTCGACCAAACTCGCCGTGGGCTGGATGCACGAGCATGCTAAAAGATTCAATCGGGCATTGGTGGTTCAAAACAGAGTCAACGCGGGCTTGGCCCTGACGCGGAACGCTGGATTTAACGCCGCTGAAACCGCGTTCGTTTTGCCCCTTGATGCCGACAATAAGCTCCGTCCGAAATGCTGTGAGGTGTGTTTGGACGTGCTTCGTAACAGCTCCGCGGGGTTTGCTTACCCGACCATTCAGACGTTTGGTACGTCGAGTGAGCTCATTGGCACCCACGAATTCCTGCCAAGCCGGTTCGTCGCCGGCAATTACGTAGACGCAATGGCATTGGTCGGAAAGTGGGCCTGGCTAAGGGTAGGTGGGTACGCCCATATCAACTACGGGTGGGAGGACTATGACTTTTGGTGCCGCTGCGTTGAACACGGAATCGGTGGCGTGCACGTCCGAGAGATCCTCGCGGACTACCGGGTACATCGCGCATCAATGCTTCATAGGCAGACCGACGTGCGGGAAAACAAAGAAATGGTCGCAGCTGATCTTGAGCATCGTCATCCCTGGCTTAGGATCGCTCGTCCCCCGGTGTAGATACCGAGCTTCGATATTGCCAGATCATCGCGAGACCCTCGGGCGGCTGCATCCCGATGCAGCCGCCTCTTGCATCCGAATAGTGTTGCGGCAAAGCCAAAGAATAGTCGTGGCTTCAACAGCTTACACTACGATCAGCCAACCTTGATGTCGGACGCGATGCTGGAGACAAGCACGTTCTTGAACGTGATCGTTGTTCCATCGCTCAGGGTCAGCGAACTGCCCGTCGCCGCGGCGATGGTTGAATTTGTCGCAGACACACCGTAGCCGGTCAGCGCGACCGTATCCGATGAGTTCATATCGGTGATCGTAATCGAGCCCCCAGCCCGCCCTTGGATAAACCCAAACAGGTTAGCCCCGCCACCGCCTGTCATCGTCGTGGAACCAGTGCCTGCCTCCAGCGTATCCGCGCCGGCGCCGCCGATCAGCACATCGCTGTTGCTGTTGCTGCCGATTCCACCCCAGGCGATGACAGGTGCTGTCGCGCCGGACGCGTTCAGGGTTTCATTGCCGAGGGCCGCGGAGAACACCGCGCCCTTAGAACTGGGTCCATTATCGAACGTGATATTGCCGCCCGCACCGCCGAACAATGTAACCTGGGCTGTCGTCCCAACGATTGTCGGGTTTCCGGCGGCCGCCGTGACATAGGTCATTGGACCACTGCCACCAAAGATCAGGTCGGAACCTGACGCTCCGAAAATTGTCGAGGGCCCGGCCCCGCCAACGACCGTACTCGCTCCGCCATTATCCACGAACAGGGCCGGAGATGCGTTCAAGAAATACAGGTCAGAATTGCCGCTGTAAGCGCCGAAGATCGTGGAGGCACCCGAGCCGGCCGAGATCGTGTCGTTATTGCCACCCCAAACGACCATCGACGCGGCCCCTCCCGCGAGGGACGCGCCGGTGGAACCGTAGAGGGCTACCGTGTCAGTGCCGGAACTGGCGGCGATTACGACTGTGTCGGTGCCGCTCGACGCGATATAGTCGCCACCGCTGTCCGCGGTCAGCAGGTTCGAACCGTTACCACCGCCGATCGTTTCACCTGATGCGGTCGCCGTAATCGTATTGTTGCCGCCAAGCGCACCGACCGCCGCCCCCGCGCCCGTCGCGAAGTACGTTCCGCCAACCGTGCCGGCGATCAGCTGAACGTTCGCGCCCGCGGTGACTGTGCTCCCGGCGGGGCCGTTGTACGCTGCATAGTTCGCGCCCGGTACCGTGGAACCAGCCGTCACAGTTGATGCGCCACCGACGGTGAGCACCAAATCCGATGCCCCACCAGCAACGGTGGGAGTAGGCGTGCTCTGCGAACCAGCGGTCGTACTCGCGCTTTGTGTGAGCGTCCCCGCGACACTCGCCGCCCCCAGCGCGTTCGCGATCTGCTGCGCGACCGTCAGACCCGCCCCGGTGCTGAATGTGTATGTGATCGGGGTCGCACCCGGGGCACCACCAGGAACTGTAACTGTTGCCATCGTACTCTCCGTGTTGTCTCGCGGGCGGCCTCACCCCAGATGCAGCGGATGCCTAACCCAAACCTATAGTTGGCGCCTTTTTTTGGCAACTGATTTCTGGCCGGGCCGTCGTCCCAAAATCACGCATTTGTCTTTTTAGGACGCATACCGCGAAATCGTTCGCTTCCTGTTAACAATCTACCTTCGCTCCCTGACCAAGTCAACCACGACAACGCCGAGAAACAACGAGCCCGCGCCACGCCCATGCTTTTTTATGGCGGAAACCAATGGCTCCGCGAAACCGAAATGTTGCCGTTTTTCCGTCCTCGCGGCGTCCTTCGTCATCCCGCGGCCTAGTGCGACCCGGTTCCTCTCGACCATCCGCGACGATTACCCTGGCTCGACCATACGGAGGCAAAAATGACAACATCGCTGCGGTCTTCGAGACTGTGATCGCCCTCGCTCGTGCGCGACCCTCTGGTCACATATTTCCGGAAAACACTGACTTTTCGTGCCTTATCTCAGCGATCGGTCGATAGGACAGGTGACGTGCCGCACGCAAGCCAACCCCTTTTCTCCCGGAAATGGCCCGCCGGCCGCGGACATTCGTGCCGCCGGCGATCTGACGTTAATCCTGGACCACGGCCGGTTCTGGGCGGCCCACTGCCTATGTGGCGCGCGACTCAGGTGGCTGAATCCGCCTATTTTTCAACCCGCGAGATTGCGAACCAAATTCTGCCGAAGCGCCCGGATCATATGCGGGGCGAGCCTCTTATCCCGCTCGACCTGATGCTCGCGATGGTCGAGCAGGCCGTCACCGCACGTGGGAGTCGCGCGTTGCTTTTCGTTGCCGGTACCCGCGGCGCCCAGCAGCCCAGTGGGCTCGAAGCCACATTCCGGCGTGGCGAATCCATGCGGAAGACGGGTCTGCCTGATGCTCTCACCGGCACCGACACAAAAGCCGAACCGGAACGCGGTCAGCAGACCATCGGCCTCGCGTCCCCGCGCGCCATCGCGCGGCGGTGCGTCAGGCATCCGACTCCGGCCTCAGCCGGTGCGTGGGCACCGGCAGCGACATCCCACGAGTGGCGGAGCGGCGACCGAATCGGTTGTACCGGCTCAGACGCCCCGGAACACCGGCCGGCGCTTTTCCATGAAAGCCCGGCGGCCCTCGATATAATCCTGACTCGCGAAGCATTCCGTCACGAGACGGTCACACAACCCCCAATCGGCCTCGTGACCCCGCAGAACCTCCGCCACGGTGCGCTTCAGCGTATTCATTGTTTTCGGAGCATTGTCCGCGATCGTGGCGCAATAGGTTCGCGTGTAGTCTTCAAGCTCGGCCGCCGAAACCACCCGATTGATCAGACCCATTGCCCGCGCTTCGGCGGCGGAGAAGTGGCGGGCCGTGAAGAAGATCTCTTTGGTGTAGGACGGTCCGACCAGACCGACCAGCTTCTTCACGCCCGGCGCCCCATATCCCAGGCCGAGTCGCGCGGCGGGGATGCCGAATTTCGCGTCGTCCGTGGCGATTCGGATGTCGCAGCCAATGGCGATCGCCAGTCCGCCGCCAATGCAAAATCCGCGAACCATGGCAATGGTTGGCTTGCCGCACTCCGCGAGCGCCTTGCTGGCAAGCTCGCTCACACGATCGTAATGAGCATTCGCTGCTTCGGAGGACCGGGCCTTCTCGAACTGGGAGATATCCGCGCCGGACACGAATGCCTTGTCGCCCGCGCCTTTCAGCACGATCACCCGAACCGAGGGGTCGCTCTCAAATCGGTGCAGAATCTCCGGCATCGCCTCCCACATATCCAGCGACACGGCGTTCCGCCGCTCCGGTTTATTGAACGTCATCCAACCGATCGGCCCTTCGATTTCGGCGAGCATATGGGGTGATGTCACCGGGATGGTAACGGCGTCGTTCATCATCAATCTCCTTCCGGTCCGGGAACGCGGGCCGCGCGCGCGGGATCGAGTCGCAGCCAAACGGCATCGGTCACTTCATGGATCGTGAGGGGATCGGTCGTGACCCGAATCCGCGCATCCGAGTTCTGGGGCCGCACCAGGTATTCCCAATACTCGCCGAGATACGCGCGCTCCATGACCGTCCCTTCGACCCACCAGGCCGGGTCGGAGGCGGCAGGCGGTTTCCGCCCGATCAGGATGGTTTGCGGCCGGATGGAAAAGCTCGCCTTCTTTGGCAACGTGGCGGCGTCTGGCGCCAGGCCGGCGGGCAGGGTGAAGCCCTCGAACACGATTTGCTCGCCTTCCACGGTGCCGTCAAGAAAGTTGGTCCGGCCGACGAACCCGGCAACGAACCGGGTCTTCGGTCTATTATATAAGGTCACCGGATCATCCGTTTGCTCGATCCGCCCATGGTTCATCACCACGATCCGATCGGAGGTCACCATCGCCTCGGCCTGGTCATGGGTCACATAGACGGTGGTGATCTGGAACGCGTCGTGCAGGCGCCGGATCTCGCTTCGCATTTCCTCCCGCAGACTGGCGTCGAGGTTCGACAAGGGCTCGTCCAGCAACAGCACCTCCGGTTCGATCACGATGGCGCGCGCCAGGGCGACGCGCTGCTGCTGACCGCCTGACAACTCGGCGGGGTAGCGATCCTTCAGGTGCTTCATCCGCACCACGTCAAGGATTCGGTCGACCCGCTCCTGAATCTCTGCTTTGCCTAGCTTGCGGAGTTGGAGCCCGAAGGCGACATTCTGGCCAACCGTCATGTTCGGCCAGATCGCATAGCTCTGGAAAATCATCGACATGCCGCGCTTCTCAGGTGCCACGACATAGGCGGTCGAGGACAACGCCACACCGTTCATCTCGATCGTGCCGGTTGTCGGTTTGATGAAGCCAGCGATCATCCGCAGCGTCGTGGTCTTGCCGCAGCCCGACGGGCCGAGCAACGAGACGAACTCCCCCTGCCGCAGGGTCAGGTCGACATCCGCCACCGCCGGTACTGGGCCGAAACTCTTGCCGAGGCCATGCAGAGCCAATTTGCTCATTGCCGCTCCCGTCGCAACATGAAGTCACGTCCGAGTAGCGCCGAAGCCACGCCGACGATCACCAAGGTGGCAAGCAGCAGCAGGAAACCCAACGCCGCGAGGTGCTCGAAATTGCCCTCTTCGCTCATATCCATGAGCATCACCGACATGGTTCGGGTTTTTGGACCATAAAGAAACATGGCGGTCGAGAGTTCCCTGGTCGCCGGGATGAACACCAGCAACCACGCGCCGACCAGTCCCCGCTTCATAAGGGGTGCCATGACCTTTCGGATCGCCAGCAGCCGCCCACCGCCAAGGATTCGGACGGCTTCTTCCATCTCCGGGTTGATCGCCCGAATCGCCGCGTCGGCGTTGGCATAGCCGATCGGCAGGAACCGCGTGGCGAACGCCAGGATCAGGATGGTCGCCGTACCGTAGAGCGCGAAGGGCGGCGGGGCGTAAGCGGCATAGAACGCGATCGCCAGCACGATTCCAGGGACAACGAACGGTGCCATGGCGACGAAACTCAACACACCCGCATATGGCAACAACCGGCGGCTAACGATGTAAGCGATCGAAAGCCCCAGGGTAATCGCGATGAACGCCGCCGCGGCGGCATAGGTAAAGCTATTGATGACCGACTGACCGGCCGTCTCATGCTGGAACAGGATATAGGCGAAGTTCTTCAGCGTCAGGTTGTCCCACGCGAAGCCCCGCCCCCACGCCTTGGCCAGAGCGGCCTGCATCAGCACAATGTACGGCAGCAACACCGAGAGCGACAGCACGAACAGCGCATATCCCAGCATGACGAACCGCCACGGACCGAGCTCGATCAGCCGCCGTTCCCCACCTTTTCCGGTCAAAGCAACGAACCCGCGGCGGCTTACCAGCTGTCGCTGAACCAGGAACAACACGACGGTGATCAGCAGCAGCGGCACCGCGTAGGCAGCCGCCACCTCGGCGCGAATCGGCTGACTGAAGAACTGCAAGAGCTGAGTGGTCACCACATTGAAGCGCGCCGGGATCGCGATCAGCGCCGGTGTGCCGAACAGCGCGATCGCCTCCAGAAACGTAATGATGGCACCGCCCAGAATGGCCGGCAGCACCAATGGCAGGGTCACGCGCAGCGTGGCGCGGATCACACCCGCGCCAAGGATATTGGCCGCGTCCTCCATCTCCGACGATACGACGTCGAGTGCCGTGGACGTAAAGATAAAGATGTACGGAAACGAGTAGATGCCGATGATGAAGGTCAACCCCTGGAACGTGTAGATATCGAACAGCCCATGGCTCGCCCCGGTCAACCCGGTCCAGATGCGGTTGAGCCAGCCGGAATTGGGGCCCGCGAGCAGGATCCAGCCGATCGCCCCCAGGTAGGGCGGGGTGATGAACGCGCCGAGAACCAGCGTCCGCACCAAACCCTTCGCGGGCATATTGGTCCGGGAAATGGCCCAGGCGATCGGTACCGCGAAGATCAGGCAAAGGCACGTGACGCTCGCTCCGAGACGGATCGAATTCCACATCGCGGTCAAATAACGTGGCCGGGAGTAGGCGGCGACGTAATTCAGCAGGGTGAAGGCACCAGTATCGGCGTCCTCCAGGCTGGTTTGCACCAGCCGGAACAGCGGATTGATGACAAGGAACAGCAGCACCGCCGCGAGCACGATCCACAAGAGCAGGAGCGGGTCGAAGGCACGGGCACGCAAACTGGCCTGGTTCGCGCCGCTCACGTATCCCCGCCGGATCGCGTTATGTGTTTGGCCATGGTGTTCCTCGCGCCACGTAAAGCAGAGCGGCGCGGCGTTGACCAGAGGTTGACGGACCCGCGACCGAACGGGAAAACCGTCCGCTCAACCGGAACAGGTGGCGAGGCGCACATGATCGGGGATCCGCATTTTCTCACCATCGCCGAAGCCTCGAAACTGATCGAGCGGCACGCGTTGTCGCCGGTGGAGTTGACCAGGGGGTTTCTCGATCGGATCGCCGCGATCGATCCGCGATTGAACGCCTATCTCCTGGTGACCGCCGATCAGGCCATGGATCAGGCGCGTGCGGCGGAGGCCGAGATCATGGCCGGACGCTGGCGTGGTCCGCTGCACGGAATTCCCTACGCGCTGAAAGACATTTATTGCACGAAAGGAATTCGCACGACGTCGCATTCCCGCACGCGTGCCGATTACGTTCCGGATTTCGACGCGACCACCGTGACGAAGCTGAATGGCGCGGGTGCCGTGCTTCTGGGCAAACTGTCGACGCACGAATTCGCGCATGGCGGTCCGTCGTTCGACCTGCCCTGGCCGCCGGCACGCAATCCCTGGAATCGGGATTACTTCACCGGCGGATCCTCCAGCGGCTCGGGTGCGGCGGTCGCCGCCGGCCTCGCCATGGCGGCCCTGGGTTCGGACACCGGAGGATCGATCCGCAACCCGGCGGCGCTGTGCGGACTGATCGGGCTGAAACCCACGTACGGGCTGATCAGCCGGAGTGGCGTTTACACGAACTCCTTCAGCTATGACACCGCCGGCCCCATGACCTGGAGTGTCGAGGACTGCGCGATCCTCCTGGGCGTCATCGCCGGCCACGACCCAAAGGATCCGGCGAGCTCCCACTACGAGGTTCCCGACTACCGTGCTGCGTTGGCCTTGGGTGTGAAAGGCCTGCGCGTTGGCGTGCTCCGCCACCTGTACGAGACCGATATCGACTCCCCCGGCGTCGCGAAAGCGGCGATGGAGGCCGCACTGAACGTATTCCGTTCGCTTGGCGCGACGGTCGAGGATACCCATATCCGGCCGGCGATGGACTATTATGACGTGAAGATCATTGGCGCCGAAAGCGAACTGTACGCCGTGCACGAACCGGTCCTGCGTCAGCGCCTCAGCGATTTTGGTGAGGACTTTCTGGGCCGCTCGTTGGGCGCCCTGTTGTTTTCCGGCACCGATTACGTGCAGGCATCGCGCGAACGAAGGGCGATGATCGCCGAAATGACACAAATTTACGAGCGATACGATCTGCTGGTCGCTTTGGGCCCAGGACCGGCGCCTCGGCTTGACGCGCATCAGACGATCAATTTCTGGCGCCGCCCGTCGCTGACGACGCCGTTCAACGTGCTCGGTGGCCCGGCGATCGCACAATGCATTGGCTTCACAACGGACGGGTTGCCGTTGGCCATGCAAATCGTTGGCCGGCCATTCGATGAGGCGACCGTGCTGCGCGCGGCTCACGCGTATGAGACCGCGACGTCCTGGCGCGCGCGGCGCCCCATCCTTGATCCCAACGCATCGTTTTCGACTGAGTTGCCGCCGATACCGGCTCCGGCGCAGGCCGATATCAGCCAGGCTGAGCGAGACAGAATCGCAAGCATCTGCCGGCGCGCGGGCCTGTCTTTGAATGAGCGTCACTTCGAGCAGCTTTGCGCCACCGCGCCGTATATCGAAGCGATGACCGGCCGCCTGAACCGCACGCGGGCGTTTTACGAAGAGCCCAGCAGCATCTTTGTATTGACGCCGCACGGTTGATGCCGCGCCTCACGGAACTCCGGCTCCCGCTCGACCACTCCGGCGAGGCCCTTCTCGCCGCGATCCGCGGTCGCCTGGGCCTGGCGGATGACATGCCGCTCACCTGGTCTGTCGCGCGGCGCGGTTATGACGCGCGGAACAAGGACGATATCAGGCTGGTCTATTCGATCGACGTGACAACACCGGAGAATATCGCGGTTCACGGACCTCATGTCGGTCCGATTCCCGACGTCGCTTATCGGCCGGTCACACGAGCCCCGGCACGGCTCGCATCACGGCCAGTGGTGATCGGCACCGGTCCCTGCGGTTTGTTCGCCGCGCTGGTGCTGGCGGAGATGGGGTTCCGTCCGCTTCTCCTGGAGCGTGGCCGCATCGTCCGCGAACGCACGCGCGATACCTGGGGGCTGTGGAGGCGCGGAGTCCTGGTTCCAGAAAGCAATGCGCAGTTCGGTGAAGGGGGCGCCGGAACATTCTCGGATGGAAAGCTTTACAGTGGGATCAAGGAGGCGCGTGACCTCGGCCGCAAGGTGCTCACCGAGTTTGTCGCGGCGGGCGCCCCCGAAGAAATCCTGTGGCACAACAAGCCTCACATCGGCACATTCCGGCTTGTCACGATCGTCGAGAGAATCCGCGCCAAGATCGAGGCTCTTGGCGGCGAATATCGTTTCGGGGCGAAAGTCACCGGCATCGACATCGCCACCGGCAAGGATGGCACGCGCCAGGTCCGCGCGTTGGAGCTGGAAAGCGGTGAAATCATCGCCACCGATCATGTTGTGCTGGCGATCGGTCATAGCGCGCGCGATACATTCCAAATGCTCCACGAGCGCGGCGTGTTCATGGAACCGAAACCGTTCTCGATTGGCGCTCGGATCGAACATCCGCAATCGGTGATCGATCGTGCCCGGTTTGGCCGCTTCGCCGGGAACCCCCTTCTGGGGGCCGCCGATTACAAGCTGGTGCACCACGCGAAAAATAGGCGTTCTGTCTACAGTTTTTGCATGTGCCCAGGTGGTCAGGTCGTTGCGGCCACATCAGAACCTGGGCGAGTGGTGACGAACGGCATGAGCCAATACTCGCGGGCCGAGCTCAACGCGAATGCCGGAATCGTCATCGGAGTCACCCCCGAAGACTATCCGGGCGGGCCGCTGGCGGGAATCGAATTCCAACGCCAGTGGGAATCGCTGGCATTTAAGGCGGGAGGAGGAGATTATTCCGCCCCCTGCCAGCGTGTCGGCGACTTCCTCGATGGTCGGGCATCGACCGATCTGGGCGGCGTGGTTCCTTCATACAAGCCAGGCGTACGCATGGCCGATCTCAGGGCGTGTCTTCCCGAGTACGTGATCACCGCGATGCGGGAGGCGCTGCCGCTGTTCGATCGCCGCATTCCAGGGTTCGCGATGGCGGACGCCCTCCTGACCGGTGTCGAGACCCGCACATCGTCGCCCCTGCGTATCACGCGGGACCGAAACCTCGTGAGCATCAATACCAAGGGGTTGTACCCCGCCGGCGAAGGAGCCGGTTACGCGGGCGGCATCCTGTCCGCGGGGGTCGATGGAATCAAGGTCGCCGAGGCCGTGGGACTCTCGCTGTCGGGCTGACCCGGCTCGTCGACCAGCGCTATGCCTGAGAATGGATCGTGCCGCCGATAAAACGTCCGCGCACCGCATTCCGTGAGCAAATCGAAGGCCGCCACGCATTGTTCCGGTGCCGCTGGATGCGCCTTATGGCTAAAGCCGGTGAGGATGTGATGATAGTCGTCGCGTCCGAGACCATAGCCTCGCGCCACGACAGCATCGATCGCGGCACGAAGCCTGGCCCGATCCTCAGCGGCCGCGAGATCTGGCGAGCAGGCCGGAGCGGAACTCAGTTGTTTCCGCCACAACCTGGCGTAGCCGGCATGACGACACGACAAGCGCAACGCGCCATGCGCGAGGAAGCGAGCCGCTCCCTTCGACAGTGCCGGAGCCGGACAGCCATTCAGCATGAAGAGACTCACGCTGGCCGCTATCTTGCGCCTCAGGCACCAGTCGAACGCAAAGGAATTGAACACGGCGCAGAGAATGAGGGCCGTGGCATCCGGCCGCTCCCACGGCGCTTTCTCGCATGTGCCTTTGTGGCCAAAGACATGACCGGGCGGCATCATCGCCGAAATCATCGTGCGCTCGTCCGTGGAGCGGGAAATCTCTCGGAATACCAGGCGATAATGGCCTGAGGCTCGCAGCCAACCTGGTTTATCCCGCATCGCGTCGAGGCGGATCGCATAGCGCGGCTCCGCCTTCCAGCGGTCGGTGTATTGATGAAAGGTCTTTCCCTCGTGCAACGGTAGCGCATCGCCAGCGGCAACGCGCGCGATCGGGGTAAACCGGTGTGAGTCGTCGGTCATGTGCGCCTCGCGACCGAACGTGATGTGCCGCGCCGACATCCACGCTCGCATATCAGGGCGGCCGACGAACATGTGCCTCGCGACCCGCAAATCCGCCTGACCGCGCAACTCAAGGAACGTCTCGCAATCACCACCCGTCGCGGCGATAAAATCGCGATCGTACGTCATGACGCGATCCGGGTCGTTCAATTGCGCGGTTGAGTTGAGATAATACGCGCAGCGAAATGTTTTCGTTGTCCCGGTCTTCCGCGCGACGATCAGGGTAAACTTCTGCCCTCCATGAATATCAAAGAATTTCTTGCGGTTCTCAAACGTGAAGCAGCTTTCCAGGCTGGTCTTTTCAAGAAGCCGACGTCGGAGGTGCTTCGTGCCCTCGTTGGCGTGAAACGACGATGGGACGACAAGCCCGATGGTACCTCCCAGGGCAATACAGTCCAGCATTCGTTCCGTGAATATCTGGAAGAGATCGATGGACCCGGATAACCCGGATCCTGAAAACAACCGATCGCACAGACGCTTCCGCTCGACGAATGCGTTCTTGTAGCACATGAAGCCTGCTTTGATCAGGGGATCAGCGAGCAGTTCCTGTTCGATCGCCACTCGCTCGCGCTTTGTCGGTGCTTCCATGACACGGGGCTCAAATCGCGCGAGGTACTCCTTGGTCTGATAGTGAACAACGTCCCAGGGCGGGTTACCCAATACCGCCTGGAAACCGCCGGCCTCTTCATTGGGCCGAAATACCTCGGGAAATGTCAGGTCCAGCGGCAACGCCATCGCACCCTGTTCCAACAGCGCGGTCTGACGCTGATCGGGGGCGTCCGGTAAAGCGCCCGTATCCGCGATCGATCGCGCCAGCCCCACCCATGCATCATTGGCCCAGCGCGCATTGGTTCTGACCGCACCCGCCCATGCGCATGCGAGACCGCGCAATGGCGCCAGTAACTTATCCAACCTGTTCTTCGCCCCCTGTTTGGCCATGACATCGGCGATGCTTGTTCCAATGGAGGACTCCAATTGCCGGACCTCGGTCATGACATCGTCAATCAAACGGCGGAGTTGGCCGGTCACACCGCGCGCCAACAGAGGGTCAAGTTCATTGCCCCCAACCGGCAGCCGCGAAAGGTCACGGAAGAACGGTCCCGCGATTGAATCACCTACAATCAGGCGATGATCGAGGAACGTCAGCGGTAGCCCCTCCGCGAAGGATTCCAGCCATAGCGATAATTTCGCCAGTTCCACCGCCCGCGGATCCTGATCAACTCCGTAAAGACAATGAACCGTGATCAGCCGGCGACATATCGCCAGCGCTCGCGCCCGCGACGGCCCGGCGTCCGATTGATCGCGCGAGCGAGCGGGAAGATATGAAGACAGCCGCTGATCCAAATCGGGTAAGCAATCAACTCTGTGCCGCGACTCCTCGGTGCCGAGCGCGTCACAGCGGCGACATGCTTCGTAGAGAGCGTCAGCGAGAAAGCGGCAAGCTTCCACCAGAAAATGACCGCTCCCCATGGCGGGATCGATCACCTTGATCCGGAGGACCGATGCTGGGTCAGCACTGTCGATCAAGGGCCTCACGAGCGGTGTCAGCGTCTCGCGAACCAAATATCGCACGAACTCATGCGGCGTGTAGTAGGAGCCGCCGGCCCGGCGCCCGAGCCCCGTGCGCAAAAAGAAGTGGCCGGTTGGAATGTGCTCGATGCCGCTGGCATCCGGGTGATGCGATGATGCGGCGGGAATAACCGTTTCCAACCGCCCGCGCCGTGTCCGTATCATGGGCGACATCGCGATAGCTGGCTCAAGGTCAAGCAGGGCTTCATAGATCCGACCAAGCTCCTCGACATCGAGAGAGCCATAATGAACGCGTTCGCGTTCCCGTCCGCGTGGTTCCGTCCACAACAACCGATCCAGCAACAACGCGACCGCGCGCTCACCCCATTGCAGCCGGTCGAGCGACCCGGTCGCCGCGGGATCGAATAACCCGCCCCCCAGCGGCGCGATCGACAGCGTCGCGTGCCGGAGGCCTTGGCGACAGACCTGGAACAGGACCCGCAAGCCGTCCTCCAGCAAGCGGCCCGTGTCATGCCCAAGATCGAGATGGCGGCGAACCAGTGGACCAAGCGCTCGGTTCGGAGAAAAGCCACGACGCCATGCGTTTGATGCCGCGAAACTGAAGCCTCCGCCGGCCTCCGCCGAACTCTCAAGTTTCAGAATGAACAGCAGCCGGTAAACGATGGTGAGGGCCTGCCGCCAGAGGACCTCGGGAGCGGGGATTAAAGTCGCATTGCAAGATTGATCGAGCACACATTGCAGAAAGTCCTCGATCGCCGCCCTCGCCTGCGAGCGAAGAGTCTTTGTGACCGCGGTCTGATGCAATCGGGCGGCATCGAAAATATCGGCTGCCGCCGCCACACCTTTCGGAGCTGCGAATGCGGCAATGAGCCGGTATGACTCCGGCACATCCGACCGAGACACCCAGCCCGCGCGTCCAACCAAAGGAACGACGATATGGCTGTCCGGTCCGGCGGGATCGCAAAGCAGCAATCTGAGCGCCTCGCCATTTGTAACGAGCCCGGTGCTCTCTCCGCCTGCCCGAAGTATCCGGATCGCCCGTCGCAACGGACTGGCGCGTGTCGCCGCCCCGCGCTTCGATGGCGTGTCGAGATCAGTGTCCGACCCAACCGGCCACACCCGTAACATGGCACCATGCGGTGTTCGTAACGAGTAACCGCCATCTTCAGGGCCTTCGCGTGTCGAGATCGCCTCCTCGCGCCGGATCTGATCGTATCCCAGAGCAGTGGCGAGCGGATTTACGATGTGATGAAGGACCCGAACAGGCCCCCCAACCGCGGCGAAATCCCGCAATCCTCGGTGTATCAATCGCCAGGCGGCTGCTGAATCATGCGGGTAAAGGTCGTGCCGCGATAGAAACGCGGGCAACGCGTGCGACACGAACGCTGATGTCAGCAATGGGCCAATGAATTCGCATTCAGGGTACATCTCTGGGCACCAGCATCAACATTCCAATCGGGCGAGACACGATTGGACCGGGCATCACATTCGAAGGTTCGATCGTCCGGAATATCTCGAGCGCGTCGTTGGCTTCTCGACGTTTCGGTCCCGTCATATCCCGGGAAGTCGCCAGCGAGATCAACCGGGCCATCGGATCCTCCTGGGAGCGCCAGGCCGGACCGGGCTCAGCCCCACCAAACAGGTCATCCGTTGGAGGAATAAACGTTCCACACAGAAGATTGGCTTTCGCACGCAACCAACGCCGCGTCCGCTCGGTCTCCTCCTGTCTCAATGCCTCGTACCGCGTAATGAATGCCTCATATCTTTGAGACCTGATTCGGCCGACAAGCGACTCGGTCGCCGACAGGGCCGGTTGCGCCCAGTGTGCGAACAGACGATCCCAGATTCCCTCTTCGGTGGCTGAGTATTCGGGAGCTCCGGTAAATAGCCATTGACTGCTTTCGATGGGCGGACAATCCGGGCTGGCCAGCACCGCGATGATCTCACGGAACACGATACGGTTCGCGACCGCGATTTCCATTTCATAGGTCAGCAACAAACCGAGATGATCCGCACGGCTGACCGCGACCGCGACCGGCAACTGACATCCATGACGTATCGCGCGAAGCACCAGCGGGTGCGCGCGTCCAAAGAACCCTGTGTCGCGCCCGGTCGAGTCTCGATAGGTTTCGAGATCCCGAGTAAATCGCAGTACGCCCGCCGTGGAATCGAATCCTGGCAGGCCATCGAGCCCATGAACCCAGCTCACCGGCAATCGGACTTCATTTGGAGTCAGCGCGGGAACATTCGTTTCCGCCTCAATCACCGCGCCGATGAAGTCCGCCAGATCCTCATCGCGTTTCGAAACATGTCGCCGCCGGTCCGCCTGGTCGATCTGTTCCATACCGGCGTTGAGCCCTCGGACACCGTACCACCCGTGGCACACCGCCATCAAATCGAAGGCATCGAAAGCACGATCAATTTCACGCATCAGCTCGGCGACCGTGTCCGGGTCGACGTCGCCAACCGCGCGATCCAGGGTTCGAATGACATCGGTTTCAGTCTCGAAAAGGTCGTCCGGGTCTTCGGACAAGCCTCCCGTCAACGGCGCTCCGTAGTCACCCGGCGTTGCCGTTACACCAAGGGTATCCGGCATGACATCCAGAGACGAGCGGGCCTTTTCATATTTAGCGATCAGGTGCAACAGCAAACTTTCTTCAAAAGTACCTGGAATATACAAATACCTGATTTCCGGCTCCTGTTGCTGACCATAACGATCGATCCTCCCGTTGCGTTGCTCGAGCCGATTTGGATTGTACGGCAGGTCAAGATGGATCAGGTGAAAGCAACGCCGATGAAGATTGAGACCTTCCGCCAATGAATCCGTGCTGATCAGGATCAGGCCATCGAAGTCCGCGAATTTCTGGGCCGCCGCGGCGCGGACCTGGTCCTCGTCCTGACCGCCGATGGAAAGTACCTCCCCCTCAATTCCCCGCGCCGAGCGCAAGGCCCGCGTGGCGGCGATCTGACTGTCGGTGTACTCCGTGTAGATCAGAACATTGGCTCGGGGATGGCTTGATCTGATCAGCCTTATCTCCAGAATTATCGCCGACAGTTTTGGATCATGAGCTTCAGCGGCGACACCCAGGCGAATGAGCCGCGCCGGTTCACTGTCGGGCTCGACACGCAACGCCTCCGCCATGCTCTCGATTTCCAACGCCGCCTGATTGGCTTCGTCCACCGCGCCCAGGCTCCCGTAGAGAGCCGCGCGCGTTCGCCACGCACGGAGTGCTCGGGCGCGTTCCCGCCGGGCCGCCTTCGTTTCGACCTCGCGGGCATCGTGACGAGCAAGACGTTCTATGACAACGCGTAACGTCTCAAGGCACGCCGAGATCGTTGAAACAGACCGTTTCAAAAGGCTGACGAAAGCCAGAGCGTCATCGGCACCTGGGCGTCGCCGTAATCGCGGCACCACGAATGCGGACAGCGCCCGGTGAAAATTGCGAACCATGTCATGTTCCACTCCGGCAACGTCGACTTTCACGTGTATAACACGACGGCCCTTGAACAGTGGGGTGCCAGTAGCAGGATCACGGATATGCGTCTTCATCCGCCGTATCACGTGGCGGCGATAGGCGCGACCGACAAAGCCACCCGCGCCATCCACCAGCGATGGATCGAGCAGCGCGATCAACGATGCGAAATGTGAATCATGGCCATCGTGCGGAGTCGCCGTCAGAAGCAACAAGCCGTCGGAGCGGCGAGCCAATACCTCGGCCAGTCGTCTGCGATATGTACTTTCCTGAGACACATGAGGAGCGAACCCCGTGCAATGATGTGCCTCATCGATGATTACCAGGTCCCAGGTTGTTCGCTCCAACTCCTCCAGCACATGATCTTGCTTCGCGAAATCAAGCGCGGTGATGCATAACGAGGCAGCATCGAATGGATTGGCGCCTAGTTCGTGCGCTCGACGGACTTCCCACAGCTCCGCGGCATTCGTCACAAGAGTGAATTTCAGGCCAAATGTTAGCGGCGGTGAGAACCCGCACTCAAATGGCGGAACTTCGTTTCACCTGTGACGTTTGTTTGTCGGGAGGCAGATTGGTGTCGCCCCTTCCTGTCGAGGATGCCGTCGTGCTCGCGTCC
>Ga0181536_10002403_pt1 | contig 21269 bp, 16 predicted proteins | sample PEATcosm2014_Bin_41_FD_121105 | JGI IMG/M metagenome (GOLD analysis project Ga0181536, IMG submission 121105) | Peatland microbial communities from MTU Mesocosm Facility, Houghton, MI, USA - PEATcosm2014_Bin17_60_metaG | ecosystem: Environmental > Terrestrial > Soil > Wetlands > Peat | place...
ATACGGGGCCGGTTTCCGTCCCCGCGAAACGGCGTGCGTTTGCCTCTGCTCCGACGCTACGCGATCCCAGCGGCGAAAGGCTTGCAGAAATATCGCTGCGGGAACAGAATCATGACCTTACGCACGGAAGTGTCGGCACCAAGTTCGCAATCGGAACAAACCAATGGACTGAGCCTGGCTGAGCCCCCGCGATCCTTCGGTAGGCGTAACGGTTACGGAGTATGTCACAAATCTGTTCAATGACGTGGGAATTCTGCAAGCATGCTTTTCTAAATTGGGGTAAGTTACCTCGGGGTCACTGCAATAGCCGTCCTCAGGGGGAGTTTTGCGCACAGGGTTGAAACGGTCGGTCACGCGGCGTAATTTTATGGCCGTGAGCGGCGCAATCGCCGGCGCCGTGGCGTGGCAGCGACCCGAACTGCGTGCGCAATCGGCCGCCCTGGTCCATGAGACATCGTCCGGGATGGCAGGCGCGCCGCAGGGGAAGCTCGCACTCGATCTCGCCGAATGGAGCTATTTCTGGCTGGGCACGGAGCGCGCGGCTCTCGCCAAAGGAACTGTTACGACCGGCAAGCAGATGTACGTCGAGTACATGGTCCCCACCGAGGTCCGGCATCCCTACGCGATCGTGATGGTGCATGGCGGCGGCGGTCAAGGGCTCGACTGGATGTCCACGCCGGACGGGCGTCCCGGCTGGGCGGATTATCTCGTGCAGGAGGGCTATCGCGTCTACATCGTGGATCGTCCAGGGCACGGGCGCTCTCCTTTCCATCCCGATCTCGATGGTCCTTTCCCGGCGCGCGCGACGACCTACGAAGGCGTCATGCACCAGTTCACCGCTCCCGAGAAGGTCGAGAAGCCGTACGGGCCGCAGGTTAAATTTCACACCCAGTGGCCGGGCACGGGCACCATCGGTGATCCTTCGCTCGATCAGGTGGCCGCGGGACAGGGTGGCTCGTTCATCGCGGATCTGGAAGCCACGCACAACGTATGGCGCGAACGTCTGGCGGAACTGTTGGACAAGATCGGACCGGCGATCGTCATGAGCCATTCGATGGGCGGCCCGAGCGCCTGGATCGCGGGCGATGTACGCCCGAATCTAGTGAAGGGCATGATTGGGGTGGAACCGGCCGGTCCCGCCTTCGGCGCGCTGAAGTGGGGCGTAGCCGCCTGTAAGCTGACTTACGATCCTCCCGCCGCCGATGCATCCGAGTTGAAGACGGTCAAGGTGACGGCGACCGAACCGGGAGTCGATCCGTACTTCATCCAGGCCGAACCCGCTCGGCCGCTCGCCAACCTGAAGAACATTCCCACCGCCGTGATCACATCGGAGGCGTCATATCACACGGCCTACGACGACGGCACCGTGGCGTTCCTGCGGCAGGCGGGCGTGAAGGTGGATCACATCAAGCTTCCCGCGATCGGCATCCGCGGCAACGCGCACTTCATGATGATGGAGAAGAACAATCGCGAAGTGCTGCAGCCGATTCTCGACTGGATCGGCAAAAACGTGGAGAAAGGCGCCCCCGTTTCAGCCGCCCGCGCAACCGAAAGCGCCATCAAGACCTCCGATCACGGCCATTTCTGGGTCGGCATCGAGCGCAGGAAAACTTCCTACGGCACTATCGTCGCTGGGCAGATGTACGTGGAGCATTGGACGCCCGCCGACGTTCGTCATCCCTACCCCGTGGTTCTGGTTCACGGCGGCAGCGGTCAGATGCTGCACTACATGGGCTCGGGCGATGGCCAAGCCGGTTGGGCGCATTACTATTTGCAGGCCGGCTATCGCGTGGTGCTGGTGGATCGCCCGGGTCACGGACGCGTGCCCTATCATCCGGACGCGCTGGGGCCGATCGGGCCGCAGCCGAGCTACGAAATGATTGTGCCGGATTTCCGCCGCTCGGCCAACGGTCCGAACCGGCGCTGGATGGGGTCGGGCGAAATCGGCGATCCGGGCATCGACCAGTTTATGGCCAGCCAGAACGCCGCCCCCCAGGACAACGTGATGGCGCACAAGCTGTGGGCCAGCGGCGGCGCGGAACTGCTGGATCGCATCGGGCCCGCCATCGTGCAAGTGCATTCGGCGGGCGGACCGTTTGGCTGGTTAGTGGCGAACGAGCGCCCCAAACTGGTGAAGGCGATCGTCAACGTGGAAGGCGCGGGCGCCCCTTTTTCGCCGCAAACGCCATGGGGATTGACCGACGTTCCACTGGCCTTCGAGCCGCACGTAACCGACGCCGCCGAGTTCGCCACGCAGGATATCGCGGCCGCGGGCGGTGCGCCAGCCTACAAGCTTCAGGCCGAGGGGCGCGTTCATAAGCTGAAAAATCTCGCGGGCATCCCGATCGTTTTTGTGTCGGCGGAAAAGTCAGGGCGGATGCAGGGGCCGGCGGTCGTGGCATTTCTGAAACAGGCGGGCTGCGACGCCGAAGAACTACCATTGAAGGAACGGAATATCCTGGGCAACGGACATTTCATGATGATCGAAAGCAATCGCAGGCAAGTATTCGACGTCATTCGCGGTTGGATCGAGACGAAGGTTTCTCAGGCGTAGGAGCGGGAGTTCGTTAGCGGTCAGGGGAGTACGGCAGTAACGGGTGGTTTTGCGCCGGTGCGGTCTACCGGCGTACCAAGAGGGTCAGACAGCCCCCGAGTCGGGGTTATGGAGGTTAGTCCGAAATGAAGAAGCAGTTCCAATTTTGTGCGCGCTTAATGGCAGCGATGGTGTTGCTCGCGGCATTCGCCGGGATGAACCGGTTGAGCGCCCAGGCGACGGGTACGATTGTCGGCACGGTTACGGATGCGTCCGGCGCCGCGGTTCCTGGCGCATCGGTGCAGGTGAAAAACAGCGGCACCGGAGTGACTCAGACAACAACGGCCGACGGCCAGGGACGCTATCGCGTGCCCGAGTTGATTATCGGCTCTTATGAGGTCACGGCGTCAAAGATGGGATTTTCCACGGTCAATCGCCCCGGCGTCACCCTGACGGTCGGCGCGGAGCCCGTGGTGGACTTCGCGCTGCCCGTCGGCCAGCAGACGCAGACGGTGACGGTGTCGGGCGAAGTCTCGCAGGTAGAAACGCAATCGACGGCGGTCGGCTCGCTCGTGGAATCCAAGCAGATCAGCGAAATACCGCTCAACGGCCGCGACTTTACGCAATTGCTGGTGCTGGCTCCGGGCGTGACACAGATTCCCCTGGGCGCGGCGGGCGCGGGCAGCACGTTTTACGGAAATGGCACGAAGTATTCGATCGCGGGCGGACGTCCTTCCGGACAGGCGTATCTGCTGGATGACCAGGACATGGTGAATTTCTGGAACGACGGTCCGGGATCGGGCGGCTTGGGCAAGGCGATGGGCGTGGAAGCGATCGCGGAATTCCAGACGCTGACCAACACGTATAGCGCGCAGTTCGGCGGCGCGGGCGCGGTGATCAACGCGTCGTCGAAGTCCGGCACGAACTCCTTCCACGGAACGCTTTACGAGTTCCTGCGCAACAACAAACTGGAAGATCGCAATTTCTTCGACCTGCAAACGGGCGCTCCTCCGTATCACCAGAACCAGTTTGGCGGCAGCATCGGCGGGCCGATTAAGAAAGACAAGCTGTTCTTCTTCGGTAACTACGAAGGGTTCTGGAAATCGCAGACCACGACGGCGATCGCCACGGTTCCGGATGCGTGCGCGCATCAATTTCTGAGCACGGTAAGCGCGAGCGGCGCTTGCGGCGCACCGATCGCCCAGAACACGAACCCACAAATTGCGGCGGCGATTCAAAATACGATGGCGTTGTATCCGCTGCCGAACTACAATCCCGAACTGCTCGCTGGCGGCAACCCGAGCGAAACGGGCCAGGCAGCGACGCTTGAGCCTGTCACGGGACATGAGAATTACGTCCTGGGCCGGCTCGATTACAACATCAGCGAAAAGGATACGCTGTTTGGCCGTTACGTGGCCGACTACGCGACGCGCGTCGCCTACAACGTGTCCAACGTCCCTCTTTGGCCGGAAACGGACATTACGCGAGACAACTTTATTTCCCTCGAGGAACGCCGCGTGATTTCTCCTACCCTGGTGAATCTGGTTCACTTCGGCTTCTCACGGACGTATGAGACGGCGAACGTGACCGGATCGCCGACGGTGGCCAATGGCGTGGTGACGCCGGGAACCATTACGAGCCCGGGCGTTCATCCGCTGCAATTTTTCGGCACCTCGGCGGGCCGCGAAGATGGCAATATTGCAACGTTTTCAGGCATTTCGGCCATCGGAGGCTCTACCACTCTGCCGTTCTACCTGGTCCCGAACAAGTTCCAGTATGGCGACGACGTGATTTGGACGTCCGGCGCGCACAGCATGAAGTTCGGCGGCACGGCGACGAAGTTGGACGAAAACACGTGGGCCCCCTTCGAAGTGGGTGGCGTGTGGACGTTCACGAACATCGGGACCTTTCTAGCCGGGAATCCGGCGCAGGTGGTAACGCAGCTCTCCGACCAGCAGTATCCGCAGGCGGACGCGACCAAGGATTATCGCTACTGGGTATTCAGCCTGTACGCGGAAGATCAATGGAAGGTAGCGAAGAAACTGACGGTGAACCTGGGCATCCGGTACTCGCCGGAAACCGAGATCACGGAAGTACGACACGTGCAGTTGCAGCTGCTGAATCCTCCGTATGGCCAAACGTGGACGCCGGAGAACACCAGCACGGCGACGAACCCTTCGCTGAAGAACTGGGATCCGCGCATCGGCTTGGCGTACGATCCGTTCTCGGATCACAAGACGTCCATCCGCGCCGGCTTCGGCATGTTCCATAGCGTAATTTACTCGCGCGATCTGAACAACTGGCTGCAGCCGCCGTTCATCATCGCGACGCAAACCAGCGCGCAGGGCGTGCAGTACCTGGGTACCTGCGCGACCAGTTGTTCGCCGGTGACGACGCCGATCAGCCCGGGCGTGATTCCGACCAACGGTCTGGTGAACCCGCCGAATTCGAACTATTGGTACGTCAACAACACTCCCTACATCATTCAGTACAACCTGAACATCCAGCGTGAAATCGCACCGAATACGGTGGCGAGCGTCGGCTACGTCGGGTCGCATGCGACGCACCTGTTCATGCAGCTCGACTTCAATCAGCCGGTCGCAAATACGGTGATCGGCGGCGTGCAGCAAGGCTTCTGTACACCGAACGCGGCGGCGACGTCTTGCGCCACCAATCCACGCTTGAATCCGGAGTGGGGCGCGCTGATTTTCGCCAACACGATCGGTTCCTCGAACTACAACGGGTTGCAGACCAGCCTGAACCGCCGGTTCTCGAATAACTGGCAGCTGCAGGCGTCGTATGTGTATTCGAAGTCGATTGACGATACTTCGGGAACGTACGGACTGGACGGCGGCGGCCTGGGCGCGGCGGCAACGAATCCGACCTGCCTCTCGTGCGACCGCGGCCTTTCGAATTTCGATCGCCGGAACAATCTCCGGATCAGCGGAATTTACACGGTCCCGAATGTCGCCAAGGGCTTCACAGGCCAACTGGTCAACGGCTGGCAGGTGACGGGCGTGTACACGTATCTTTCGGGCGCGCCGCTCACTCCGCTCTCCGTCGCCAACCGCGTGTTCACCGGCAGCGGATCGCCGACGGGGCGGCCCAACGAAGTGGCGGGCTGCAATTTGGTTCCCGCGCAGCAGACGATTTACGACTGGTTCAACACCAGCTGCTTTAGCATCCAACAGGCGGGAACTTATGGCGATGCCGGACGCTACACCATCATTGGACCGAATCTGTGGGGAATGGACAATTCTCTCAGCAAGAGCTGGTCTGTGCCGAAGATCTCCGAACAATTCCGTATTCAGTTCCGGGCGGAGGCGTTCAACCTGCTGAACCATCCGACGTTCCAGAATCCGAACAACACGGTGTTCGCGGGCGCCATTCCGGGCGCCACTCCGCTCGCGGCACAGGCTCCGGGCATCGCAGTGAACGCCAGCGCCGGACGCATCACGGCGGTGAACAGCCAGCCGAGGCAGGTACAGCTCGGGTTGAAGATCGTGTTCTAAGAGAATCAGCCGATCAAGGGTACGGCGGTTGTCCTTCGGGGCAGCCGCCTTTTTTCGTGGCGCGGACCGCCAGGCTGCGCCACATCAGCGGTCGTCGTTAAGCAAGACGGGCTAGAATTGACTTGGATGAGACTGATGTTTTGGAGGAGAGGGCTTCTCGCGCTTACGATGCTTCCGGCGGCCTTTGCGGCTGAGGGTACGCCTGCGGCGCCGGTGTTCTACAAGGACGTCCTCCCGATCTTCCAGCAGCGCTGCCAGATCTGCCACCGTCCGGGCGAAATCGGCACTATGCCGCTGGTCGACTACGCGGGCGCACGGCCGTGGGCCAAGGCGATCAAGGCAGCCGTGACGACGCGCAAAATGCCTCCGTGGTTCGCCGATCCGCAATTTGGGCATTTTCGGGACGACCGAAGGTTGAGCGATGCCGAGATCCGCACCATCGTCGCGTGGGTGGACGCGGGCGCGCCTGAAGGCGACATCAAGGATAAGCCCGCTCCCCTGCCCTGGCCCGAAGGTTGGAACATCCGCGCCGACGAAGTCTTCCAGATGCCTACGCCTTACGTCGTTCCGGCGAAAAACGCATTGAGCTACGTATACGTGGTGATTCCCACCGGCTTCACGCGCGATACGTGGGTGACGGCCGCCGAAATCCGGCCGGGAGCGCGGTCCGTGGTGCATCATGCGCTCGCCGTCGTGCGCCCTCGGGGATCGACGTGGATGAAAGATGCCAAGCCGTTCGAGCCCTACCTGCCTCCGCCGGAGGTTCACGACGGATCGGCCGATCCGGTGCCCGATGCCAACGACCCGCTGACGGACCCCGCGAGCTTCGCTTACGAGCTCCTCACTGCTTATGCACCCGGCGCCGAAGTACAGCGCTTCGACGGGGATCATTCAGCAAAACTGATTCCGGCCGGCTCCGATATCGTCCTGCAATTGCATTACACCGCGAACGGGAAGACCGACGTTCCGGATCGGACACGACTCGGCATCGAAGTAGCCCGCGAGGCTCCGCAAAAACGCTTCATGTCCGCGGTGCTAAATGCCTGGAAGTGGGAGATCCCGCCGGGCGACCCCAACTACGAGGGTCATGGACGGCTCACCTTCGGCGAACCCGTGGAGTTGGTGTTCCTTGAGCCCCACATGCACTATCGCGGCAAGGACATGACTGTTCGCCTGGTGTATCCACCCGACAAGAATGGGCCAGGCAAAACGGAGACGCTATTGAGCGTCTCGCGTTTCGACTTCAACTGGCAGACGATTTACTACCTGCAAGATCCGCTCATGCTTCCCGCGGGCACCAAAGTGGAGGTCACGGCGCATTGGGATAATTCGAAAAATAATCCAGCGAATCCGGACCCGACGAAGACCGTGAAGTGGGGCAACCAAAGTTGGGATGAAATGCTCAGCCTGCCGATGGGCGTGATCATCAATCGCTGATAAATACTGAAAAGGGCAACGCTAGATGAAAACCAGCACGGATCGGATTCTGACCACGCACGTCGGCAGTCTTCCGCGCCCCCAAGATGTCGTGGATCTGTTGTTCGCGCAGGATCGCGGCGAACACGTGGACAACACGCGGTTCGAGGTGACGATTACACGCGCCGTGGATGACGTCGTGCGCCGGCAGGCCGCCGCCGGCATCGATATCGCAAGCGACGGCGAGATGAGCAAGATCAGCTACGCCACTTATATTCGCCACCGCCTGACGGGCTTCGAAGGAGATTCGGCGCGCCCCACACCGCAGGACCTGGACGATTTTCCGGAGTATCGCGACCGGCTGGTGAAGGCGGGCCACTCGGCCACCTACAAGCGTCCCGTGTGCCGTGGTCCGGTCAAAGCGAAGGATCTGTCGCCGGTGGAGCGCGATATCGCGCGCATGAAATCGGCCATGTCGAAGGCCGGGATCGCGGAAGGATTTCTAAATTCGGTGTCTCCCGGCACCATTGCCGTATTCCAGCCGAACGAATATTATCCGTCGCACGAGGCGTATCTCGCCGCGCTTGCCGACGCCATGCGCGAAGAGTACGAACTGATCGTGAAATCGGGATTGTTAGTCCAGCTCGATTGCCCGGATCTGGCGATGGGGCGTCATACCCGCTTCAAGGGTCTCACCGACGAACAGTTCCTGCGTAATGCCGAGTTGCAGGTAGAAGCGCTGAATCACGCGCTCGCCAAGGTTCCTGCGGATCGCGTGCGCCTGCATGTGTGCTGGGGCAATTACGAAGGCTCTCACGTCCACGATATGGATTGCCGCAAGATCTTCCCGATCGCGGTGAAGGTGAAGCCTCGGGCGCTGCTGGTGGAGGGCGCGAATCCACGGCACGAACACGAGTGGGAAGCTTGGAAGACCATCAAACTTCCCGACGACAAAGTTCTAGTGCCCGGCGTGATCGGCTCCAACACGAACTATGTGGAGCATCCCGAAGTGGTCGCGCAGCGCATCGAGCGCTACGCGAACGTGCTGGGGCGCGAGCGCGTCATGGCGGGATCGGACTGCGGATTCGGCACCTTCGCCGGCTTCGGCGCGGTCTTTCCGGCGTTCGGCTGGATGAAATTGCAGTCGCTGGCCGAAGGCGCGCGAATCGCCTCGGAGCGGCTATGGCGTGGCGCTGGCCGCTAGGCCTGCGGAGGCCTCTCAGACCGCTCGTCCTTTCAAAAGCGACGGCTGAGAGCCGTCGTGCAGCTTGAGAAGCTGCCCCACGAGAGACGCTCGCTAGTTCTTCTCGACCGGGATAAATTCCGCGGAGGTCCGTCGCGAAAGCGTGCGGCCCGGCTCCGTCAGCGTGGCGGCATGATACTCCGGCAGCTGGATCGGCTCCAGCATCTTCACGATTTCCGCGCGCCGATGTTCGAACCACGGCGGCAGCAGCAGGCTCGATCCGAGCTGCGTAAAAGGTTCGTCGCGGGAGAATCCTCCAGGAGCCGTGGCCGCGCATTCCACCAGAATTCCGCCCGGGCAGCGGCAGTAGATCGAGTGGAAGTAATTGCGATCCTTGATTTCGGAACAATCCGTGTAGCCCAGCTCGTCGTAAAAATCCTTCTGGGTTTGCAGATCCGCGTCGCTCGGAACTTCGAGCGCGATGTGATGCGGCGTGCCCGCGCCGAACGTCCAGGTCCCTTGCGGACGATCCGGTTCGTGCACCAGCGTCACGGTCCGGGCCGCGCCGCCCTTGCCGATTTCAAATCGATGATACACGCCGTCGACGCCGGTCTTGCGGAAGCCCAGGGCCTCGACAAAAAAGCGCTCGGTTTCCCCCACTTCGCGCACCGAAAGGACGGCTCCGTGGAAGCCCCGCGTCGCGACGTCGGGACTGATTTCGTCGGTGGTCCAGCCCACGCGCTTGTCCTCTTCTTCGATCACTTCGAACTGCAGTCCGGACGGATGCTTGAAGCGGACGAAGGATTGCCCGAAGCGCGCTTGCACACCGGAGTTCTCCACCTTATGGCGTTTCAGATGATCGGCCCAGAACTTGACCGCTCCCTTGGGAATCGTATAGACGGTCGAAGAAATCTGTCCCGATCCGACGCGGCCGGGAACGCGATTGTAGGGGAACGTAGTGGTCACCGAGCCAGGCTCGGCGTTGGCGTTCGAATAGTACAGATGATAGTGGGCATAACGTCCATCGAACAGAACGGTCTGTTTGATGAGCCTCTGCCCCACCACCTGGGTGAGAAAATCGATGTCCTCTTGCGCGCCGCCCGCGCACAGCGTGATGTGATGAATGCCGATCACCGGATAATCCATGGACCCTCCCCTGAAAAAGAGGACAGACGGCTCTGTCCGCCCACACGCTTGCCCGTCAATCAGAAAGCATGCGCGAAGGGACAGAGTAGTCCGTCCCCTTTTTCTCCTTGAACGTAAATATGGCTTGAATATTGTAGCAAGGGATGACCGGGAGCGCGCTACCATATTTTCGGCTCGATTTTGCAGCTTCGTGGCCTTTTGCCGCTGGAGGGCATGGCGAGTAGTAGAATGAGAACTCTATCCCAAATGAATCTATGAAAATCCTACTCGCACTTGATTTATCAGCGGGCAGCCAGGTCGCGGTGGATGAAGTCGCGGCGAGGCCCTGGCCCGCGGGAACCACCATCCGTGTCATGGGCGTCGCGGATACGGAGAAGCTTCCATTCGCCCCGGACGTCGTCGAAGAAATCATGGCGCGCACCCAGGCCACCGTCACCAGCGCGATCGAGCGGTTGAAAGCCGCGGGGCTGAGCGCCGCGCGGCGCGTGGTTTCGGGAGATCCCCGGACCATGATCATCGAGTACGCCAAGGAGATCGGCGCGGATCTGGTGGTCGTCGGCGCGCACAGCTCGTTGGGCGTCGCGGGATTCCTGCTGGGCAGCGTCTCTAAGACCGTGCTCCGCATGGCGCACTGTTCGGTGGAGGTTGCGCGCCACACCCATCGCCGGCCCGATCAGCAGGGGATGCGGGTATTGCTGGCCGTGGACGAATCGGATTTTTCGACGGCGGCGGCCCGCGCCATTGCCGCGCGCCCGTGGCCGCAGGGAACCGAAGTCCGCGTGATGAGCGCGGTGGATCTGGCGCCTTCTTTCCTGCAGTCGGCTTTTGAGCCTCCCTTCGTGGATACCAAGGGGATGGAAGAGCTGCGCGAGCAGGCGGTGGAGCGCGCCGAGACTTGCATCACGGAAGCGCGCGAAATTCTGTCGGACGCGGGCCTGCGAACATCGGAATATCTTTCGGTCCTGCTCGAGGATCCCAAAAAAGCGATCCTCGACGAAGCCAAAGATTGGAACGCGGATCTGATCGTGGTCGGTTCGCACGGACGGCGTGGATTCCAGCGTTTCATGCTCGGCAGCGTCTCGGAGGCCGTGGCGATGCACGCCACCTGCACGGTGGAGATCGTCCGCACGGCATAATGTCTCGCGCTGCGGCGTGCGAAAAACTCCGGGCGTCGTTTGACACAAGGCTTCGGCCCGGTTTCACAGAAGCAGAAGCGCGGATTTTTTCTGTGCCTCGACCGATCGAGGGGTGCTAAAATACGAGTGAACTGGCTTATGAAACATGCGTAATCTTAGTTGGATACCGTCGGCGGCGATTCTCATCGGTGCCATGCTCGTCATTGGAGCGAAGCCCGCCGCCGCCAATCCCGATTGGACCAAGAAGGAACATAAGCAGTGCGTCTATTGCCATGTCGGCGCTTGGGATTCCCACAAGTACACCGAGGCCGGGCAGTATTATAAAGATCACGAATATTCCTTTAAAGGATACGTGCCCAAGACGGGCGCCGATTCAGGCAAGGGCGCGGTCGACAAGAAGACCGACGACAAGCACTAGCGCCGGCGGCATCGCTGGAGCGATACGTTCGGGAATTGCACTGTTAGACCGATTTCATAGATAACATAGACCGGGGCGCAAACCCGAACGATCGAGGGACTTGATCTCATCCCGAAAAAATCGGTCTACGCTTATTCAGAAAACGGTCTAGCCTATGTGATCAACCCACCTGAACCGCGAGCATGGAAATCGCTCCGCCCGCGATGCCTTCCACCGGGAAGCTTATGGGGTCGCCGGATTTCCAGGCTCCCAGCGTATACAGCAGCGGATAATAATGCTCCGGCGTCGGCACCGCGAAAGCCGCCTCGCGGCCTAGCGATTCGTAATGGATCAGCGATGCGTGGTCGCCTGCCGCGACGAGTTCTCTCACGCGCGCGTCGAACAATTCGGCGGAATCGCCCAAGTCCCCGCCCTGACGCCCCCAGATAAACGCGTTCAGATTGTGAACCACGTTGCCCGAACCCAGGATCAGCACGCCTTCCTCGCGCAGCGGTGCAAGTCTCTGCCCGACTTCATAGTGGAAAGCCGCGTCCTTGGTCCCATCGATGCTTAGTTGCACCACGGGAATATCGGCCTGCGGATAGACGTGCTTCAGCACGGACCACGTTCCATGGTCCAGGCCCCAGCTTTCGTCCAAAGCTGCCGGCAAAGGCGCGAGTAGTTGCTGCACGCGCCGGGCCAGCGCGGGATCTCCCGGCGCCGCATACTGCACCAGGTACAGGTCGCGCGGGAACCCGCCGAAGTCGTGGATGGTCCGCGGAGCCGTCGAAATCGTGAGCGCCGTCCCCTTAACGTACCAATGCGCCGAGATGCACAGGATCGCGCGCGGGCGAGGAATGCTCGCGCCGAGCGCCGACCAAATTCGGGTGTAAACATTGTCGGCTAGCGCGTTCATGGGGCTGCCGTGGCCGAGAAAGAGAGAAGGCATCACACTCGACAAGGGCTTCAGGGTGGACATGGGAGACCTCTGCTCATCGACCGGCTAGGTAAGCCTTCCAAGGTTTCCAATAATATTTCGGCCAGCCTTGCGTGACTCCCTTGTGGTCGTACTCCGGCACGTTGACGTGGATGAGCTCGATTCTTCCGCCGCCCGGCGCTTTGCTAAAGCGCAAGACCAGAATGGAATCGGGATCCTCAGGTTTCCAATGGCTGGCGCGCCAACTCTGCACAATCATCTTGCCCGGTACAATCGCAAGGTTGCGGCCATAAATCTGTCCGCCGAACGCAGCGAACGCTCCACCCACCCGGCGGCTCATCTTGGCCGGCGTTCCGGTGGCGGCGGAATGCTTCTTCGAGTCGAGAAACGTATCGAAGAGCTCCGCGGGCGTTGCTTTCAAAACCACGGACTGTTGAATCGCGCGCGTCATATATGCAAAGTATACATTCAGCGCCACGTTTCAAGCCGTATTTACAGCCGGACAGAGGCGGGCGGCCGCCTCATCGCCTTTCAGAAACTGCCGCCTGCCTTCGTTGTCCGGCTGTTACTTAGGAGTCTGATGCGATTCCATCTGGCACGTGAAAATCGGTGTATTCTGAGTAGGGCTGGAACCTTCGGACTCCGGCCAACGCTTTCGCCCCGGGAGGGTCTGCAATGGCGTCCATCAAATTCAACTTAAACGGCAAACCACAGACCGTGGAAGCATCTCCGGAGATGCCCCTGTTGTGGGTTTTGCGCGACGTGCTTGGCATGACTGGCACGAAATACGGCTGCGGCATGGCTCTGTGCGGAGCTTGCACGGTCCACCTGGAAGGCAACGCGATCCGCTCCTGCATGACGGCGGTTCAAAACGTCGCCGGCAAGAACGTCACGACCATCGAAGGACTCTCGTCCGACGCGAGCCATCCTGTGCAGCAGGCCTGGATCGAGCTCGACGTTCCGCAATGCGGCTATTGCCAATCGGGACAGATCATGACGGCGTCGGCGCTGCTGGCGAAAAACGCGAAGCCCTCGGATGCCGACATCGATGAAGTGATGCGCGGCAACATCTGCCGCTGCGGCACGTATCAGAGCATCCGCAAAGCGGTCCATTTGGCGGCCGAAATCAAGGCGAAGGGAGCACGGGCATGAGCACCACCACGATAACCAAGCTGAAGCCGGAACCTCCGAAAGTGATCGCCCCGAATCTCATCGATAATTTCAGCCGCCGTGGTTTTCTCGGCGCCGCGGGCGGCCTGATCCTGGGATTCGTGCTGCCGAGCAAGAGCGCCGCGCAGCAGGTCGGCATCCCTCCGCCCACCATCTTTGCCCCGCCGCCCACCGGCAAGCCGATGGCGTACATCCACATCGCGCCGGACGATTCCATCACGTTCTGGATCACCAAGAGCGAAATGGGACAAGGCCCGACGACCGCCTGCTCGCAGATGCTCGCGGAAGAGCTCGAATGTGACTGGTCGAAAGTGCGCGTCCAAGTCGCCCCGGTCGATCCTGCTTCGTTTGGACATCAGACCACCGTCGGCAGCCAGGCCATCCGCACAACCTGGGTTCCGCTTCGCACTGCGGGGGCGCAAGCGCGCGAAATGTTGACGCAAGCGGCCGCCCAGCGTTGGAACGTGAACACTTCGCAATGCCGCGCCGAAAACGGCTTCGTCATCAACACTTCGACGAACGCAAAGTTGAGCTACGGAAGCCTCGCGGAGGACGCGGCAAAAGTTCCCGTGCCGGCCAACGTCAAGCTGAAGGACGCCAAGGATTACAAAATCATCGGCAAGCCGGTGAAGCGGCTGGACACGCGCGCGAAGGTCACGGGTCAGGCGCAGTTCGGTTTGGACGCGCGCGTCGACGGAATGTTATATGCCGTGGTCGCGCACTGCCCGGTGTTCGGCGGCAAAGTCGTGAGCTTCGATGCGACCAAGACGAAGGCGGTTGCCGGCGTCAAAGATGTCGTGCAAACCTCGCGCGGTGTGGCCGTTGTCGCCGACAACACGTGGGCTGCCATGCAAGGCATGAAAGTACTCACGGTCCAGTGGGACGAGGGCGCGGGCGCGAATGTTTCAAGCGCCAGCATCCGGCAGATGTTCGTGGATCGCACGAAAGAAACAGGCGGCATCGCACGCAAGGAAGGGGACGCCGCGGCGGGTCTTGCGAAGGCGGCCAAGAAAATCGACGCCGTGTACGAAGTGCCGTATCTGGCCCACGCGCCGATGGAGCCGATGAATTGTACGGTGCATGCGAAGGGCGATTCGGTCGAGGCGTGGATTCCCACCCAGAGCCCCACCACTGCACGCGCGGTCATCGCACAGGCGCTCGGCATTGCCCCTGAAAAGGTAAACGTCCACGTGACGTTTATCGGCGGCGGTTTCGGACGGCGCGGAGAAGGCGAGCTCGATTTCGTTCTCGATGCCGCCGAAGTCGCCAAGCAGGTAAAAGCGCCGGTAAAGGCGGCTTGGTCGCGCGAAGAGGACATGCAGCACGATTACTACCGCCCCGCTTCGTACGTCGAGCTTTCGGGCGGCGTGGACGCGGATGGCTGGCCCTCCGTCCTGCAAGCAAAAATCGCCTGCCCTTCGTTCGGGCAGATTCGCGATGGCGTGGACTCTACCGGCGTCAGCGGCATTGCGAACATCGCCTACTCGATGCCGGACATTTTGGTGGACTGGCGCGAGGCCAAAACGATTGTCCCGGTATCCTACTGGCGCGCTCCGGGAAACAACCAGAACGTCTACTTTTTGGAGTGCTTCTTCGATGAGCTGTGCGCGCTCGGCGGCAAGGATCCTCTGGAGGCGCGGCGGCATCTGCTGACCCAGAATCCGCGCAATGCGCGCGCGCTGAACGTGCTCAATATCGCGGCGGAGAAGGCCGGCTATGGAAAGAAACTTCCCGCCGGTCACTTCCACGGAGTCGCTTTGCACCCGGGCGCCTTGAACGCTCAGATCGCCGAAATCTCGATCGCGAAAGGCAAGGTGAAGGTGCATAAAGTAGTGTGCGCCTTCGATTGCGGCCAAGTCATCAATCCCGGCATTCTGCGCCAGCAAGCGGAAGGCGCCATCGTCTTCGGGCTGGCGGCGGCGACCAAGGGCGAGATCACGCTCGAAAAAGGCCGCGTCGTGCAGGGGAACTTCAACACCTACGACGTGACGCGGATGGACGAATCTCCCGCGATTGAAGTGTATATCGTGCCGAGCACGGAATCGCCGGTCGGCGCGGGCGAATCCTGCAACCCGACGATCCTTCCGGCCGTGGTCAACGCGATTTACGCGGCCACCAAGAAGCGCATCCGCAAGCTACCGATCCGCACCATGAATTTGGCATAAAAACAGGGAATCTGGCGTAGAAGCAGCGGCCATACGCCAGGGGCCAGCATGTATCCATCATGATTCGCAACGGCATCATGCTGGCAGCGATGTTGGCTGCGGTATTGATAAATCCCCGCCTGCACGCGGCCGACGAGCAAATCGATCGCGAGAGTCTCCGCTCGCTCGACGGCGTTCGCGTGGCGGTGCAGGATTTGCCCGCTGGCGCTCCCAAAGAGCTTAATAAAGACGCGCTGCGCGAGTTTGTGGAATCCAGGCTCGTCGCGGCTCACGTGCCCTTGCTCATGCCGGGCGAGTATCCGGTGGGCGATCCGTTCCTGAGGGTCACGGTCAAAACCACCGCGGAGAGCGCCGGCGTCGCGGGCTACCACGTCGATCTCGAATTCGTCCAGATCGTCTTCGTCCGTCGCAATCCCATGCTGACCTTCAATCGCGCGCAAACCTGGGCCGCGAACGCGCATATGGGCCTCGCGGCTCGAGGACAACTCACGGAGCGCGTGCGGAAGGATCTCGCGGAAGAGGTGGATCAATTCATCGCCGCATACAAGTCGGTAAATTCCAATTAAATGCCGGAGAGGAACCATCTCAGAAATGAGGAATGACAAGAGAACTGTGGCTGTTTTTGCGTGTGGCGTTGCATGCATCATCGGGATCCTCGCGCCGCGAGCGGCGGCGGATCCGATCCCCGCGGGCTCCGCGGCTTCCAACATGAAGGCTATCGGTTACACCGGCGTCGGCGGGCGCGGCGGCGCGTTCAAGATGGTGGTACGCCGCGTGAACGACAAATGGTACATGTACACGGGCCACTTGTGGGACAGCGGCTGGAGCATCCTCGACGTCACCGACGCCGCGAATCCGAAATTCGTGAAGTTCGTGGCGGGGCCGGACAATACCAACACCATTCAGATGGAGATTCACGGCAACCTGATGATCACGGCGCTGCAGCGCCGGCCGCCGAACTGGGGCGGCGATCCGAATCGTCCCAACGACGAAGGGGCCATCATCTGGGACATCAGCGATCCGGTGAATTGGAAGAAGCTCTCGCAGTGGAAGACCGGCGCCAACGGCATTCATCGCATCGGCTATCCGGGCGGGAAATATTTCAACGCCGCGGCGACGATGCCCGGCTTCCGTGGACAAATCCTGGTTTTCGTCGATATCAGCGATCTGGCGAATCCGAAGGAAGCGGGCCGCTGGTGGCTGCACGGCCAGAAGGATGGCGAGACGCCCGCGCGCACCGACATCTCCTTCCACGGGCCGGCCATCATCAGCGAGGATGGCAAGAAGGCGTATGTGGGCTATGGCCCCGAAGCCGTCATTCTCGATATCAGCGACATCTCCCACCCGAAGCCTATTGGAGAATTAACGCTAAGCCCTCCCTTCGGCGGCATCCCCGTGCACGACGTGTTTCCGATACCAGGCCGGCAGTTGCTCTACGCGCATGCCGAAGCCACCGGCGGCGGCGATTCGCCGGATGGCCCGCTCGCGTGTTCCGGCGCGCTGCCGTTAAATGGCCTGATTGATATCAAGGATGAAACGCGTCCGAGGCTGAGGTCGATTTTCCCGACGCCGGAGCCTCCCAAGGGTTCGCCCTACAAGGATTTCTGCGAGAAAGGCGGCCGCTTCGGGCCGCACAATACAAACCTGGAATATCATCTGCCGGACGTCGAGAAACAGGGCGACCTGATCTACGCCACGTTCTTCAACGCGGGACTGCGCATTTTCGACATCAAGAATCCGAACCTGCCGAAAGAGGTCGCGTGGTTCATCCCACCGACGCCTGTGAAGCGCTACGGTCCCCTGCCCTACGACAAATTAGTGAGCGAGACCGAAGACGTATTGGTGGATACACGCGGGAACATCTTCATCACCGATAAGCACTGGGGCATTTTCGTATTGAAGTATCTGGGCAAGGGCGAACCAACTCCGACGGCGAAATAACGAGCAGTCAAGGCCCTCACTTCGAGGACTTCTTCTGCTTGTAAAACGCTTCGATCGGAGCGAAAGGCCCGAAGCGGTGCTGGTTCAGCGGGAACGAATCGGCGAACGGCCCGTAGCCATTATCGACGGGCTTCGTCTTGCGATCCGGATAATCCTGCTCCAGGTTCGTCATCTCCGGCCGCGGCTGCGAATTGAGGAACGCCGCCACGTCGAACGCCTGTTCGTCACTCAAATCAGGCTGCCCCAAAGGCATGCGAGCTTTGATAAATCGCGCGGCGGTCAGCACGCGATGCATCCCGGCTCCGTCGTTGAAGCTATCGGGACCCCACAGCGGCGGGAACACGTAGCCGCGCTTGGGATCGGCGCTGGCGCGTAGCCCCAGGCCATTGGCGCCATGGCACGCCGCGCAGTGCTCTTCGAAAACTTTCTCGCCACCGCCGAGATTCGCCGCGCGATTCGGAGTCTTAAAGACCGCCGGCTCGTGGGCTTTGCGCTGTGTCGCTCCCATCGCTTGATTGAAACCACCGAGGGATCGAAGATAGGCTGCCATCGCGATCATCTCCGGGCTGGTGCGCGCCAGCGCGCGTCCGTTCATGCTGCGCGTCATGCATTCGTTGATGCGATCCTCGATATCCGTCTTCGAGCCGGAGCGCGCCGAAAAACGAGGGTAGTGTTCGGTGGTCAGCATAAGGGTCAGCGTCCCGGGCTCGGTTCCCGCGCCCAGGTGACAGGACGCGCAATTAAGCCGGCTGCCCGAATAGCGCAGCTTGCCATCGGCGACATCGGGACCCAGCAATTCGGAGGTTTCCATGATCAGACGCCGCCCGTATTCTTCCGTGGCGATCGCGGGAACGGCGGGAGCCTTGCCCGAGAATCCGAGGCGATCGCGCAAAAAAGTGTCCGAAAGCGTCATCGTCATGCCGACGGTAATCGCGCCGAGAGCGCAGCAACTTAATACGACCGCCGTCATTCCGCCGCGTTCGTTGAACATCACCGGTTCCCCTTCCTGCCGCTGATTTCGGCCGCTTTTTGCGCCTGATCGGATTGTGCCTGATCATAGCTTTGCACGTTTGCCTGAAAACGATATTTGGGCCTCTCGATCCAGGCCCTCAAGTCTGGACGCACCACCCACACGACCAAGAACAAGGCCACGAAAGCGACCGACGAAAAGACGATCACGTCGACCATTACCGCGCGCCCTCCGCCTGATTGGGATCAGGGCGATAAAATCCGCGAACGTAGTACGCTACCGCGGACAACTCGGCTTCACTCAATCTGCCTGTCGCATTGCCGCCCCACGGAGCCATCTGCGTTCCGTCGATGCCGTTGCGCAGCACCCGCAGGCTTTGGCCGAGGCTCGGACGTTCCCCCTGCAGATTCGCCGGAACAATGCGGAGCTCGCTGACCGCCGTGCCATCGCCCGCGCCGTTGACACCATGGCACTGCGCGCAGTTCGCCGCGTAAACGCGCGCGCCGAGATCGAGGACGTTTTTCGGGATCTCCGGCTCCGGCTGGGCCACATGGAATCCGCGCACCACTTGCGCGAGCGCGGAAAGATCGTCGCGCGAGAAATCGCGCCAAGCCGGCATAGACGTTCCATCGACGCCATTGGTGAGCGCGAAGCTCAGGCGGGCAAAACTATATTCGTGCTCCGCCAGATTCGCTGGCGCGGGATGTAATCCAGAAGCCCCCGGCCCATCGCCCAAGCCCCGCGCTCCGTGGCAACTCGCGCAATTGCGAGCGTAAAGCTCCTGGCCACGTTCCAGATCGCCCAAGGGCGTCAGCGCCGGCGCCGGCCCTTTGCGCCGAGTCTTCCGTGGATTGGCATTCAGCTCGGATGCATGGAACGCCATCTGCGCCATTTCATCCGCGGCACAATCGCAATTCGCGAGCGCATGCGCTTCGCCTTCCGGTCCCGCGATTTCGCGCGCGCGGCCCAACGTCTCCAGATAGGCGACCACGTCGCGAGCCTCCTGCTTGGGGCGATCGGGCGATCCCTCGAACATGGAAGAGTAAGCCGGCATGACGGAATCCGTAACCACGGCGCGCGGAGAATACAAGTGGGCGAAGTGCCAATCAGCCGGATGCGATCCGCTTTCGCGAGCCAGATCCGGTCCGATGCGGCGCGTGCCCCACAGGTGCGGATAATCGAAGCGTGTTTCCCAGGCGAGCGTGGGCGCTCCGAAGCGCGTCATGTCAGCTTCGGCGTAGCGCACCTGCTGCGTGTGACAATACGCGCAGCCCTCGTAGCTGTAGATTTCCCTGCCCCGGCGCTCGCTCGCGCTCAGGTTCAGAGGATGTTCCGGCGACATCTTGCGCGTCTGCTCTTCCAAAACTCGCCCCGGCCACACGCCCAGCAGTAACACCGACATCGCGAAGAAGCCGACTCCCGCGACGCTCGCCACAATGTACGACATTCGCAGTACGCGCGGCGCCTTGCCGGAATTCTCATTCATAAAGCGGCTCCCGGCCCCGCGCTGGATGCGGACGCGCCAGCCGGTGCCCAGCGCGGAGCGATCGCGTCCACGGCTTCGAGTCCGACGGTATTCCCAACCTCCGCGAGTCCCGCGCCCTTCTCGCCTGTCGTCAATCCGAGCAGGAACGCAATAAAGCCGAGTCCAATGGGAAATGCCGCGTGCGTTCGCACGATCCAGAACGGCCGCGCCGCGAGAACGGAATCGAGCCACGGCGTCGTGGTTTGCCACAAGCGCGCCTCGACGATTCCAGCAGCGGTGAGGTCGATCACCATGATCGCCACGCCCGTGAACAAAAGCCAGTACGACCAAGCCATGGCGCGCGGATTGTAGCGAGCCCAGGGAATTCTCTGCCAGGCGTGCGCGATTCCTCCGGCTGCGGCGAAGGTCGCGAATCCCAGCATCGCGAGATGCGAGTGGCCGATGACCCAGTCCGAAAAGTGAACCGCCCGGTTCACCGACATCTGCGCCTGCACCGATCCTTGAATGCTGACGACCAGATAATATACCGTGCCCGTGCCCACAAAGCGAAGCGGCAGATCGCGCGGGAACCATCCAGCGCCGCGTAAAGAAAGCAGCAGATTCGCCACCACCAGAATCACGTCGACGCCGAGCAGCGCCGAGGCGGTGATCGCGCCGATCTGCGCGTTCATCGGGATCACGGAAAAAATGTAGTGATGCGTGCCGTTCAGCGGATAGAGGAAAAAAAGCAGCCAGAATCCGAGCATCGACAGGAAGTGGCTGTAGATCGGCCTGCGCGTTGCCGCGGGGATCACGAAATAAATGATCGCCAGGGCGAGCGGCGTCACAAACAAGCCGACGGCGTCGTGGATCCACAGGCCGCTGAACGCCGCGCCGCGCGCTCCGGGGACCAATTCCGGCACGAAATTTCCCATCGGATACGCGAACAGCGTAAAGATCAGACCGCCGATGATGTACCAGCTCGATACGTAGAGATCTTCAATCCCGCGCGCGAAAAACGGCGGCAAAAACTGTATGGCGGCCAGCAGCAATGCGAGGACGACGAACGCATCGATCACCAGCGGAAACTCCGCCCATTCCAAAGGCTGGCTGAAACCGGCCAAAACGAGCAGCCATCCCGGGATCACGATGACGAAGTTCCACAAACCAAACAGCCATTGACCCAGCCGGACGCTGGTCACCCGACGCCCCGTCAGCACGGGAATCGCGTGATACAGAAACGCCAGGAACGCGTTGCCTAGCCAGCCAAATAGAATGCCCTGCGTATGGTCGTAGCG
>Ga0181536_10002409_pt1 | contig 21254 bp, 21 predicted proteins | sample PEATcosm2014_Bin_41_FD_121105 | JGI IMG/M metagenome (GOLD analysis project Ga0181536, IMG submission 121105) | Peatland microbial communities from MTU Mesocosm Facility, Houghton, MI, USA - PEATcosm2014_Bin17_60_metaG | ecosystem: Environmental > Terrestrial > Soil > Wetlands > Peat | place...
GCGGGCAAAACCCGGTTGCCCAGATGATATTCAATCGTGCCGACCAGAGCCGTGGTCTTTCCCGCGGCCCGTAGAATGGAATCCACCAGATAAGAAGTAGTCGTCTTGCCATTGGTTCCCGTAATGCCTGTCAGACGGATTCGTTCGTCCGGCCGGCCATAAAAGTTTCGCGCCGCGAATGCCAAAGCATGGCGCCCGTGCTCCACTTCGATCCAGGCGCCATGGAAACCCGCCGGCGCTGTGAGCTCGCTGACCACCGCCACCGCACCGGCCTTCACCGCTTGCTCCGCGAAACTCCGTCCGTCTGCCCGCGCGCCAGGGAAAGCGAAAAACAGAGAACCCTTCTGCACGCGCCGCGAATCGTAAGCCAGGCCTTCCACCATTTCTCGGGCAAGCTCCGCCCCGAGCGGCTCCTTCAGCCGCACTCCCGCGAGGACCTCATCGAGGTTCATTGGTAGCGCCCTCTAACTCCAGCCTAGCCTAGCCTCAACGCGCAAACTGCACGCGTACCCTTTCCCCCTCATGTAGCGCGCTGCCTGCCGGAGGCACTTGCGCGCGCGCGATCCCGCTGCCATCCAACGCCACCGTCAATCCCAGCGCGGCCGCCTCCTCCGCAACCGCACGCATCGTCTTTCCCTGGAAGTTCGGGACCTTGGGGCCCGTCTCCGCCGGCTGGGACGCCAGTTCTTCCATTACGTTCGGCTCCGGCGAACCGAGATCGGCGATAGCGAGATCATTCGATTCATCTGCGGGTGCAGCTTCCTCGGGCTCTGGCTCAGGCTCCGCATCCGGCAGGTCCCTCGGCACGTCGAGCACCCGCAGCGCCTCGGTGGCAACCGCCTGAAATACAGGTCCAGCCACAGCGCCGCCCATTCCCCCATTGCCAGTGGTTCCGTTGAGCGTCACTACGATGATGAATGCCGGGTTCGTGACCGGCGCAAATCCCATGAATGACGCGTTGTACAAATGCGTGTAGTGGTGCGTTTTGAGATCGAAGATCTGCGCCGTTCCCGTCTTGCCCCCAGCGGTATAACCCGCTAAACGCACGTGCCTGTGGGCCGTCCCGTGCGGGCTGATGACCACACCCTCCATCATCTGGCGCATCGTGATGGCCGTCTGCGGCCTCAGGATGCGCGTCGGCGGTTCGGTCGGTGTCAAGCTGTCGCCTTCCTTGAGAATCAGCTTGGGCTTGACCATTAGCCCCCCGTTCGCGATTGCCGCGCAAGCCCGTGCGAGCTGGATCGAGGTCGTGCTGACTTCGTGTCCCATGGAGATGGAGGCCAGCGACGTCGTGCCCCATCGGTTGAGATGCCGAATCAAGCCGCTCGATTCAGCCGGAAGACCGATACCCGTAGTTCCTCCGAAACCGAAGCGCCGGGCATACTCGTACATATTCTGAGCACCCACCCGAAAGCCAACCTGAATCGCGCCGATGTTGCTCGACCTCTCCAGAACCTCGTGCATCGGAATCACGCCGAACCCATGGTGCGCCTCGTGAATCACGCGGCCTGGCAGCCGCAGGATGCCGTTGTTGCAGTTGATGGGCGAATCCGGCCGCAGGTTGGTGGTTTCGAGCGCCGCCGAGAGGGTCACTACCTTGAACACCGAACCCGGCTCGAACGGTACCGAAATCGCGAGATCGAAACGGTGGAATGGATCCTCACCCGGCTTTGGTGGCATATTCGGATCGAAAGTCGGATAATTGGCCAGCGCGAGAATCTCGCCGTTGTACGGATTCATTACGATGATGCTGCCGGTACGTGCGTGGTGCTCCGCCACGCCCTTCGCCAACTCCCGCTCGGCTGCGAACTGGATCCGGGAATCGATGGCGAGGGTAAGGGGTGCCCCGGCATGCGGACGCGCTGAAAGTTGTGTCTCGATGCCCCGGCGCTTGACATCGGTCAGCATCAACTCCTGTCCGGCGCGGCCTCGCAGTTCGGCGTCCAGGCTCATCTCGATGCCCGCGTTGCCTCTCTCGTCATGGTCCACGGAGCCCAGCACGTGCGCCGCCAGTTCTCCGTTGGGATAGTGGCGCTGGCTCTCGATCTGGAAATCAATCCAATCGAGATGCAAGCTGCGCAGTTCCTCCGCCTCGGTCGCCGCGATCTTGCGCTTCACCCAAAGAAAACCGCTATGGTGCTCATAGGCCCGGCGCATTCGATCGCGCAGTTCCCCGGCATCCATGTTCAAGATACGCGCCAGAATCTGGGAAGCGACGCCGATGTCCGGTACTTTCAAAGGGTTTACCGACACCGACTCCATCGGAATACTCATGGCGAGAGGCTGGCCCGTGCGGTCGAAAATCGGCCCGCGCGGCGCCGGGATCTCGACCTTGAGCTCCTGCTGCTGCCGTGCTATCCGCGCGTAATCTTTATGATGGATGACTTGCAGGAAAATGATCTTGGCGAAAATCAGGCCAGCCCAGAGTAGTGCTCCGCCGGCCAGCCAGGTCAGGCGCCTGGTGTAGGCCAGGCGTTCCTGCCTCTCTGTCAGTAGCGTTTTGCTCGTCAGCCCCTGGACAGGCAGCATGCCCGTCCTACTTGGTGAGATTCATGGCCATCGAGCCGTCCGCATGCGGATCGAGGTGGATTACCTGCCCCGGCCGAGGCTCCAGAAGCTTCTGCTCCCTGGCGAGTTTTTCGAGGCGCCACGGGCTGGTCAACGCCGCTTCCTGAACCTCCAGCGTGCTGCGTTCATCGATCAGCCGCTGGTGCTCCTGTTTCAAAGCCTGCAATTGGTAGCCGGCAAACGTGCCCCAGACACTGGGCGCCAACGCACCTGCCAGCAAAACCGCCAGCACGGCGAAAGCGCCGATCGCTGACCAGCATTCCCGGGCCGCGCGCGGATCCTTCTGCTTCAGGATACGCGAGTTATCGATACGCTTCGCGAAGAAGTACACGTCTTCGTTGGGCAAAGCGCGTAAACGAAATTGATCCGCGGGCCGGGCGGCCGCGCGCCGCACGGGGGTGGCGAGCGCCTCCTCGCTATAGATCACCGACTCGTCTTTCCTGAAATGTGTCGCCAGCGTTGCCATGGCTTCTTGCTTTCCCTCGTTACCGCATCTCGACAGCCCGCAGCTTGGCGCTGCGCGACGCCGGATTCTCTTGAGTTTCTTTCTGAGAAGGCGCCAACGGGCGCTTCGTGAGCACCTCTGCGCGTCCTTCCCGCCCCCAGCTTCTAAACTTTTCCTTTACCTTCCTGTCTTCCAGAGACATGAAGGAGATCACCACGACCCTGCCTCCGGCCGCGACCAGGCCGGGCGCCAGTTCCAGCAACCGGTCGAGCTCGCCCTGCTCGTCGTTCACCACCATCCGCAGCGCCATGAAGGTGCGCGTGGCGGGGTGCAGGTGGCCCGTCCGGGGCACGGCCCGCTCCACTACACCGGCCAGGTGCAGGGTGCTCCGTATGGGCCGCGCCCGAACGATTGCTCTGGCTATCCTCCGCGCCCTCCTTTCTTCGCCGAGTTGGTAGATCCAATCGGCGATTGCCTTTTCTGCGGCAGAGTTGACCAAATCTCCGGCCGTCATACGCTGGCTTTGATCCATACGCATGTCGAGCGGGCCATCGGTCAAGATCGAGAAACCTCTGTGCGATTCGGTCAACTGGTAGCGGCTCACACCAAGATCCGCTACTAGGCCGTTCACTCGTTCGATTCCCTGCTCCCGAAACGCATCTTGCAGATCCGAAAACGTTCCCTGATGAAAGCGAATGCGGCTGCCGAACTCCAGCGTGTTGGCGCGCGCAAACTCCAGCGACTCCGTGTCCCGGTCGTTCGCAATCACGAATCCAGTGGTCAGCCGTTGTGCGATTGCGCGCGTGTGCCCGCCCAGACCTGCCGTGGCGTCGAGATAAGTCCCTTCGGGGCGAATCGCCAGGTACTCGATCACCTCGGCGCAGAGCACCGGATAATGCATACGGCATCACTTCAATCCCGCCCGTTCGAGCAGATCCACGTTCTCCGTGGCCGCCTTGGACGCCCGCTGCCGCCGCTCCTCGTAGATCGCATGCGTCAGCACCTTGACGTGCCCGCGGTAGGCGTAAAGGTGGAGCTGCTGGCCTTCCAGGTCCAGCTGCTCCCGCAGTGCGGTATTAAACAGCACTCGCCCTTGCGAATCCATGTCGGCGTCCGCCCCCAGGTCGTTCGCGTTAAACGCGACATCCTGCGCCACTTGTGGGTTGTCCCGAAAATTCTCAAAGAATTTTTCGTTCTCCCGCCACACTGTGATCGGGTATATTTGGGCTATGCGCCGGTCCAGACTGGTCACAAAGAGCCCCTTCTCCGTAAGCGAATTAATGAAGTGCTGGAACTGCGCCGGCAGCTTGAGACGGCCTTTGTCGTCGAGCCGGCAGTCATACATCCCGCGAGGGGGTTCGACTGGCTTGGTTTCCCGGCTTTGATCATCGCTGGGCATTGACAGTCCATTTTCGGCCACTTTTGGCCACAACCGATTGTGTCAAACAAAATCTTTATTTTCAAGACAATTTTTGAGGAAATCTTTTGCTGTTAGCGAGTTATCGGGGTACTACAAGAGCTAGCGCGAGGGGACAGTACCACAAGATGTTGTTTTTATGGCGAACAGCAGGCGAAACCTATAGGCCGTCGATCAGGTGGCCCATCTTGTCTTTCTTGGTACGAAGATAGGCTTCCGAGGAATCTACGGGGTCGACCAGGCAGGGAACGCGCTCAACCACTTGGATGCCGGCGCGCTCAACGGCTTCCACTTTGTCCGGATTATTGGAGATGAGCCGCACCTTGGTTAGGCCGAAATAGCGCAAAATCGCGCCGGGCAGTTCGTAGCTGCGCAAGTCGGCATCGAAGCCAAGTTGTTCATTCGCCTCCACGGTGTCAGCGCCGCGATCCTGTAATTCATAGGCGCGGAGCTTATTCAGCAGGCCGATGCCGCGGCCTTCCTGGTGTTCGTAAATCAGCAGACCACGCCCTTCTTCGGTGATGAGCGCTAACGATAGTTCGAGCTGGGCGCGGCAATCGCAGCGCAGGCTGTGGAAGACATCGCCTGTAAGGCATTGCGAATGAATGCGAACCAACGGCGCGGGATCAACGGCAAGTTCACCCATCTTCAATACCACCGCCTCCTCGACACGCCCGGCATAGTGCCCCGCAAACCCAAAAATGCGGAACTGTCCCCAACGCGTTGGAAATGTGGCTTCGGCTACCTTTTCGAGCCGAAACGCAGCGGTAACGGGCATTTTGTCGTGGCTATCCGTCAGATTCCTTTTATTATAATGGCTGCGAGTGGAACCGCTCCTTCTTACGCTGCTGGTCAAGCTCGGTGTGGTAGCATCGATGGCCAGCATTCTGGTGCGTCCCAACGCGGTGCAGCGCATGTTATTGCGCGAAAACCGCACGCTCAATCAACGGCTGCAACTCGCGCTCTGGTTCTCGGTTATCTTCGCGACCGGTGTAGCGGCACGCGTTCTCACAAGTCCGTCCTATACGGCCGTTGACTTGGGGCTCGAAGGCAGCCTGTTGGCCGGGATTTTGGGCGGGTATGTGAGCGGGTTGCTGTCAGGAATATTAATCGCGATTCCGGCCATGTTCCACCACGAGCCGCTCAGCATGCCGTTATTTGCCGCCATCGGCGTTCTGGGCGGCCTGTTGCGCGACGTTGCAACTGATCCTGAAGACATCTGGCGCTTCTCTCCGTTCTTCGACTTGAACGTTTATCGCTATTTCAAGCAGCGGAACTACCGGCGCGGCGCGTTTCATCTGTCATTCCTGGCTGTGATTCTGCTGGCCGAGTTTTTGCGCCAAATGCTCGTTCACTTCTTTCCAACAAAAGTCTTCGCGCTCCAGCCCGCCGGACCTCATCCGAATATCTGGCTGTATGTTGCCCTGTACACCACAACGCTGTTCGCCGTTGGCCTGCCGCTGAAGATCTGGAATAACACGCGCAATGAGAACAAGCTGGAAGAACAACAGCGGCTGCTGATGCAGGCTCGGCTGCAGGCCCTCACCAGCCAGATCAACCCGCACTTTCTGTTCAACACTCTGAACTCGGTGTCTTCGCTGATCCGCACCGACCCGCACCAGGCGCGCTTGATGGTGCTGAAACTTTCCCGCATCCTCCGGCGCTTGTTGCGCAAGCATGAAAACTACAGTTCGCTGCGCGATGAGCTGGATTTCATCGAGGATTACCTCTCCATCGAGGTCGCGCGCTTCGGCGAAAAGCTGCGCTTTGAGAAAGAGGTGGAAGCGGAGAGTCTGGATATGCTGGTTCCGAGCATGCTGCTGCAACCCCTGATTGAAAATTGCATAAAGCACGGTCTCAGCAGCAAGATTGAAGGCGGGACCATTTGGCTGAAGACGCAGCGCAAGGACGGCAGGCTGCATCTGGTGGTGGAAGATGACGGCGTCGGGATTCCCGAAGCCCAGTTGGCCAAGCTGCTCGAGAAAGGAATCGGCGTAAGCAACGTGAATGAGCGCCTGAAGGTGCTATTCGGCGCCGATTACCGGATGTGGATCGACAGTCACAGCGGAAAAGGCACACGCATAGAAATCGAAGTTCCCGAACTGCAAACGGAGTGGGCGGCGGTTTCGTAGATTGCCATGGGAGAGGATGAATTCTTGAATAAGCTTGAAGATGTGATTAGCGCGTGGCCTTTGAACGGCCTGCCAGCCACGTTGGCGGAGCGCACGCGCCGTGTTTATGACCGCTTGGCCCCGGTGTACGGAATTCCCACACAATTGTTTCATTCGCGGGCGCACCGGCGGGCGCTCGAGATTTGCGAGCTTGCGGATGGCATGCGCGTACTGGAAGTGGCGACGGGCTCGGGTGAAATGTTCCGGCGGCTGGTGCGCACGAACCGTGGCGGATCGACCGTGGGGGTGGACCTTTCGCCGAACATGGCGTGGCGCACACAGCGGCGCGTGCGGAGCGAGTTCCCATCGTCAAGGACGCAGTGCCATGCCGTAGATGCGCGGCATATGCCCTTTCGCGACTCTGCCTTTGACACTGTATTCTGCTGCTACATGCTGGAACTACTCTCGGGCGAAGATATCGTTCGCACCATCGGAGAGTTCCATCGTGTGCTGCGACGGGGCGGTCAACTTGTCCTGGTTCTTATTGGCCAGAAGACTCCGGCGTTCAACGCCATTTATCGCGTGGCCGGCAAAGTCGCGCCCGCGTATTGGGGCCGGCAGGTGGAAGAGCGAGTTCCCGAACTGGTAGAGGCCAGCGATTTTCGCATCGAGGGGGACGCCATGGTGCGCCAAACTTTCTATCCTTCGCGGGTGCTGGTGGCACGGAAGAACGCGGGATAGCCGAGGTCACGGCTCACGTTCCAGGCAGTCCGAGTACACGCGGGAGTCGCCCTCCGTGAAGAGGACGAAAGTCACTTCGCGTAGCTTGCCAGTCTCCTGTTGTAAGTACCGCTTAACTTCCCGGAGTGCGATGCGTGCGGCGTCCTGGATGGGAAATCCATACGCGCCGGTGCTGATCGACGGAAAACTGATGGTTTCGATGGCCCGTTCTTCGGCCAGTGTGAGGCAGGCTCGATAGCAAGAGGCCAACAGCTCCGATTCTCCATGTTTCCCGTCGCGATAGATGGGCCCCACGGCGTGAAACACGAAGCGCGCAGGCAGCAATCCGGCACCCGTCACGACAGCGCTGCCAGTTGGGCAGCCGCCAGCCTTCGCGCGAATCTGATCGAGTTCCCGCATGATGGAGGAGCCGCCAACGCGATGGATAGCGCCATCAACTCCACCTCCGCCCGCAAGCGCGGAGTTGGCGGCGTTCACAATGGCATCGGCGGGCACGCGCGTGATATCGCCAACCATGAGTTTCAGCAACCTTTCGCCAGGAAATTGCCGCTGCATACTTGCCCGCTTCAGGATACTTCCAGGATCACCTCGCGCCGGCAGCCCCGGATGTCCATTTCGTATTCGATGCTCTCGATGGGCGGCCGCGCGTAGTGCCAATGGATGCCGACGGACGCAGCTTCGCGCATGCCGCTCAAGATCTCGCGCTCCAGGAACGGGTGAATATCGTGGACGGTGTATACCTGGACCGAGGTCACCTGCTTCCAACTCAAATCCAGGCCGGCCAGCCGGGCGGACATCAACCCCATCACAAAACGCGCCTTCTCCTGGAGCGCACTGACAGAGGTTTCGCCGCGACGGATGACATCGTGGGGATCGAGCGAGCCTTCGGGTAGCTCCCCCGAGCCGGCGATCACAAAGGAGGGTGGCGCGTTTTCAGCAGCGACCGTAACCGAGAAGCCATAAACAGAAGGCTCCGTGGGCGCCAGAAGATGTGGCGCGACGTTGGTGCGCGCTACGGGATTTGCACCGTCGAGCAAGAGGGCCCACCGTTGCAGAATGTCAACATAGTGTTGGTTGAAATTCTGAAATCCCTGAAATGTGAACGGCCGCGGGGATCGCAACTCGACCGCGCACAAGGCCTGGTGCGGGCGGCCATGCAACTTCAAATAGCTCTCGATCGCCGCGAAACCGCGATCGAGCGTGAGCAGCTCTCTGAAGCGGACATGCAGGATCTCGAAGCCAGGCGCCGCGACGACACCGGCGGAATACGGACTGATGCCTTTCAGAAACGCGTACCCGCCGGCGCGATTCTCAATTCGCATGGGGTTCAGCGTTAGACAACGGAGTTCGCCAAGGAATCAATTATAGCGGTAGAGAGAGAAAGCTTACCTCGGCGAAAGCTTTGGCCAGGCGATTTCAACACCCTGAGCTTGGATCCAATCTTGAAACTCCCGGAGTAACTTTTCATTGTTACGGATGCGCCGGGGTGGCGTTTTGATCTGCACTGCGCGAGTGGCCAGGAGTCCCGCCGATTCACCGACGTTCCATTCGACGGGGTGCAGGCGGTAGCAGCCATTGGTGATATGCGTGACGCCAAGATTCTTCGCCGCGGCCAGCAGATTTTCCACTCGCCGCGGTATCAGCGCGCCCATGGGAATTTCGAACGGCAGGCTGCTGATGTCGACATAATTGTCCCCACCAGACGAAGGATGGAGATCGATGCGATAGCTGCCGACTCCGACGGAGTCCGGAAAGTGTTCGGCTGCGAGCTCACCGGAAGCGCGAGCAGTGAGCTTACGGCGCGCATCGGTCCCAACGTGTTGTTCAATAACTGTGAACTCGGCGCGGATGCGACGCGACTCGCGGATATAGGGGTACTTGGCGAGGCCATCCTCCGTGCCGGTGACGTCGGCCCGAAGACGCAACCCTCGCCAGCCGAGGCCGCCATCAGCGCGCGGCGCTTCGGTCTGCATCCAGTAGAGCAGTGACAGACTGAGCTGCTTGGCGCGTGCGCGGTGGCGCGAGGCTTCCTCCTCGCGGACATCACAGATGTTGCCCAGCCAATAATCATTCTGGGGCCAGTTGACCAGGCAAATATCGCTCGCATAGGCGCCGGGCATAAAATTCGTGCGGTCGGCGATGCGGCGGTAGAGCCACAAGCCGCCGTCGGTGTGATGCTCCTCAGATTCAGGATCGAATGAGAATGTGTGCGGTTTGAGCTCGACCGGATCCGCGATGGTCCAACTCAGCAGCTTTCCGGGCCACGATGGTCTCAGGGCAGGGACGTAGTCACGCCAGAACTCATATTCAGCGGGCTTGTTGACGGCGTGGTCCTCGCCAGGAAGGTAATCCATGGCCAAGCAGTAAGTGAACGATTGAATATCACCGGGCCGTGCTTGCGGCGGGGCGTGCGGCTCGCCGGTTTCTTGTGAAGATTCGGCCCCGGTGACGTACTCGACGCGAGCGAGGGGCAGCAGATCCCCCTGCTCGGTGGCGTCCAAGAAATAAGGGGCGGAAATGGTACGGTCGCGGCCTGTTTCTAAATCGCGCAGGGTAACGGAACGCACAGAATCGCCCTCGATATCCGCGGCCACAGGCTTGTGCCGCAGGAGCACGGTGACTTGGCCACCGCTGGTGAATGGGGCCAGCATCTCTTCCAGCACAGCGAGCGAGACCCGCGGCTCGTGAGTCAAGCGCGAGACATTGCCGTTACCCGGGTTTAGATCCGGGCGACGACGCGCGGCTTCCGTGAGGGGATAGTTGCAGCGGTAGTAATCGCGCACGCGTTCGCGATATTGGCGGTAACAACGCGTGGCGCCGAACGACTCGATCCAGGCATGCTCGTCAGGCGGAACGGCTTGTGCCGTGAGCTGCCCGCCTAGCCAGTCGGTCTCATCGCTGAGCACCACGTGCATGCCATTTCGGGCAGCCGCCAACGCTGCCGCGCATCCTCCGACGCCGCCCCCAATCACCGCGACGTCGCAGCGCAGCTCTTGTGCGAAAGCGAAGGCTGGCGCGACGAGAAGGCCGCCCGCGCGGTGCAAGAACTGTCTGCGGCTGAACATTTGCAGTGCCTCCGGAATTGGCGTGATAAACTTGAACGAAGTTATCTCAAATCTAGAGGCTTTTCCAGCATGAAATCGTTTGGCAGTGTGTTCACCCTGTTTGTGGCTATCAGTGCCGCGCAAACGCCGCCGCCCCCTGCGCCAAAGCTGCCGCCGGACACGGTTATCGCTGAGTATGGTGACGGCAAGAAGCTCACCTACGGCGAAATTCACAGCTTCATGAGCATTCTCTCTCCACAACAGCAACAAAACGCGCTGCGAAGCCGCAAGGAATTCGTAGAGCGATACTTGCTGATGCGGCGGTTGAGCGAGGTGGCGGAGCAAGAAAAGCTGGCGGAAACAAGCCCCTACAAAGAGGCGCTGGAATCCTATCGCATGAACATGCTCATGCAGGCAGAGATAAACAAGGTTGTGAACGGGTTTAAGGTCGCCCCAGAGGAGGCGCAAAACTTCTACGACCAAAACAAGAGCCGCTTCGAGCAGGTCAATCTGAAGGTCATCTACATTCCCTTCAGCAATTCGCCCAGCACCGCGACGGATGGCAAGAAGCCGTTGAGTGAGCAGGAGGCGAAAGCAAAGGCGGAGCAATTGCTCAAAGAGATCAAGGCTGGCGCTGACTTCGTGAAGCTGGTGAAGGAAAACTCGGAGGACGCGACAACGAAGGCCAAAGACGGCGACCTGACGGTTTCGCGGAGCGATAATCTACCCGAAGCAATTCGGACGGTTGCGTTGGCTTTGAAGCCCGGCGAACTCAGCGATCCGGTGCGGCAGCCCAATGGATTCTACATTTTTCGCGGCGAATCCGTTTCTGCGAAGCCATTCGCCGAAGTTCGCAATCAGATTTTTGCGGAGCTGAAGGATGTCAAGATGAAGGACTGGCTCGAATCTACCACGAAGAGCTTGAACATCAAGCTGGAAAACGACCAGTTCTTCTCGATCGGCGCGCCAAGCCCTGGTGGGCCAAGCCCGAGCGCGCCACCACACACCAACTGACCAACAGCGCAGGGATGCGCATCCGGGCGGCACCTTTGCGATATAGTAGGCGCAAAAGAAGGGAGCCGTATCGTGGAACAGGATCGCCGCAAGTTCATCACACAGTCACTAGCGCTGGTGGCCGCACCAATGTTCGTGCCACGGCCGGCGCAGGGCGCAAACGACCGGCTGGCTTACGGCGTGATTGGCACCGGCGGGCGAGGCCGCTATCTCAGCAAGAATTTTCAGAAGCTGGGCGCCGAGTGTGTGGCTGTATGCGATGTCTACGAACCCAATCTGGAAAAAGCGCTCGCTGATGCGCCGGACGCCAAGAGTTACGTCGATTACTATGAGTTGCTGCGCCAAAGCGGTATAGACGCCGTTGTGATCGCCACGCCAGACCACCAGCACTATCCGTGCCTGCAGGCGGCACTGGACGCCAAGAAGGACGTGTATCTCGAAAAGCCGATGTCGCATTCGCTCGAAGAGAGCTCGAGGATTGTGCAGGCAGTGCGCCGCACCAAGCAGATCGTGCAAGTGGGGATGCAGCGGCGCAGCGCGGAGCTGATCATCAAGGGTAAGCAACTCGTGGACAGCGGGATCTTAGGCAAGATTACGCTGGTCAAGCCGCAGTGGAACTGGAATATCGCCAAAGAGCTGGATAATTCACCCCTGCCCGGAAAACTCGACTGGCAGCGCTTCCTCGGATCGGCACGGGATCATGAGATGGAGCCCATGCGTTTCCGCTACTGGCGGTATTTCTGGGACTACTCGGGCGGCAACATGACCGACCAGGGGACCCACCTGATGGACGTCGTGCAGTGGTTCACAAATGCCGGGCCGCCGCGTTCGGCTATCTCCTACGGGCAGGTGGCGAAAATGACCGGCTCGGAGACTCCGGATGTATTCTGCGCGGTTTTCGAGTATCCGGACTTTATGGCTACCTGGACGCTGAACTACTCTAATTCGTACGAGAACGGATGGTCTATCCAGTTCCAGGGCGACAAAGGCACGATGATTATCGACGAGGTTGGGTTCCGCATCTGGAATGAGCCCTGGAAGGAAAATCGAGAACCTGTGCAGAAGCTGGATGCACCGGTTCCCATCGAGTCACACATCCAGAATTTTCTGGACTGCGTGAAATCGCGTCAAGAGCCTAACGCAACGGTTGAGGTGGGCGCCAATGCCGTGGCCGGGCCGCATCTGGCGAATCTCGCGTTTCATCAGCACAGGCAGGCTTACTTGAGCGCCGATGGTAAAGTGACGTAGCCGCCTATCCCTGGGTTGCGGGTGCCGCTTCGCCGGTGAGATTCTCGAAAGTCTCGGGAGGATTGTAGTACAGAATGCGGCTGCAACTTTCACATTGCATCACTTCCTCGCCGCGTTTCAGGTCCTGGAAAAACTGCAGACGCAGCGCCATGTGGCACTGCGAGCAGCGTCCATCAAGGGCTTCCGCAACGGCGACTCCACGCCGCGACTTACGCACCCTCTCGTAAGCAGCCAGCACCTTCGGCGTTATCTGGCCGGCAATCTTGCGGCGTTCGGCTTGCAGTTCATCCAATTCCCGCTGATCCCGGGCCGTTCGATCACGCGCCTGCTGCTTTTCCGCCTCCACTTGCGCCTTCTCCTGTTTCAAGGCGGCTTCAGCGGCTTTGACGTTGCGCTCGAGCGGTTCGGAGGCGCTCATCAACTCAAGAATGCCGTCTTCGGAGCGGCGAATCTCCTTTTCGCAATACTCGATCTCATGCTGAAAGGCGCGGTATTGATCGTTGGTCTTGGCCTCGATCATTTGATCTTTGAGCTTGGAGATTTTTTGCTGTTGGGTCTGGATTTCGCTTTCGAAGCGCTTGCGGTCCTTCTGATTGGCCGCAACCGCCGCGCGGTCCGCCTCCAGTTTGCGCTCGTGCGCTTCCAACTTTTTCTCGATTTCCGTGATGTGTTTGGGAAGAGCCGAAATCTCTCTGGTCAGCTCAGCGGCCCGGCTGTCAATATCCTGCAACCGGATCGCCAACTTAAGGTCTGGCAGCATTCTATGCTCAGATTTTAACACGGCCTAGTCCGAGCCGCCGCGTTAGCGGTACGATCAGCGCGCGCCGGGCGGCCTCTAGCTCAGGCAAACGAAACAACTTCGCAGCCCCGAGAAAAACAATCAGACCCAGTGGAACCGACACAGCGAGATCGGCAACCCGCGCCACGCGGGAGACGCCCATCCAGTGTTGGATCGAGCGGCTCGAGAACGCGCAGGCCACGCCCATCAACACGGAGGACGCGAGGATTTTGACAAAACCCCCAGTGAGCCGGCGGCCACCCAGCCGGCCGACGCGGCGGCGAATCAGATCGAACAGGACGATCGAACCAAACAATGCGACCAGCGACGTGGAGAGCGCCAGTCCGGCATGTCCCAAGCCGGCGAGCTTGACCATGGTTGAGGCCGCCGCCACATTCACCAGAATGGAGGCTACGCTCACCAGCATCGGAGTGCGCGCATCATTGAGCGCGTAGAAGGCTGGTGCGAGCACCTTGGTGGCGGCGTAGCCGGCGAGGCCGATTGCGTAGCACGAGAGTGCCAGGGCGGTCTGGTGCGTGTCATAGGCACGGAATTTCCCCCCTTGGTACACCGCGGCGATCATGCTATCACCCAATACCGCCAGACCGACCGAAGAAGGGATCGTCAAAAGGAAGATCATGCCCAAGGAACGTGTCAGCGTTTCCCGAAACTCCTCCATGTTGCCAGTGGCGGCGCTGCGCGACACCGCGGGCAAGGTCGCCGAGGCGATGGCCACACCGAACAGGCCCAGCGGCAGCTGCATGAACCGAAATGCATACCCCAGCCAGCTCACCGGACCGTTGATCACGTGACCCGCGGCATCCGTGATGCTGGAAGCGAAATTCGTATTCACCATCACATTGACCTGCACGGAGGCGTTCCCCACGATGGCAGGTCCCATAAGTTGCAGAATATTGCGCAGGCCGGGATGGGCGAAGTTGACCCGTGGCCGGAATGCAAAACCAATGCGAACCAGGCTCGGAACCTGCCAGAGCAACTGCGCAGCGCCGCCGAAAACCACGCCGTACGCCATGCCTTCGATGGCGCTGATGCCGATGCGCGGGCCAATGAGGAATCCTAAAGCCAGGCCGAATCCCAATGAGCCAATATTGAAAAAAGTGGAGGACGTGGCCGGGACGCCGAACTGATTGCAAGCGTTGAGTACGCCCATCGCTTGCGCGGCTAACGCCACCAACAGGAGGAAAGGGAACATGATGCGCGTGAGTTTCACCGCCAGTTCGAACTTTCCGGGAACGTCCGCGTAGCCTGGCGCGAGCAGCTTGACCAGGAATGGGCTGAATATCATGCCGAGCACGCACAGCAGGCCTACGACCACCAGAAGCGCCGTCGCCACCAAGTTTGAAAGCTCGGCCGCTTCCCGTTTCCCTTTCGTCGAAAGATACTTCGTGAAAATGGGAACGAACGCGGAAGACAGCGCACCCTCGGCGAACAGGTCGCGCGTCAGATTGGGAATGCGGAAGCCTAGCAGAAAAGCGTCATAGACCTGGCCAGCGCCGAACAGCCGCGCCATCGCGATCTCGCGGACCAGTCCCGTAATGCGGCTCAGAAAGACGGCGGCGGAAACGACTCCAGCCGACCGCACCAGACTTTCGTGTTTGGAGTCCGCGGACTTGGAGACGGGCTCGGCGGGCGGCATCTACCTCACTCCACCTGCCGCACGTCCACTTGCGCGTAGACCTCCTCGGTCTCGGCAAGGCTCGCGAAACGCATACCCGGCAACCGGGCCGAAGCGGTTCCAGACGCGACTCCCCAGCGAAGAGCATCGCGGAAATCGCCGTTCCGCTCCATGGCCCATACAAACGCGGCCGCCAGCGCATCGCCGGCGCCGATCGGCGCTATCGCGTCGACGCGGGGCGGAATGACCTCGATCATTTGATGATCAAACGCACCTACTGCGCCTTGAGTGCCCAGCGAAAGAATGACAGATTCCGCCCCCATCTTCTGAATTCGATCCACGGCCTGGAGGAAGTGGGTGCGTGTAAGCAGCGCCGTCTTCAACAGCCGCTCCGCTTCGGGCTGGTTCGGCTTAACGACCGTCGGCTTGGCCGCGATGCCGACCTCCAGCGCGTCGCCATCAGCATCCAACAACGTTTTGACGCCTCGTTTCCGTGCCATCGTGATGAGTTGCGCATAGAAACGTGCGGGCACTCCCGGAGGCAGGCTGCCGCAGATCATGAGCCAGCTTGCCTTCTCCAGCTTGGCGCGAATCTCCTTCTCGAGCCGCGCCAACTCCGGCTTCTCCAGAACGGCCCCGTACTCGTTCAGCTTGATCGTCAGACCCTGTTTATCGGTGATGATCAGATTGTGGCGCAAGCCGCTGCGCACAGGCACAACCACGAGCTCAAATCCGCTGGCTTTGACCAGATCCTCAAAGTGCGTCCCCGATTCACCGCCTGCCGGCACGATGGCCATGGTCTTGCCACCGAAGCAATGGATCACGAAGGCAGCGTTGATGCCGCGCCCGCCGGCGGACTCCCGGCTCGAAGTAATGTAGGCCCGATCTTCAAACACCAGCCGGTCCACGGTGACCGTGCGATCGATGGCGGGATTCAGAGTCAGTGTAACGATCAAGAACCCATTCTAGCGGAGTATGCGATGCTACCCTGAGATTTGCCTGTTTCCCATGCATTCCGGGCGTATCTCGCACTGGCCGCTGTGTGCTTCTTTTGGGGAACGACATACCTCGGGATTCGCATGAGCCTGGAATCCTTCCCGCCGTTAGTGTTGATTGCCGCAAGGTTCCTGATTTCCGGATCCATCCTCCTGGCGGCAGCATGGGCGCGCGGTGCGCAGTTGCCGAGCGGAAAAGAACTCTGGCATGCCGCGTTAAGCGGAGTTTTGATTCTGACCATCGGCAACGGTTGCCTGACGTTTGCGGAGCTGCGCGTGGCCAGCGGACTGGCGGGCCTGATCACGACACTGTCACCGTTCTGGCTGGTAGGAATCGAAGCGTGGATGCCGGGTGGCGAGCGGCTGCACCCACCGACGATCTTCGGCATGATCATCGGTTGTGCCGGCGTGGCCCTGTTGGTATCCAGCGGTCTGGGAGCCGGCGAATTCAGCCGCACAGCGCTCGATGGGTTCCTCATCCTGCAAGTCGGGACGGTTTCCTGGTGCTTCGGATCGATCTACCAGCGGCAGAGAAACGTGGCCGCGCACCCCTTTGTTGTGGGAGCGGTTCAGCAGGTGGCTGCGGGGCTCGCCGCTCTGCCATTCGCGCTGCTTGCGAGCAGCCATCAAATCCAATGGAGTGTCCGTGGCATTACGGCGTTGTTCTACCTGGTGATTTTCGGATCCATCGTCGGCTACAGCGCGTATGCGTATGCGCTCGACCGGTTGCCGGTAGCGGTGGTCTCCATTTATTCTTATGTCAATTCCGTGGTGGCGGTGATTCTCGGCTGGCTGTTTTACCGCGAGGCGTTCGGCCTGCGGGAGGCCGCCGCGATGGCCGTGATCTTTGCTGGAGTCGCGCTGGTGAAATGGCAAAGCAGCAAGGCGGCGCCGGCGAAGATGGAGGTGGAGGCTTAGTGAATACCATCATCGAACCTTTCCGCATCAAGAGCGTGGAGCCGATCCGGCAGACCACGCCGGATGAGCGCGAGGGTTTCCTGCGGGCCGCCGGGTACAACCTGTTCCAGATCGACGCCAAGAATATCCTGATCGACCTGCTGACGGATTCCGGTACGAGCGCAATGTCCACCGAGCAGTGGGCGGCCATGATGCGCGGCGATGAATCGTACGCCGGAAGCGAAAGCTTCTACCGGATGGAACGCGTGGTGCGTGATCTGACGGGCTTTCGGCACATCATCCCGACGCACCAAGGCCGTGCCGCAGAGCGCATCCTGTTTACCGTGCTGTGCCGGAAGGGGCAGGTGATTCCGAACAACACGCATTTTGATACCACGCGTGCGAATATCGAGTTCACTGGCGCCCGCGCCGTAGATCTCTTGACGCCTGGGGCGGCGGACACGCAGGCGCGGCTCGATTTTAAGGGCAATATGGATGTCCCGGCGCTCGAACGGCTGATCGAGGCCGAGGGTGCGGCAAGCATTCCGCTGGTGATGCTCACCGTGACCGACAATTCTGGCGGCGGGCAGCCGGTTTCGATGGAAAACATCGCGGCGGTGAAGCAGGTGGCGTCACGACACGGGATTCCCCTATACCTCGACGCCTGCCGCTTCGCCGAAAATGCCTGGTTCATCGCGCAGCGCGAGCAGGGTTACGCGGAGTGGACGCCCAAACAGATCGCTCAGAAAATGTTCTCTTACGCGGATGGTTGTACCTTCTCCGCGAAGAAAGACGCATTCGCCAACATCGGCGGCCTGCTGTGCACCAATGATGACCGTCTGGCGGCGATGGAGACCAACCTGCTGATCCTGACCGAAGGCTTCCCGACGTATGGCGGGCTGGCCGGGCGCGATCTCGAAGCCATCGCCGTGGGTCTCGAAGAGATCCTCCACCCCGACTATCTGCGCTATCGCATCGCGTCCACCGGCTACCTGGGACGCCACATCGCCGATCACGGAGTGCCCATCGTCGAGCCGCCCGGCGGCCACGCCATCTACATCGACGCCGCGCGCATGCTACCGCATATTCCCAAGCACCAGTTCCCCGCGCAGGCGCTGGCTGTGGAATTGTACCGGCACGCGGGCATTCGCTCGGTCGAGATCGGCTCAGTAATGTTCGGCGCGAACGCGAAACATGAGCTGCTCAGGCTCGCCATCCCGCGGCGCGTCTATACGCAGAGCCACATTGACTACGTGGTGGAAGCGATCCTCGAGGTCAACGAAAACCGCGAGCGAATACGCGGCCTGGCCATTGACTCCGAGCCGCCGTTCCTGCGTCACTTCAGCGCTACGTTTCGGCAGATATAATTGAGTTCCGCGATGGCCGTCAATTGGTTCCCCTTGTGGCTCAGCCTGCGCGTGGCGGCGCTGGCGACGATGATTTCAGTCGCTCTTGGCCTGTGGGCTGCGTACGCGCTGGCGAATCGACGCTTCCGCGGGAAAGACGTGCTGGACACTCTGATTGGGTTGCCACTGGTGCTGCCCGCCCCGGTGCTCGGCTATTACCTGCTGGTGGTGCTCAGCCAATCCGGTGCTTGGTTCGGTGTGCCGCTGGTTTTCACGTGGCAGGCGGCGGTAGTGGCATCCACATTACACGCAATTCCGCTGTTCGTGAAGTCGGCGCGCGCCGCGTTTGAGGCTGGAGACCGGCGCTATGAAAGGGCCGCTCGAACCCTCGGCGCATCGGACTGGCGTGTGTTCTGGCGTGTAACTCTGCCGCTCGCCCGCCGCGCGATCACTGCGGCGACCCTCGTGGCTTTCGCGCGCGGCCTGGGGGATTTCGGCGCTACTCTGATGATCGCCGGAAACATTCCTGGTAAAACACAAACTGCCTCAATTGCCATCTACGATGCGATCGAACGCGGGAACACGCTGGTCGCCCGCATCCTGGTGCTCGTGCTCTCCGCAGTGACAATCTCGCTCGTTTACGCGGCCGATCGGCTAGAAGAGCACTCGGTGTCCGAATGATGGAAGTACGCGTTGCGAAACGCATCGCCTCGCGGCTCGACTCGGCTGCGTTTTCCCTGGACGTTGAGTTTCAAGCGCCCCCGGGAATTACTGCGCTGTTCGGGCCAACGATCGCCGGCAAGACCCTCACGCTCGATGTCATTGCCGGATTCGCAAGGCCCGACGCGGGCCGGATCTTGCTCGATGACCGAATCCTGTTCGATGCCGCATCGCGCGTGGACCTGCCGCCGCGCCTGCGAAACTGCGGCTACGTTTTGCGTCGCGACGCACTATTTCCGAACATGACAGTGCGGCAGAATTTGATTTTCGCTGCCCAGCAGCAGCCAGGGCTCGAACGGCACCGGCGCGTCAATGAGATGATCGAGCGTTTTCATCTCACCGATGTGGCAGCCCGCCGTCCCCAAGAAATGTCGCGTGGCCAGAAACAAAGCTGTGCCATCGCTCGCGCCCTCAGTAGTTCTCCGCGGGTATTGCTACTCGACGAGCCCGCAAGCGGCCTCGATGCGGCCTGGCGTTCGGAACTGTACCGCATGTTGCGCGAAATTCGAGCCGATTTCGAGATACCTGTTCTGCTTGTGAGCCAGGACCTCGAAGAATGTTGCCAGCTCGGAGATGAAATGCTGATCCTGCAGGAAGGCCGCATATTGCAGAGTGGCCGGCCGAGGCAAATCCTGGAGCAGCCGGCGGGCGTTGACGTTGCGCGGCTACTTGGGATTTCGAACCTCTTCCAGGCAGAGATCACGGCGCTTGATCCGGGACGCAACACCAGCCGGGTCCGGTTCGGAGACAAGGAGTTGACCGGCCCGTATTTCCCGGGACACCTGCGCGGCGACCGAGTTTGGCTGTGCGTGCGCGCCGAAGATCTCCGCGTCGTCCGGCACGACGGCGCGCGGCCGGAGGCTAATCAGCTTGCCGCGAGTCTGTTGCGCGTGTCGGAAAAGTCGCGCTCCGTGCGGCTCGAATTCTCGAATGATATTTCGGTCGAGCTGTCTCGCCAGGAGTTCGAGCGGGTGAAAGATAATAAAGAATGGCTGGTGGAATTCCCTGCCGGCGCCTTGCGAGTGGTGTCGTGAAATCGCTCGAGGAATACGTCGATTTGGCTGCCCAAGCACATGGTCATATGTGCGCGGGGCAGATCCTAGGCTTGCGCATGGCGATCTACGGGATGAAACTTCTGGGCATCGAAGAGACAACGGGGCGCGACCGCAAACGCCTGGTTACATTCATTGAGATTGATCGTTGCGCTACCGATGCGATTCCTATCGTCACCGGTTGCCGGATGGGCAAGAGGGCGCTGAAATTTCGCGACTTTGGAAAGGTGGCCGCCACCTTCTGCGATCTGAAGGAGGATCGCGCCGTGCGCGTGGTGGCGCGTGAGACGGCCAAGCAGCGCGCTCAAGAAATGTATCCGGAGATCGCCGACAAGAACCAGCAGCAGATGCGCGCGTATCGGGAACTCGCCGATGCGGAACTATTTGCCGAACAGTGGGTGCGTGTCACGCTGGGCGCGGAGGAATTTCCCGGCTACAAGGGCGAGCGGCGCATCTGCGACTCGTGCGGCGAAGGCATCAATTTCAAGCGAGAAGTTGTCCGTGACGGCCGCGTGCTGTGCAAAGCATGCGCCGGCGAGCGTTACTACACGCCACTGTAGTGCTTCGCTACTACATCACCGATCGCAAAACCCTAGGCGGCATCGAGCCGCTCATCGATAACATCGCGCGGGAACTGGCGGCGGGGATCGAGCGAATTCAGATCCGGGAAAAAGACCTGACCGCGCGGGAACTGGCGGTACTCGTACGGCGTGTGCTTCAGCTTCCGAACCCGCATAGGACTGAGGTCTTAGTCAACGAACGCTTGGACATTGCCTTGACGTGCGGTGCTCACGGCGTCCATCTGCCAGCAGCATCGCTCGCAGCCACGCGATTACGCAAGATCACGCCTTCGGGATTCCTCATTGGTGTGTCCTGCCACTCCGTCGGCGAGGTGAAGCGTGCGGAGGCAGAAGGGGCCGACTTCGCGGTTTTTGGCCCCGTTTTCTTCACACCGTCAAAGGCTGCCTACGGTCCGCCGCTCGGGCTGGATCTCCTTCGTCAAGCCGCGCACGACGTGCACCTACCGGTGTTCGCATTGGGCGGGATCACATCCGAAAATGCCCAGCAGTGCATCGACTCCGGCGCCGCAGGCATCGCCGGCATCTCGATGTTTCAGCGAAGCTATATAGGTGCGCATAAATAAATCGACATCAGCTGCAAACTGAGCAATGATGGGTTATATGCGCCCAACATTTGCGCAAGGGAAGACGGCAGCTATTTCGAAATTGCTGGAACTTCGAC
>Ga0181536_10002410_pt1 | contig 21254 bp, 15 predicted proteins | sample PEATcosm2014_Bin_41_FD_121105 | JGI IMG/M metagenome (GOLD analysis project Ga0181536, IMG submission 121105) | Peatland microbial communities from MTU Mesocosm Facility, Houghton, MI, USA - PEATcosm2014_Bin17_60_metaG | ecosystem: Environmental > Terrestrial > Soil > Wetlands > Peat | place...
TCGCGGGCGTGGCGCCGCAAAATCCAGAGGCCGCGGCGAAGGAAATCGACCGTGCGCTCGGCAAACTGAAGCTCAATGGCGCGTTCATCGCCTCCCACACCAATGGCGAGTATCTTGACGATCCGAAATTCACTCCGATTTTCGAGGTGCTGGTGCAGCATGATGCCCCACTCTATCTGCACCCGCGCGATATGCATCCCGGCGTGCCTGCCGCGATGAAGGTTCCCGGTTTCACGGTCGGATGGGGCTATGCGACCGAGGCGAGCATCCACGTGATCCGCCTGATGGCGGGCGGTGTGTTCGATCGTTTCCCGAAATTACGGATGGTCATCGGTCACATGGGCGAAGCGATGCCATTCTGGATCGACCGGCTGGATAACCGTTACCTGTGGGAATTCAATTCGTCGGGGAAACCAAAACCGATGAAGCGGTTACCCAGCGAATATTTGCGCGACCATTTCCACCTGACCACCAGCGGGATGAATTACTGGCCGCAGCTCAAAATGACCATTGAAGTAATGGGAATCGATCGCGTGATGTTTGCGGTCGATTATCCGCAAGAAGAGCACCAGCCGGCCGTGGATGTCATCGACAAAGCGCCACTCTCCAAAGAGGATCGCGAGAAGTTTTACTATCGCAACGCCGAACGTGTCTTCGGTATCAAAACCTAAAGGACGCCGCGGATATTAAGCAACACGCGGCCCCGCGCCTATCGAGCGGCAGGAGCCGCGCGCCATTGGACCAGGGCGGCTTCGGTGGAGCGGATCATTTTCCACCCTTCCGCGAGCCGTTTCGCGATGTCGCCCGCGTTCAGGGCAGTGATACCACACGGCACATTATGCGCCAGGCAGGCTTTGAGGATCGTCTGGAGTCCTTGCTCCAACTCGGGAGAATTGTGTTCGACTCCCAGATACTGGGACAGATCGTTTCCCACGCCGACGAAAATTGCACCTACGCCGGGGACCGACGCGATCGCGTCGGCGTTCTTCAAGCCGTCGGCTGTCTCGATCATCATAATGGCCAGAAGATCGCCATCGGGATTGAGCGGCCAGAGGTCTGCCCGCCGCTCGTATTCCGCCTCGGGAATGCCCCACCACCACACGGCGTTTCCCGGCGCGTAGCCGCGCAATCCGGGCGGCTCGGGATATTTCGACGTCTTCCTCTGTGGGTAACGCATATTCTGCACCGCCAGCAGCGCCTGTTCCGGATTGTCGATTCCGTTGAAGATCACGCCCATCAGTCCGATGTCCAGTGCCTGTTTCACAAACCATTGGGCATTCTCCCGTCCGTAAGGAGCGAAGCGCGCGAATATCGCGACGTTGGGTTGGGCATTCCCTTTCTTAAGAATGGCGGCTTTGTCGATCATGCCGACAGTGAATCGATGCAGCCCCTCAAAGTCCATGGGCCCGTGCTCCATCTCCAGGTACACGTAGTCAATATCGGCGCGGGCCAGGGCGCGAGCGTTCTCCAAGGATAGATCGCCGGTCTGCACGCCGACGAACGGCTTGCCGGCGGCAAGCTTTTCGATAACGGGATTGAGGTGTTTCGGCGCCGACTGAGCGAACAGCGTGCCGGCCACCAAAGTGACCCACGCCGCAAGACGGGAAACCCGCCATGGGCGGAAGAAATGCCGATTCATAACCCAGCCTCCTTTAAGGTTTGCTCTACCGCTTCAGCGGATCTTCCACCCACGGCGGGGTCGCCTCCATCAATCGGCCGAGTTCCGGTTCTAGAAGCACCATCTTCTGCTTCATTTCCCAGGCGACCTGGCGATAGCTGAAGTGGCCCTTCACGCCGCTGCGGAGTCTCGCGATATATTCGGCTTCCGCAAAATCCATCTTGAACAGGAATCGCGAGCGCGCGCCGAAGGGAAGAAGATAGTGCGACGCCGGTTCGGGCAAGAGCTCCATGGTTGCGAGAGTCTCGCGCATCACCGCTTCGTAAGACGCCTGCAAACCCGCTTCGATAAGAGACGCCGGCGTGTCGAAGCCGAGACGTCCGCTATACGATTGCCGGTATTGCTGGCAGCGGCGATGACGATGCAGGTCCCGGTAGGCGCCGATGTCCATGACGATGTCATAGGCGTAAAGGCCACCACGAAAGCCGCGCAGCAAATCATCGCGCCGTGTTCGGGACCGCAGCGCGGTGTCGATCACCTCATTGCGCCGGGCCGGGCTCCAACTGGTGGTCATTTCATACAGCGCGCGGAACGAGTAGTTCGTCACCGGATACAGCAGCGTCGCGGCGATTTCTGAGTGCATGTCCGCGGGCCGGATCAAATCGACCATTTCGGCGTTGCCGCGCGCGGCTGGGGCCAGATTCTGATGCGCCCACGTTTCCAGATCCTGGCGCGATTGCGCGGCGTGCTCATCGGGCTCGACGTGGCGGGCAAGCGTAGGAGCTAACGGTTCGGCGGCGGTTTTTTCATCCCAGGCGCAGGCGGGAGGGCGCGCGCAGGCTTCGGCGATTTCACCGCCCAGACCGCGCAACTCGGCATAGGGGGATGATTTCAGCCGGCGAATTTGATGCTCCAGCGTCCGGATGCTGGTGACCTGGCCGACGCCGGTCGGGATGCCGAAGAATAGAGTATAGCGGGCGACGTCGAAAGCGCGCGCGGCGATGTTGCGCTGATAGGCATCCGGCTTCATCTCTTCGGGCCGGGGAAGGCGCTCACCCAAAAACTCGCACATGCGCGTGTGAATCTGGGAGTACGTTTTCAAAAGTTTTTCGCCGGCCGCGGTGTAGACCGCCGCGTCGTGCGTATTTAAGTCGGGCGGAGTGATGAAGCCCGAGCGCGAGAAATCCTGATAGCGCGAGGAGCGCGCCTGGCCGTCCCACAATTGCTCGTCTTCGGCTTCGGTGGCGGCGAGTTCGGAGATCCCTTCGAAACACAGAACCACGTGGCCCAGGTCGGCGATCGACGCGTGGCCATACTGGAAATAGAAGCTTTCCAGGAACTTCATGGAATCGTGAGTGCGGACCCATTCGATCGAATCGCGGATGGAATCGGGAGAGCGCGAATAGCGCGCGAGCGCATACGCCACTTTCTCCGGAGGCATGGGCGCGACGGCGAGCACGCGGGAATGTGCGGGTGTGGTCATTCGTTCAGGGAGGCTAACTCTACACTCAACTGCTGTGAGGGAAGCCAAACGGTTATGATAGCGATTTCCACCCTTCATGCGAATACGTATCAAGAAACTGCACCCCGACGCCGCGATGCCCCACTACGCTCACGGCCCTTCGGAAGACGCCGGCATGGATTTGCGCGCATTGGAGCGCGTCGTGCTATCGCCGGGCGTGGCCCAAGGTGTTCCGACGGGCATCGCGATCGAGCTGCCACCAGGCTCTGAAGCGCAGGTGCGCCCGCGCAGTGGCATGGCGCTGAAGCATTCGGTCACGGTGAATTTCGGCACCATCGACCCGGGCTATCGCGGCGAGATCCGCGTGGTGATGTTCAACCTGGGGCGCGCCGATTACGTCATCGAGAAGGGCGACCGCATCGCGCAATTAGTGATCGCCCGCTATGAGCCCGTGGAGTGGGAAGAAGGCGACGAATTGACGGATTCCCAGCGCGGCGCGGGCGGCTTCGGGTCTTCTGGCAGATAACCCCGGAAGCTAGCCGCTGCAAAGTTTCCTTCGGCGCCGCAACTGGGGTAAACTAAAGCGCCAAACTGATTTAAAACTCACAAGACACCCAGTAGGGAGGAAAATACATCTATGCAAAGCACGTTTCGCAGCAAGTTCATGGTGGCAGCCGCCACCCTCGCCATCGCCGCTGGAACGGCGTCGGCGGAAGACATCAGCAAGTTCGTCATCTCCGACGCCGCGGCGAAGAAGACGTTGATGAAGTATGAGATCAACGCCGATACGGCGCGCAAGATCGTCGATAAGTGCATCGAGATCGCCACGAAAGCCAACATGCCGATCACGGTTTTCATTCTGAGTCCCACCGGTCAGATTGTGGACTCGCATCGCATGGATGGACAGGTGCCGATCAACATTGAAACGGCGCTCCTCAAGGCGCAGAGCGTCCTGGTGACCCGCGACTCCACTCACCTGCGCGCCAACATGATCGCCAACAACATGCCGCAGCAGTTGAAGTGGCACGACATCGGCGTCTTCACGACCTCCGGCGGCCTTCCGATCGTCGCCGACGGCCAGATGATCGGCACGATCGGCGTTGGTGGCGGCAGCAAGGACGAAGAAATGGCGTTCGAAGCGCTCGAAGCCGTGATCGGTCCGCAACCTCCTCTCGCACCGACCCAGCCTCCGCCGGCCAGATAGTTCGTCCGATTACGAATTGCAGAATGGGGCAGTCGTCCGAGAGCGCGCCGCCCCATCTTCTGGATTGGCTAGAAGCGTGTTGAGGGTCCACATCCGGCTCAAGCAGGTTTTCGGCCTTCCTTCGAAAGCCATCGCGATTTTCGAGACCCCCGGGCGATCCTAGAGGCCTTAGCGGGCCCGTAACGGCATTCTTATTTGGCCGGTACCTTACCCCTCCCGAGGCCTCGGAAAGGCCTTAAAACGCCCGTAAATGCGAAATTTTTAACGCGATTTTCGCAAAACTCCATGTGGTTGATATTCGGAGGCTCGCGCGAAATCGCTGGTCCATTTTCGCACAGCTCGATTTCGGCCGTACTGGAGAGTACCGGACGGGAGGTTCGCGCCACGTTCTTCCAGAAAATGGGCTGGCCGGTCTCGCGTCAGCTACCGCGCCACAATTTGCAAAATTCCCCGCGCGGGCGCCACCGTAAAGCTGACTTACTTGCTTGTCTCGCTTGCCAGTTTACTTGCGAGAGGCCGCTCCTGTCCCGCGTACTTGTTGCCGACTTTTTTGCGATAGGGGACCGCGACCTTCGATGACAACTGCTCAAACGTCATCGAGCAAATGCGCATGCCTGGATAGAGCGCCACGGGCATACGGCCGAGGTTACTCAGCTCGAGCGTCGCCTTACCCGTCCAACCCGGATCGAAGAGTCCCGCCGTGCCATGCACGATAATGCCGATGCGGCCGAGGCTCGAGCGGCCTTCCAGGCGTCCCAGGACATCGTCGTCCAGCTCAATCACTTCTTCGGTGATCGCCAGCGCGAATTCGTGCGGTTGGAGAATAAATGCTTCGCCGGGCGGGACGCTTATCGGGCGCATCAGATCCTGGATGGCAGTGCGGTCGCGGAGGTCGATGTAGGGATGGCGGCTGTGCTCGAAGATGCTGAACTCGTTGCCCAGACGGAAATCGACCGAGCAGCTTCCGAACTGCTCCGGAGGCAAGGACGGCGAGATCTTGATCTTGCCTTGTTCGAGATATTTCTTGATGTCAACGTCGGAGAGAACCATTTTTGATGTCTTTTGAAAGGCGGATCCGAAACACAGCGGCCTCTTAGCAGTAGATCACAACTCGGAGCCGTACATCACAAAATGTTGACCGCCCGCGCGGCCAGGATCGCTATGGTCGTGAGCGAAATCGAGGACTGGATCATCATCAGCACCTTGGCCCAGCGCGAAAGCACCGGAACGTCGGTGGGAGAAAAAGCCGTGCTGGTATTGAACGCGAGAAATAAATAGTCGACGAAATTGGGGCTCCAGTCGCCTTCGCCCATCTCTTCGCGGATGGCCGGGTCGAGCACCATTTGCGGAAACAGAAACGCGCCATCGGTATGCGATCCACGCAAGTCGCGCTGATAAGGCCCTCCTGCGTCCAGCCGCCAGTACCAGGCGGCGAAGACCAGAATGTTGGTGATCCACAGGGCAGAAGCCGCGCGCAGTAACTGGAGGGGAGTTTCTTTATGGCCGGGCAGGCGCGAGATCAGCAGACTCAGCGAGCCGAGCATCGCGAGCGTGGTTGTGGCGACGGCCGCATGCGAGAGGATTTGGAGAATCAGGCGGTGCCGTTGGCGCGGAAAAACGACGCCCGGCGTGACGAAGACAGCCACCAACACGACGATCAGCCAGTCCGGCCCGACCTTCAGCGCATCGGGCAGCGCGTAAAACAATCCGCTCGCGCCGAGCAGGGCGGCCATGGCGGGCCAGCGCGGCTCACCGTCGCGAATCGGAACCGTGGACATATCTTTCCTATGTGACCAGTGTCCAGTGGCTCGTGTCCAGTGGAAAATTCCAGTGGCAACGCGCCCGTGCTCTTTGTCCACGCCCTTTCCGTTCGCGTCCCGCAGTAAAATAGCTCCCATGCCCACGCATGAAGATTGAACCGGTCACATTGGAAGGAAGTTCCGTTCGCCTGGAACCGCTTGAGGAAGTGCGCCACTTTGCGGGACTTTGCGACATTGGGCTCGATCCGGAATTATGGCGGCTGGTTCCCTATCGAGTGACGACGCCCGAAGAGATGCGCGGATATATTCGGCAGGCCCTGGCCGCGGAAACTGCGGGCACGGCGCTCCCGTTTGCGCAGATCGAAAGGGCGACTGGCCGCGTGGTAGGCAGTGCGCGCTACATGAACATCGATGCGGCGAACCGGCGTTTGGAGATCGGAGCGACCTGGATCGCCGCTCCCTGGCAGCGCACGGCCATCAATACGGAGGCCAAGTATCTGCTTTTGCGCCACGCCTTCGAGACGCTGGGCTGCATTCGCGTGGAATTGAAGACGGACGCCCTTAACGAACGCTCGCGGAAAGCAATCCTACGCATTGGAGCTAAGGAAGAGGGCACGCTGCGCCAGCATATGATTACGTGGAGCGGACGCCTGCGCGACACAGTGTACTTCAGCATCCTTGATGCGGAATGGCCGGAAGTGAAATTGGAACTTGAAGAAAAACTCAAGCAGGGCGTCTGACGTGCGCTCGCCATACGTGGGCGAATAGAGGGAAGGCCTCCGCGCGGCGTCCCCCCAGCAACATTCGGGCGAACTCGATTCCGATCCACGCGAAGTAAATCCAGGTGACGACCAACGCTGCTTCCGCGTTGAAGAAGGGCACCGCGAAGAGAACGGCGAGCACGGCTGCTTCCCACCAGGCGAGTTCCATGTGGAGCAGAAACATCACCGCGATGCCCGCCTGGCCGAGGGTCAGCCATAATTCGCCGCGCTGCTTGGCGTCGAAAATAATCGCCGCGGGCGCGCCGTAGGATATCGAATAAATTACCGGCAGCATGGCGGTGAGCAGCGTCCATTGGTTGATATTGCTCGAAACCATGTTCATGAGCGCCATGGACGCGCGGTCCGGACGGCGCGCCCAGTAGAGCGTGGACGCCATCTCGGGGAATTCGCTCACCAGCGGAGCGATCCACTGCACGAAAATAAAATCCGGCACTCCGGCCACTGTCGCGAGGGCCAGCAGGCTCGCCAGAAAAGGCTCGGCACTGAAGTAAATGAGTGCGCCGCCGGCCAGAAATAAAGCTCCGATGGCGAGAATCCTCCCCGTGCGCGGCGCGAGCACGATGGCGCGCGGAATGCGTTCCAAATCCTCGATTTCCTCGTGGTCCTCCGGCGGAAGCTTTTGCAGGATGATCAGGTAGGCGGCGTAGATCAGAATCAGAATGACGCCGTCCCAGATGGTGAGCGAGCCTTTCCACGCGATGACCGGAATGTAGAGCAGGGCGGTGAGAATCCCGATCACTTCCACCGCGTGATGATTATCCAAGCGGATACGACGCAGGGGCGTCCGGTGCATGCGGCGGTGGAAGAATGCAGCCGTGAGGTAGATGGCAGGCCAGCCGAATCCGGTCAAGAGCCGGAGAGCGCCCGTTAGGTTCGCGAGAAGCAGGTGCGTTTGCTGGTGCCAGGCGAGAACGGCTTCCACCGCGAACTCCGGCAAGGTCTGCATCCAGGCGAGAATCGCCAGCGCGAATCCCTGCGCCACGAAAAATTGCGAGGCTTCGGCCGCCCAGGCGATCATCAGCGAGGAAAGCAGGATCGCCGGCGCGGTCCACAGGACGGCCGCCGGGCTGGTGTGCCGTAAGGGAGCCGCGACGTAGAGGAAAAGAAAGAAGAAGGGATAAACGGTCTGGGGCAACACGCCCATGGTACAACGAACGTATGCCTAGCTTCCGCGTCGAAACACCGCAGCGCGCCTATGACGCGATTGTCGAGCGCGGCGCGATCGCGCGCCTTTCCGGTATCTTGCCGGCCCGCGCCGGAAAAGTCTTCGTCGTTACGACCGCCGACGTTTGGGAATTGCACGGCGTCAAGGTTCGGGAAGTTCTCGGCTCGCGTCCTCACGAAGTGTTGTTTTTTCCGGGTGGCGAGCCGCGCAAGCGCCTGCAGGAAGTGGAAGCGCTCGCGGAGCAGATGATGGCGGGCGGCGGCGATCGATCGAGCATCGTCGTAGCCTTCGGCGGAGGCATCACCAACGACGTGGCGGGATTTCTCGCGGCGATCTTCATGCGCGGCATCCCGGTGATCCAGGTCCCTACGACCTTGCTCGCGCAGGTGGACGCCGCAGTGGGAGGGAAGACGGGCGTCAACCTGATCTGCGGAAAGAATCTGATCGGCAGCTTTCATCAGCCACTGGCCGTCCTGATCGATCCCGACGTTTTGCGGTCGTTGCCGGAACGCGAGTATCGCGCGGGGCTGTACGAGATCATCAAGGCGGGCGTGATTCGCGACGTCGAACTGTTTCGCTTCCTGGAGCAACACGCCGACCGCGTGCTGACAAGGGACGCGGACGCGCTGGAGCACATCATTGCCTCCGCGGTGCACATCAAAGCGGAGGTGGTCACCGCCGACGAGCGTGAGGGCGACCTCCGGCGCATTCTGAATTTCGGCCACACGATCGGCCACGCGCTGGAAGCCGAGACATTTTACGAGCGTTTCCTGCACGGGGAAGCCGTGGCGTTCGGAATGCACGCGGCCACGAACCTCGCAAAAAGCACGGGGAGGCTCGGCGCGCAAGACGCCGCCGCGATTCACGCCGTCGTGCGCCGCTATGGACCGATCCCGCCTCTCGACGGTATTTCGGCCCGGAACCTGATTGCCCGCCTTGGATCGGACAAGAAGACGGTGCAGGGCAACGTGCACTTTGTGCTTCCCACGCGCATCGGAGAAGTCACGATCGTCTCCGGAATCGATCCCGCGGTGATCCACGTGGCGATCGAAGATGTACTCCGCGCCCCTCGTGACGTATGAGCTCCGGCATGACTCCGGATACATCTCCTGGCGTGCGCCCTCGAACTTCCTTGGGAGCGAGGCCCGTGGGCGTCGCCGGAGAAGAAGACGCGTCCCTCTGGGTGCGCGGTATGTTCGGCAAAATCGCCGGACAGTACGACCTGCTGAATCGTCTCCTTTCTTTCAACCTCGATAAGCGCTGGCGCGCGCGAATGGTGGAGCGCGTCGCCCGCGTGCTTGCCAATCCGGCTGTTGTAAACGGTGGTGCGGCTGTTGTGAACGGTAGCGCGAGTGACGCGGGTTCGCCGCCGGCAAGGCGCGTATTGGATTTATGCTGCGGCACCGGCGACGTACTGCTCGCTTTGGAAGCGCGGACGGCATCGACGCAGGACGCTTCGCGAGCGCATGTGCTGGGAAGCGACTTCTGCCATCCCATGCTGGTGGAAGCTCGACGCAAGATCGCGAATCGGCGTCTCCGCTCGCCTCTCTTTGAATCCGACGCGCTGGCACTGCCGCTGGCGAACGATTCGCTCGACCTGATCACCATCGCCTTCGGGTTCCGAAATCTGGCCAACTACCGGCACGGCCTGAAGGAGTTCGCTCGCGTCCTCAAACCCGGGGGCGTGCTGGCGATTCTGGAGTTCTCGCAGCCGACCAATCCCGCATTCGCCGCGTTGTATGGATTTTTTTCGGCACGCGTATTGCCGTGGGTGGGCGGAATGATTTCCGGATCGCGGGAGGCGTATTCCTATTTGCCGGACTCCATTCGCAAATTCCCGGGCGCGGAAGATCTAGCCGCGCAGCTCCGCACGGCCGGATTCACGGCGGTTGAATTCGAGCGCATGACGTTCGGCGCGGTGGCGCTGCACGTGGCGCGTAAGCACGGCTAGCGGGGAGACTCTTTACTTGAATCGCTTGCGGAACTGAAGATCGATGCCGAACAGGCCGTTCACATCGCGCACCGCGATGGCCGCCCATCGCGGGCTGAGGTCCCATTGGAGGCGCACGATTTGTTCCTCGGTGCGGTTCAGGTTGGTGATGTAGGTGAGGCTGATGTCGCGCGATACCTGCTGTTCGAAGGTCAGACGCGCTTCGGGAAGATTAGCGACTCCTGTCATCGTGGGGTCGATCTTCAAGCGGCTGGCGCCGAAAAACCGCTGCAACCGGTTGGAGAGTTCCTCGGAGACGGCCTGCCCCAGGACGCCTCCCATGTCGGCGAAACCGGTGGTGCCGGCGGCCGTCGAGACATCGTAGGTGGGGGCCGTGGTGTTCGGAGAGCGGCCGACGGCGAGCAACGCGATAATTTCGCGCGATTGCAGAGGTGGGTCGGAGCTATAGTTGACGGTGAGCCTTTGCGGCGGACCCGACAGCGCAACGTTCACCGTAATTCCGCGCGTGTTGGTTTCCAGGGCAACATCGAGCGTGGGCTCAATCTTCAACGGGTTCAGGAAGCGGATTTCGCCGCGGTCCACGGTATAGCGATTCCCGAAAATCTGCACTTCGCCGGAATTGACGGAGATCTCGCCCAGCAGAACGGGTTGAGAAGGCGTTCCGCGGAGGTGCAGATCGGCCGAGGCCTGCACGTCGCGTGTGAGCGCGGTCTCCAGTTGCAACGTCGCGGCGCTTTGCACGTGTACGTCGAGGCGCACGCCCTTGAAATAATCGTTGGCTTCCGGCGCCGGCGAAGGGCGAGCGGCGGCCGCCAACAATTTCCCCAGGTCGGCGTTCGCACTGATGGCGGCGCGGGTCAGCGTCAGGTCGCCGGAGAGCGTGCTGGCGTCCGATGTCCCGTAGAGCGATAACCGTGCGTTGCCCGTCATGCTGACGTCTTCCGGATAGCGCACGCGCACCTGACGCGCGTCCGCCTTCAGCCGGTAAATCAGCGGCCGGCCGAATTCGAGAAAGCCCGAAAAAGCAATCCGGCCTCCCCCGGTTTCGGCCACCAGATTTTCAAGCGTGGCGCGATTGCGGTCGAAGAGAACCGCGCCGTTCGCGCTGTCCACGCCGCTCGGCACATCGTTTAAGTAGAGCGAGGCATTCTTAAGTTCCAGGCGTCCGTTCACCTGCGGATCGCGCAAGGAGCCGCGGATCGCGGTGCTTACCGTCGCGCTGCCACGGGCGAGCAAGTCGGGATTTAGCAATTGCAGAATCGCCAGGTTCACGCCGCCCTTTACGGTGAGATCCGCTCCGCCGGCGGAATCGAAAGGGATCGTGCCGCTCACCTCCAGATTGGTATCGCGCGCCGTGAACCGCGCGGACCGCACGCGAGCTTCCCGCGCGGAGATGCTCATGACAACTGGCTCCGCGTTCTTCAACACAAGGTCCTCGGCGGCGACCTCCGGACGGGATATCTGCGATGGCAGCGGCATGAATTGCACGGCGTCGACGCGAAGTTCCCCCTGAAACTGACGGGGATGCAGAAGCGGCAGACTGACGGTGGCGCCTCCCTCCACGAATCCTTGGAACGGCGGAATCGCGCTCTTCGCCGCGTCGCTCGCGCCGATCATCACCAGGTCGTGGAGCGAGGCGACCGTCAGCCGCGAGAATCGCAGCGTAGCGGAACCCGGGAGATCGCCTTCCAGCCGCCATGTTCCCTGCCCTTGGACGGAGGCGTCGCGAAACTTCGCGTTCGCGCGCAAACTCAAGTCCGTACCGCGCGTTTCGGCCGTCAGCGTGACATCCCCCAAAGGCTCCGCATACACGGTGAGACGCGTGGCCGTGCCCTGCCCACTTAATTCGCGCACCAGAAACGCGCCGGGTTCCAGCCGGGCGCGCGCGGTAAACTTCCCTTCCAGTCTGCCTTGCAGGCTAGGCACAAGACCGTGCAACTCCGCAACACGAACGATGTCGATAGCCTGCGCGTTCACGTCCAGAGCGAGATCGCCGCGCGTCCAATCCGGCATTCCTGCCGGATGGGCCCCCGACTGGCCAGCGCCTGTTTGACCGGTGCTTGCCTGACCCGTGTTTGCCTGACCTGTGTTTGCCTGATATGACCCGCTAAAGGCAACACGTCCCGTGCCGAAGGTCGCGTCCCCGTTCGCGAAGCGAATCGAGCCATTGGCGTAGTGAAGAGTCCCGCGTACGCGATCGAACTCTTCGCCGAAGGCTGCGGCATGCAGCACATCGAGTGTCGCGTCCGCTTCGGGATGGCGCACCGTCCCCGAGATACGGGCGGCAGCCGTGGTCGCCGTTCCGCGAATTTCGGCAGGGAGCCCGCCCTCTTTCAAGAGTTCCGGAAGGGAGGCATTGCGAATATCGAAACGAGCGGCGATCGCGCCATCATCGAAGCTGCCGTCGCGCGCGGTGAGGGTCGCATCGCCCTGGATCTGCGTCAGGCCGCGCGCGAGATCAATTACGCGCAAGGAGATCTCTTTCGCGCTCGCGTCCACTTGAGCGGAGAAGCGGTCCAGACCGTGGCCTTGGATGCTCGCACTGGTGAGGGACGCGTCCCCGTGAAACGCGGCATTTTCCGGCCCGCCTGAAATCGTCCCGCTCAACGAAATTTCGCCGCCCTTCAGCTGCAGCGGCAAGGGCCGCGGAGCTTTCACGTTCAGCAGCTCGAGCGCCGGCAGCACGTCCGCGAGGTTAGCGGAACGCGCCCGCACATCGAGCGACTCGCCCGGGACCCCGGAGAAATCGACGCTTGTGGATCCGGTCGCTAAGCGCGAATTATCGAATCGCAGGAGGCCGGACTTTTGGTTGTAATGCAAGGCCACTTGACCCGCCATGGTGGGGACGCCGCTCGCCGGGATCACCATGGACGCCGTGTCCAGATCTACGGAGGTCCAGCCTGGCGCCGTGTCGAGCGTGAGGCCGCCGGCGAGAGTTGCGGTCCACGGGACGGGGCGTGCGGTCAGCGCGCCGAGGACGTCGGTCAGCTGCATGTTTTCGAAGTCCCCTTCCAGGTGCAGTTGCCCTTGGCTGTTGATGGTAGCGCCGCCCGAGAAACGGGCGCCCATCGCCCCCATGGTGAGGCCTCGCAGCGTGAGGCCTTCCGGATTCCAGACGAGCCCGGCGGACGCCGTCGCATCCCTGATGTTGATGCGATCGTGAGTGTATCCCACCCCGCGCGCCGTGGCGCGAACGTTCAGCGTGAAACGAGGATCCGGCCCCAGATCGACGCTCAGCGTTCCGTCCGCCGTGGCGGATCCTACCGGCTGCAGCGGCAAGCTAAACATGGCGACGACGTCACGGCCGGCCACCAACGCTTTGACGCGGAATTCGCCGGAGGGCGCGCGCAGGCCGGACACGGCGCCGGACAAATCAACGCGGGTTTGGCCGCTCGCCAGACGCAGCCGGGTGAAAGCGAGCCGGTCGCGCTCCAGCGTGAAAGTCGCCGCGGTGTCAAACTCGACGGGCGTCGCCAAGGGAAATGCCAGGTGCAGATGACGCGAGGCGAGCTCACCGCGGTAACGTTTCGTGGCCGCCTCGAAGGTCATCTCCAGGCGCAAGTCCTCGCCGCGCAGATTGACGGGCAACTGGCGATCGTCGAATTCGACCAGTCCGTCCACGACCTCGTAACGTCCCACCGCGAGATCCACCACGTAGGCCCCCCAACTGGTCTTATCCTGCGCGGCTCGCGGCACCGGGAGGTTTGTTTTTCCATCCGGATAGATCGCGATGTAAACGGAGGGATGTTCGAGACGGACCGACGAAAGGTCGACCCGGCGCTCAAGCGCCGAGATCACGCGCAGGCCGATCGACACTTTTTCGACGCGGACCATGGGTGGTTCGGCCGCGGATTCCGTCCCATGCAGGATGAGCGGAGCAACCGTAGCGTTCAAGCTGCGCCAATCGAACGAGAAGTTTCCCAGTTCGACGCGCGCGCCCGATCCGTACACCAACTCCCGCACGATACGCTCGCGGACGCGCTCCTGGAACCATCCGCTCTGAAACACAAGCACCGCCGTAATCACCAGCGCAGGTACGACGACGGCGATCGCCGCGGCGGTATGCTTCACGGTTCTGCTCAAGCGGGTCATCGGAAAGCGGCGTCCTTGTATAGAATTTGCGTTTCCAGGCGCGTCATCGCAAGCCACTGGTCCATCGCTTCACTGACGCGCTGATTCGTCAGCAGCTCTTCCAGTTGATCACGGCTCGCCTCGAAATTTGGCGCCGGCGATCCCGGGGGCTGCTTCGCCACGAGCGCCGCAAAAGCTCCGCGTAGATCCTGATCCGAAATCTGCACCTCGGGCCGGAATCGCAGGTCTGTATACCGCATCATGCGCATACCACCTAGAAGATGCGTTTTCAGTTGATCCTCGGAAATGCCGGCACGCGCGAGCGCGGCTTGATATTCCGATTCGGAAGCATAGCGGGCGCGAATGGGTTTCATCAAGCTAGCAACCTCCGCTTCGTACGGCAGCGGCGCCCGCGTCACAGCCGCGTCCTCTAGCATCAAATACTGATCCACCAGGCGATCGGCAGCCTTGCGCTTTTGCGCGCCACTCAGGTCCGGTGTCTTGCCGTCCAGGAACGCCGAAATGCGGAGGTCCAGCAAGATGTCGCTTTCCGTGATGACGTGCCGGCCGACGGTAACCGCGATCCGGTCAAGCGTTTCGGAGTGCGCGGAGACGATCGCCAGAAAAGCGAGGGCGACGCGAGTCAGCCCGGTCCTTTTGACCGTCTTCGCTTTCTCCATCGTCATCGCTTTCGCAAAGGGCATCATCTTCAAAAAACATCACCTTCCCAACATGTCAGAAAGTTTGTCCCAGAGAGAAATGGAATTGGAACCAGCTGATAGCTTGATGCGTCGCCACGCATGTATTCGTGGACGTGCAGTTGATCAAATCCTGCAAATCGCCCGGAAACCCATGGAAATGAGGCGGGTCGGGACTGAAACTCAAATCGACGCGCAGCGGACCGACCGGAGTGCGATAGCGGATACCGAAGCCAATCGAGTGCACCATATAATTGAAATCCTGATCGTTTCGCTGGCTAAAGCGAATATTGATCGAATTGATATCGGAATAGACGTTGCCCATGTCGTGAAACAGTACGCCTCCGACGTTTTCCCCGAATAAGGGGAAGCGCAACTCGGTGGAATGGAACAGCATCGCCGTGCCGCCCAAGGGAAACCCTGTTTCAAGATCGCGCGGACCCGCCTGGTTATCGGGGAAGGCGCGCTGCGTGGTCGCGCCGCCCGCGAACAAACGTTCGGCCAGCGGAATCTCCGCCAGGCCGCCCAACCTCTGAATATAGCCGAACTGCAGCGACCGCGCGAGCACGACGTTGCGGCCCAGGGGAGTATACGTCGAGTTGCGCATAATCACGCGCGTGAAATCTGTTTGCGAGGTGAACGCCGCGAGCGAGATGCCGGCGTCAATCGTATTCAATATCCCGCGATGCGTATCGGTGGGGTTGTCGCGCCGGTCATAAATGTACGAACCCGAAAGCAGGCCGACGCGAACGGGCTGGGAAAGCAAAGGGATCAGCTCCGGAGAAATCTTCAAGTCCCCCACGGAGGACCGCCGGTACGAGAACCGGTACTGCAGGCTGTTGGTGCGGGACAGGCGCTGCGCCAACTGCATCGAGCCTTCCCACCGGTGGGAGGCGAAGGTTCGAATGTCGTACGAGTTATCGTACAACGCGGAGAACGTAAGCGTGAGGTTCTCGCGGTGGGCGAATTGCGGGATCAAGTAGGAGGCTATGGCGCGCTGTTCGATGGTGGAGATGAGCGTCTGAATGCTGGCCGTGTTCGCAATGCCAAACAGATTGATGCGGCTCAGGCCGACCGAAAAACGCGGACTGAAGCCGGTTTGACCGGCGGGAGCGTCGAAGGTCGTGATGCCTCCGCCGATGCGCGCGAGCTGCGCGCCCACTGCCGTGGTCAGTGAATACTTGTTCGCTTCGTCCAGCTGGAACAGCACGTACTTGCTTTGTTCCACGCCCTCCGGATTCTGCAGAGCGGCTTGCACTTTGGAGAAGATCCCCAGGTCGTAGAGTTTTTGCTGGGTTTCCGCAATGGCGCCTTGCGATAACGGATCGCCTGGGTGCATCCGCAGCCGCGAGTACACCAGCGAAGGACGCGTGGCTTCCAAACCCCGCACCAGCACGTCGCGCACGAACAGCCGCTCGCCGGGATGGATCACGTAATGCAGCCGCACCCGATGCGCGTCGCTTCCGGGTATCTGGCTCCAATCGAATGTCACTCCCAGGTAGCCGTCGTTGGCGTAGTACGCAAGGACCGTATCGCGGTCGGTCGCCACCGCCGCCTCGCTAAAAATCTGTCCCGGGATCGATTGCAGCATTTTGGTCAGGCGCGCCGCTTGTTCTTCAGAAACGCCTTCAATGTCCAGGCTCTCGACGGTCCATAGATCCCCTTCGTGGACCTGGAAGCGTAAACCGATGGCGTCCCGAACGCCGTCGTAACCGTCGATGGTATTGGCGCTGACCACGACGTCGCGAAATCCATTGGAGCGGTAAAGATCGCGAATGGCGTCGCGATCGTCGTCCCGCATGCGCTGCGAATAGCGGCCATAGCGGTCTCCCAGGAAGTGGGCCTCGCGTGTCGTAAGGCGCTCCCGCAGCGTAGCGTCATTGAAGAAATGATTGCCGGTGAACTCGATGTGGACTAACTTGTGGCGCTCGTTGCGCGTGATGGCATAGTTGATCACCTGCACGCCCGGTTCTTCCGAATTTTCCGTGAAATCCACGGACGCGCCGAAGTAACCCTTGGCCTGAAAATAGTTCGTCAGATTGCGGGCGCCCTCCACCAGCAGGCTCCGGTCGACAGTTCGTTCTTCATAGACAGGGATCAATTGACGCAGCCGTCCGGTGGAAACCTTCGCGCCGGTTGTAAGCACCTTAATGAGGGGCCCGTTGTCGATTACCAGCGTGGGCGTGACCGTATTTGTTTTGTCGTGGTAGTCGAGTTTTTCCAGGGTCACCGTGGCCTGCAGCCGGTTATCGCGCTGAAAGCTCCGGCGGACCCGCTCGACACCGGTTTGAATGCGGCTTTCTGTCGCTTCGCGCCAGCCGGAAAGCACAATCGGTCCGAATCCCCGGTGCCAGCGCGTCGCGCGTGCGATGCTTTTCAGGGGGCGCTGGAACTTGCCCTGGACTTGAATGCCGTCAAACCGGACGCGCGGCCCAGGGTCAATTTCAATCTCGATGCTCATCTCTTCGGTCGACGGATTGGGTTGCAGGTGGTACTGGATGCCGGCCTCATGCAGGCCGTTGGCGAGCAGCCGTTCCCGCATGTTCTCCACGGCTTGCCCCATTTCATTGGCCGCGAAGGGCGCTCCGAGTTCCAGCTTGGAGGCCGTGAGCAGCTGTGCGCGGCTGGGCGGGTTTACCGCGCCCTCTATGCTCACGCCGCCGACGAAATAATTCGATTCCGTGGAGATCCGTAACTGGACTCCGTCCGCGGCAGGCTCGGCATCGATCGAGGCGTCGGAGAAGCGGCCCGTCGCATACAACTTCTGGAGTGCCGTCCGGACATCCTGCATATGCAGCGGCGCGCCGCTGTGCAGGGGGAGAAGACGCTCCAACTCATCGAACGGGATGGGCTGATTGGGAGGATCGAAGCGGATGGCGCGAATGATCTGTCCCTCGAAGCTCGTGTTCGAGGAGCCTCGAGACGGCACGCCGGTTTGCGCGTCTTGAGCCGAAGCCGCGACGCCGACGACGATCGTGACCAGCAGCAACACCGGCGGACGCACTTCCTCTCATAATAACGTTTCGCGGAACGCCCAGCGCTTTCCGCGACGGCCTAAGGTAACGTCATGTGACGATGCTGGTACCATCGTGGTGGAGGCGGGCGCCCGAAACGTCCCCTATTTTTTAAATGCCTGCGGCGGAATCCCGTTACTCTCGTCAAAGCCGCTTCGCTCCCGTGGGCGAAGCCGGTCAGGAGCGCATCCGGCGCGCGACGGTAGCGATCGTGGGATGCGGCGCCTTGGGAACCGTGGCCGCCGAGCTCATGACCCGCGCCGGCGTGGGCCGCCTGCGCATCATCGATCGTGACTTTGTAGAGCTTTCCAATCTGCAGCGGCAATTCCTGTTTGAGGAATCCGACGCCGCCGAAGGATTGCCGAAAGCCGTGGCCGCCGTCCGCCGCCTCGCGCGCTTGAATTCCGAAGTTAACCTTGAACCCGTGGTCGCCGACCTGGTTCCCGCCAATGCGGAGGAACTACTCGAGGAAATCGATCTGCTCCTCGACGGCACCGATAATTTCGAAACGCGATTTCTGATCAACGACGCGGCTGTGTTCAAAAATCGGCCCTGGATCTACGCCGCTGCCGTGGGAAGCTATGGCCTCAAGCTGGCCATCGTACCCGGACGCACGGCGTGCCTGCGCTGCGTGTATCCCGAGCCGCCACAAGGCGCGCAACCGACGTGCGAAACCGCGGGCGTGCTCGGCCCGCTGACCGCCGCGATCGCTTCTCTGGCCGCCGCCGATGCGTTGAAGATCCTGGCAAGCGGTGCGGAGTCGATGCAAGCGCGGCTGACCACGGTGGACGTATGGACGGGAGCCATCCGCCAGATCGCCCCGCCCGCCCGCGATCCGGATTGCCCCTGCTGCGCGCGCCGCGAGTTCGCGTATCTCGACGGTTCCCGCAGAGCTCCCATCAGCCTGTGCGGCCGCAATGCCGTGCAAATTCATGAACGGTCGCGCGCCGTGAATCTGCACGAACTGGCCATACGCCTCGGCGCCATTGCGCCTGTGCGCGCCAATGAATTCGCTTTGCGCGCCTCTCTCGATCCCTACGAGCTGACGGTGTTCCCCGATGGCCGCGCCATCATTAAGGGCACCACCGATACGGGCGTCGCGCGCAGCTTGTACGCCCGCTATGTCGGCGCCTAGAATTGCGGGATTGGTTTCGATCGTCACGCCGTGCCTCAACTCGGCGCGCTTCATCCGCCAGACCATCGAAAGCGCCGCGGCGCAGGATTATCCGCTGATCGAGCACATCGTGATGGATGGCGGGTCGACCGACGGGACGCTTTCCATTCTGGCGCAGTATCCCGGACTGACCGTGCACAGCGGACCCGATCGCGGCGCGGCCGACGCGATTAACCAGGGCTTTCGATACTCGCGCGGCGAATATTTCACGTATCTCAACGCGGACGATGTGCTGTTGCCAGGCGCGATCTCGGCTGCCGTGAAGGCTCTCGCGGAAGATCCAGCGGCCGCCGGCGTGTACGGCGACGCGTCGTGGATCGATGAAGCCGGCGCGACCATCGGTCCCTATCCGGTGCGCGATTTCGATCCGAAGCTTCTCGAAAGTGAGTGCTTTATCTGTCAGCCCGCGTCGCTGCTGCGGAGCAGCGCCTTCGAAGCAGCCGGAATGTTGAACGCGGATTGCGAGCTAACCTTCGATTATGAATTCTGGATGCGACTGGCGCGGATGGCGCCGCTCCGCCGGATTCCCGTTCCGCTGGCGCTTTCCCGAATGCATCCGGCGAATAAATCGCTGGGACAGCGCTCGGCCGTATTGACCGAGACTTTCCGAATTCTTCGTCAGCACTATGCGTACGTCCCCTTTCGCTGGGTATACGCCTACGAATGTCACCGAGCCGATGGGCGCGATCACTTCTTTGAACCGCCGCAGTACTCCCTTCGTCTGTATCTGAAAAGCCTGCCTGCCGGATTATCCCTAAATGCCAACGCGCGCCTGCGGTATACGGCGGAGTGGCTGCGATTCCTGTCATGGCGGCGTTTCCTGAACTATCTGCGCCATTCCTGAACAGCTCCTGAACATTTCCTGATGAAGGGGCCGTACACGGCGAAGCGTCCCTGCTTCAAATTGAATTGGGCATCCGCTCAAAATGTGCGGGTGCGCGTCGATACCCAAACAGTGACGCGATCCTGTTGCCGGTTGCTGATCCTGACCCTCGCGTCCGGACTAGCAGCGGCGGGAGATACCTCCCTGCCGCTCTTTTTCCTCCCCAATCAGGGCCTGACCGATGCGCGGTTCCGTTATCTCGTGCAGACGCCCGGTCTGCGTGCCGGCTTCGCCCAGGATTCGATCGCGTTCCAGCTTCCCGCGAACCAGATCCAGCTGCGCTTTCGAGGAGCCAATCGGGACGTGGACATTACAACCGGCCGCCCCATGAACGGCCAGGCGAACTTCTTTCACGGGACAACAGCCGACCAGTGGCACACGGCACTGCCGACCTTTGCCGAAATCCGGTATCGCGATTTGTATCCTGGTATCGATCTGATCTATAGCGGCGCGGGCAGCGAGCTGAAATCTGAATTCCACGTGGCTCCAGGCGCCGACCCGGGGCTCATCGTCTTACTCTATTCGCACCCGATCGCCTTGGACGAAGACGGCGATCTTCTGGCCGGCGACGCTTCCGGGGAATTGCGCGAGAAGGCTCCGGTCGTATACCAGGAAACGGAGAACGGAAGAGAGAAAGTGCCGGCCCACTACCGGCTGCTCGATGCCTACACCGCCGCATTCGAGCTTGGATCGTATGATCCGGAGCGGCCTTTGATTATCGATCCCGTGATCTCCTATGCCACTTACTTGGGCGGTTCGAACGCGGGCGCCGTGACCAGCACGGCCGTGGATTCTTCCGGGAATCTCTACATCGCGGGCTGGACGTCGGCCGTGAATTTCCCGACGGTCGCGCCCTTTCAATCGGCCATGGGCGGCGACGTCGACGCGTTTGTCGTCAAGCTGAACTCGACGGGAACCGCGCTCATCTATGCCACCTATATTGGCGGGACAGGCGACGACCGCGCTGCCGGAATCGCCGTCGATTCCGCCGGAGAAGCTTACGTTACCGGTGCCACGTCCTCTTATAACTTTCCGCTGGTCTCGTCGCTTCGTGCCACGCTCGGGGGAAGCAGAACCGCGTTCGTATTGAAACTGAACAGCGCGGGCAACGCCCTCCTGTTCAGCACCTACCTCGGAGGCACGGCTTACGACCTTGGTAACGCGATCGCTCTCGACTCTCCGGGCAACGCGTGGGTGGCGGGCGACACACAATCCGCGAATTTCCCGCTGTACCTGCCGCTGCAGGCCGTTTTTGGGGGCCAAACGGACATCTTTCTCGCCAAGCTGACGCCGGCGGGCGCGCTCGCCTTCAGTACGTTCTGGGGCGGCAGCGGCGCGGAGCACGCGGGCGGGGTGACGCTCGATGCCTCGGGCAACATTTACGTGGCCGGAGGAACCTACTCCACGAATCTGCCCGTGGTCGCGGCGCTGCAATCCGCCAACGCCGGCAATCAGGATGCGTTCATCATGAA
>Ga0181536_10002411_pt1 | contig 21247 bp, 18 predicted proteins | sample PEATcosm2014_Bin_41_FD_121105 | JGI IMG/M metagenome (GOLD analysis project Ga0181536, IMG submission 121105) | Peatland microbial communities from MTU Mesocosm Facility, Houghton, MI, USA - PEATcosm2014_Bin17_60_metaG | ecosystem: Environmental > Terrestrial > Soil > Wetlands > Peat | place...
CGGCCAACGCCGCGGTGGTTTGGCTGAAAACCTCGACGCCGTCCGCCGTCACGCGCACCGGTTCGCCGCACAGCATGTAACCGGGACCGGGCAAATATTGATTGGGATGCACGACAAAGGCGTCGTTCTCCTCGAGCACGATAGCGTTGTCGCGCGCGATATCGCCCGGCCAGGTCGAGCCCAGCCCGAAACCGTGGCCGCGCCGGCGGATGTGCGGCGGCCGGCAATATTCGGCAAAGCCCGCCTCCTCCAGCACGCGATCGACGGCGCGGCAGACGTCGGCGACGCGCGCGCCCGGCCGCACGGCTTTGATGCCGGACCACATGGCGCGCACGACCAGCGCGTATTTGTCCTCAAGCTCGGCGCTCGGCGGGCCGAGCACGGCGGTGCGGCAGTTCTGGACGAACTGCCCGGCGACGCCGGGCGTGAACTCGGCGAGGATGATGTCGCCTTTCTGCAGCGGACGCGTGCTCGACGGCATGATGCCGTGCGCGTGCGGTTGCGCGCTCATCATCATGAAATTATCGTCGGCGCCGAGCGCCTTCATGGTGAGGTTGACCTCGATGGCGAGATCGCATTCCCGCAAGCCCGGATGCGCAAACTCGATCATCCGCGCAAATCCGCGCTCGGCGATCCACGCCGCCTTGCGGGCATTGGCGATTTCCGCATCGGTCTTGCGCCCGCACGCGGCGTAGAGGTTGTCGTCGAACGCCCGCGCCACGCCGCCGGCTATGGCGCCGAGACGGGCCGCGAATGGCGGCGCGATGGCCCCGCATCCGGCCGTTGCAATCCGCGTTTTGCCGGTGTCGCCAACGTGCCGGGTCAATTCCTCCGCGACATCGTCCGCGGCGATGGCACGGATGCCACGCGCGCTCGTCGCAGCCCGCTCGGCGTCCCAGGCCGGACTGACGAGCAAAGTTGCGTCGCCGTCGCGGTTGAGCAGGAACAAGCTTTCGCCGAGCGATTGGTAGCCGCTCAGGAATGTGACCGGATCGGGAAAATCGTAAGGGCGAAAGCCGCTCGATGCGGCGATCAGGATATCGATCGCTTGTTCCGTCATCCGACGGGTCACCGCCGCGCGACGATCCGACAGATCCATGGCTGCCTCCGCCTGGCAAGCTAAGGCATTTGGGCGGCGCATGCCAAGCGCTTGACAGCATCCGATCGTCACGGAAGTTTGCCGCCGCTGCGCCAGCTTAAGGAAACGGGAAGAGTCATGGCCTATGCGCGGCCTGCTGCAGCACGAATACGGCGCACCAAAATCTATCCGATCATGCACACGGTGGTGATCCGCCGCGACGTCTATGAGCGCGATCCGTGGCTGGCGATGACAGTTGGTGTGATTAGAGCATTTTCAGGAAAAGTGGATACCGGTTTTCCGTAGAAAATGCGACCAAACAAAGAATCTAGAGCATGATCAATTTCCAGCGAAACTGATCATGCTCTAGCCCGGAACGCTGACGTAAATCTGGCCGTCGCGCACGGCGACCTTGACCGGCGTCAGGCGCACCGATGCGTCGCCGGGATGGCAGCCGGTCGCGAGATCGAATTCGTAGCCGTGCCACGGGCAGACGATGTGGCGCTGCTTGCCGAAGCGCAGCCCGGCGCTCTTGTTGTCGGCAGTGATCACTTCCTCGACTTGATTGAAAATCTTGCCCTGGCAAACCGGGCCGCCGGCATGTGGGCAGACATTCTCGTAGGCGAGCACTTTGCCGCCGGTGCGGAAGATGCCGACTTCGATCTCTTCAAGCGCGAAAACCCGATAATCCCCATCGGTAATATCGGTCAGCTTGCCAACTGCGATTTCCTCCATCGCACCCTCCACTTTTCGGGATCATGTTCGCGTTATTCGATCCCCGGCGGGCGATGAAACCAGATCGCCACGTCGAACATGTTGAGATCGGCGGCGCGGATCAATCCGCAGGCGGTGACGACCGTCTCGGTCGCGGTCACCGTGCCGTGCGCAAACGGCGCGACATCGTGCCCGCGCCGCTCCACCTTCGCGGCATAAACCTTCACCGCAGCCGTCAGCACCTGCTGCAGCGTATGATCGGAAATCGCATCAGGCTCGCCGCGCTTGAGCGCAGCGCGCGCGACCGCGCAGAAATCCGCGGCCGCCGCGCCGCGGCGCGGAACTTTTCGGCTTGGCTTGCCGGCGCGTTTGGCCGCTTTGCGCTGCAAGGGTTTCGGCACGGCTTTCGGCATGGCCGCTGTCATATCTTGCGTCGCGGCTCAGGCCGTCACCGGCTCGCGAACGGCCGGCGCCTTCCTCGGCTTGGCCTTGATCATTTTGTGCTTCGGCACTTCGAGATTGAACAAGCGCGCTGCATTGAAGCCCAGAATGTTGCGCTTGGCCTGTTCGCTGAGGAACGGCAGCGTCGTGATCGAGTTCGGCAGGTCGAAGTCCCAATGCGGCCAGTCGGACGCGAACAGCAGCTGTGTGTCGGCCTTGATCGCCTCGAAGGTCGCTTCGGTGAGCTTGATGTTCGAGCGTTCGAGCGGTTGGCTGGTGAAATACATGTCGGCGATGTACTCGCTCGGCCGCCGCTTCAAGAGCGGCGCCTCCGAGGACCGCATCATGTATTCGGAATCGAGCCGCTGCATCAGGAACGGCACCCAGGCAAGCCCGCTCTCGATCCACAGCACCTTGAGCTTCGGAAAGCGCTCCGGCAGGCCGTTGATGATCCAATTGGTGAGATGAATGAGATTGTAATACACGAACGAGATCGCGTGCATGGAGATAAAGCGGTTGCACTGCTGCATCGACTGGTCGCCCCAGTGGAAGCCGGAATGGAACGCCAGCGGCTTTCCGGTCGCCTGGATGGCGGAATAGAGCGGCATGTAGCTGTCGTGATTGACCGCGCGGAACCGCGTCGAGGTAACCGAAAAACCGATGACGCCCGGCGTATCGGCATAGGTCTCGACCGCCTTCACGCACGCTTCGGGATGATTGAACGGCAGGTAGAGCATCGCTTTGATGCGCGAATCCTGCGGCAGAATTTCATCGGTCAGCCATTTGTTGAAGGCGTTGCCGATCACGACCTCCATCTCGATCTGCGGATGCATGCCGAGCACCAGCATCGGCGTCGGGAACACCACCATGTAGTCGATGCCCATCGAGTCCATGGCGCGTTGAACCAGCGTCACCTGCGCGTGGGTGCGTCCGCCCGGAACCGTCTCGCCGAGGCGCTGCTGATGCGGAATGCGGCCGAACACATCTTGGTAGAGCATGCCGGGCGTCGCATTGAGCAGCCCGGGCGGCGAGCCGCCGCGCTCCTTAAACGCGCGCGACATCTGCTTGTAGACGTCGCTTTCCATGCGGTCGACGACTTCCGACCAGAACGCCGTCTCGGTGACGTGGGCATCGACGTCGACGATGAAATAATCGTCGAGCCGCGCCTCCTTGGCGGCGTGCGCCAGGATCTCGCGGGTATCGGTTGTGTTGTTGATCTTCGGCAGTTCGGTGACGCGCGGAATTTTTTTGCCGGTCTTTCCATTGCGCGGCGTTTTATTCAGCATCGGGGCTTCCTCCAGCCAAGTTCCTCCAGCCATGGCGCGGGCGCGTGGTCGCGGCCTCGGGACGTGCTTGGCAAGCTATCAGCAATCGTGCAACGTCTCCAGTCGGTACCACCCGGATCGAGAGGACTTTATGCGTACCATTTTTGCGGCCGCCATGGCCTTGTTGCTGGTAAACGCGGCCGCATCGTCTGCGCAGGCCGAGGAAACTTGGCCGCAGCGGCCGGTGACGATCGTGGTGCCGTTCCAGGCCGGCGGTTCGGCGGACCTGCTTGCCCGCATCGTGCAGCAGAACCTACAGCAGACTCTCGGCAGGCCTGTCGTGGTGGAGAATCGTTCGGGTGCGGGCGGCAGCATCGGCGCAGCCTACGTGGCGAAGGCGCCGAACGACGGTTATACGCTTTTGCTTGGAACATTCAGCACCAACGTGCTCAATGAATTCATTTACAGCAAGCTGTCCTATAATACCGAGCGTGATTTCCAGCCTGTTGAGCTTCTCGTACGCTTTCCAAATCTGCTTGTTGTCAATTCCAAGATTCCAGCCGGAACCGTTGCGGAATTGATTGATTACATCAAGGCGAACGACGGCAAACTCAATTATGGCTCGTCCGGGATCGGCACCTCTTCGCATCTTTCGGTCGTGATGTTCGAGCTTGCGACCGGCACGCACATGACGCACGTGCCGTTCCGCAGCACGATAGACGAATTGACCAGCATGATGGGTGGCAGCATCGATCTTGCCATCGACAGCATGACGACGCTGTGGCCGCAGGCGCAGGCCGGCGTTCTCCGCGCGCTTGCGGTCAGCAGCGAGAAGCGCAGCGTCAGCGCCCCGGACTTGCCGACGATCGGCGAGACGCTGAAAGGATATGCCGTCACGGCATGGCAAGGGCTTATGGCGCCGGCCGGCACGCCGCGACCCATCGTCGACAAGATCGCCGCCGCCATGGAGCGGAGTTTTCAACGCCCGGATGTCGTCGATGAACTGACGAAAGTCGGCGGCGAGCCGGCACTGATGGGCCCCGACGAATTCGCGGCCTATATCAAGTCCGAACTGCCGAAGTGGCGAGATGTCGTCAAGGCGGCCGGCGTACATCTTGACTGATCCTTCGCCGCGGCGGCACCCGACGTGACACAAACTCACTCCATCGGCAAAAGAGTGCTACGGCTCGAAGATGGGCCGCTCGTTCGCGGCCGCGGCCGCTTCGTCGACGATCTCAAGTTTTCGGGAATGCTCGAGGCGGCTTTCGTGCGCAGTCCGCACGCGCACGCCACCATTCGCCGCATCGACGCCGACGCGGCGCGCTGGCTGCCGGGCGTGCACACCGTGTTCACGTTAGCCGACCTCGCGCCGATGCTGGCGCAGGAGCGGCTGCCGCTGCAATTCCGTACTGATCAATTGCCGCCCGATGTCGCGCCAATTGTTCTCGCCAAGGACGAAGTTGCCTTCGTCGGTGAAGCCGTCGCTATCGTGATCGCGCAATCACGCGCTGTCGCGGAGGACGCAGCCACCCTGGTTGATGTCGATTACGTGCCGCTGCCGGCCATATCCGATTGTCGAGCGGCGCTCCGCACCGGCGCGCCGGTCGCTCATCGCGGCAAGGCGAGCAACCTGCTCATCGAATTCCGCCAGTCCTACGGCGACATCGCGGCGGCGTTCGCGCGCGCGCCGCACCGCACGCGGGTCAATCTCAAGCAGCACCGCGGCGGTGCGCATTCGATCGAAGGCCGCGGCGCCGTTGCCGTCTATGACGTCAACGAGGACAGGCTGACCTTGTGGTCGTCGACGCAGCTCGCGCACGAGGTGCGGGCATTTCTGATGAGGTTGCTGCTGCTTGACGAGAACCAAATTCGCGTCGTGGCGCCGGATGTCGGCGGCGGCTTCGGCGCCAAGTTCGTCATGTATCCGGAGGAGGTCGCGATTTCGGCCGCCTGCTTGCGCCTGCGGCGTCCGATCAAATGGATCGAAGACCGCCGCGAGCATTTTTTGGCGGCGGTGCAGGAGCGCGACCAATATTGGGATCTCGAGGTCGCATTCGACGGCGAAGGGCGCCTGCTCGGCCTGCGCGGCGAATTGATCCACGATCAAGGGGCCTACACGCCGCAGGGCCTCAACCTGCCATACAACGCCTCGACCGGAGTACCGGGGCCCTATGTCCTGCCGGCTTACGATCTGCGGGTGCGGGTGGTCGAGACCAACAAGGTCGCCACCATGCCGGTTCGCGGCGCCGGCTACCCGGAAGCCGCGTTCGCCATGGAGCGCACTCTCGACCAGATCGCGCGCAAGCTTGGCCTCGATCGCGCCGAGGTGCGGCGGCGCAATCTCGTCCCGGCCGACAAGATGCCCTATGTCACGCCGCTCAAGACGCGCGCGGGTTCGCCGGTCGCGCTCGACAGCGGCGATTTTCCGCGCTGCCTCGACATGGCGCTCGACGCCATCGACTACGCTGGATTCGCCGAACGTCAACGTCGCGCGCGCGAAAACGGCCGCCATCTCGGCATCGGCGTCGGCAATGGAGTGAAGGGAACCGGGCGCGGACCATTCGAGTCCGGCATCGTGCGCATCGGCCGCTCGGGCCGCATCTCGGTCTATACCGGCGCCATGCCCATGGGGCAGGGCATCAAAACCGCGCTCGCCCAAATCTGCGCCGAGCAATTCGCGGTTCCTGCCGATAGCGTGACCGTGGTGGCCGGCGACACGGCGGTCATTCCGCACGGGCAGGGCGGCTTCGCCAGCCGGCAGACCGTTACGGCCGGCTCCGCCGTGCATCTTGCCGCGCTTGCCGTGCGCGAAAAAGTGCTCAATGTTGCCGCGCATCTCCTTGAGACGGCTGTCGAGGATCTCGAGCTGCGCGATGGCCGCGTCGAGGTGGTCGGCGCTCCCGGCAGCGGCCTCGCGCTCCGCGAGGTGGCCGAAGCGGTCTCCGGCGTGCCGGGCTACGCCATGCCCGGAGGCTTCGAGCCTGGGCTCGAGAGTCTCCAAAGCTTCCTGCCGAGCGCGCTTACCTACGGCATGGGGTGCCACGCGGTCGAGGTCGAGGTCGACGTGGAGACCGGCGGCGTGCGCATCCTGCGTTACATCGTGGTCAACGACAGCGGCCGCCTGATCAATCCCATGATTGTCGAAGGTCAGCTCGTCGGCGGCACCGCGCACGGCATCGGCAATACGCTCTATGAATGGATGGGCTACGACGAGGCCGCCCAACCGCTGACCACCACATTCGCCGATTATCTGCTTCCCAGCGCGACCGAGGTGCCGAAGATCGAGGTTCACTTTCTTGAATGCCCGTCGCCGCTCAATCCGCTCGGCGTCAAAGGCGTCGGAGAATCCGGCTGTGTCCCCGCCGCCGGCGCGATCGTTGCGGCGATCGAGGATGCGCTTTCAACCTTCGGCGTGACGATCACGGAATATCCCGTGACGCCGGCGAGGCTGTTTGCTCTGATCGCCGCGTCGCGGTCGTAAGGCGCGCTTTCGCAACTTCAAGACCGCTCGCGCTCGAGCGTTCGCCAACGCGACAGCCGACGCTCGATCCACTGGATGAGTTCGGTGAGCACGACGCCAATGAGCGCGATGACGATGATCGGTACAAACAGTTTCGCGGTCGCAAATACGTTGGCGTATTCCACGATCATGCCGCCCAGCCCGCTGATCGCGGTGAAGAACTCGGCGACCACGATCCCGATGATGGCGAGCCCGACCGAGAGCCGTACGCCGGCCATGATGAACGGCAGCGCGGCCGGCAGAATGATCTTGAAAAAGATTTGCGACTCGGTTGCCCCGTAGGCGCGACCGATTTCCAGCATCGAGCCGCGCACGTCGCGGATGCCCGAATAGGTGTTGACGATGATCGGAAACACGGCGACGGACACCAGGATTGTCACTTTGCCGGCGAATTCGAGTCCGGCCCACAGGATGATCAACGGCACCAGGGCAATCCGCGGGATGGCGTAAAGCGCGTTGATGAACGGATCGAGAATGTATTCGGCGATCCGCCATTGCGCGATGACGATCCCGATCGCGGTGCCGATGATGATTGTCAACGCCATGCCGACCGAAAACGGCCACAGGCTTTGGATCAGCGCCTTGTTCAGCGCGCCGCTGGCGATCAACTCGCCGGCCGCCCGAAAGATGGCACTCGGCGGCGCCATGAAGATGGGGTCCATTCGCCGGCCATAATATTCCCAGACGACGAAGAACACCGCGACCGACGCGGTGCGGATGGCGTTGGGGCTGAGCAAAAGATCGCGCAGGCGCTGCGCCGCCGTCGCCTTCGGCGCCGGGACGGATTTTCGCGGCGAGATTTCCGTTGTGGTCATGATTCATCGCTCCTGAGCATTTGTCGCAGCTCGGCGCGGCAGGCCGCGAAAGCCGGATGCTTGTGCACGTCGCCGTTGAGCCGCTCGGCCGCGACAGGCGACTCGACGATTATTTGGATGCGTCCCGGGTCGGTGCTGAAAATGAAAATGCGATCCGACAGCAACAGCGCTTCATCGATCGAATGGGTCACAAAGATCACCGTTGCCGCGGTTTGCGACCAGATTTTCAAAAAGTCGTCCTGCAATTGCTCGCGCGTCTGGGCATCGAGCGCGCCGAACGGCTCGTCCATAAAAATGAGGATCGGCCGGCGCATCAGCGCACGTGCGATACCGACGCGCTGCTGCATGCCGCCAGACAATTCATGTGGAAAATGATCGCGGAACGGGGCCAGACCCACGAGATCGATAAAGTGGCGGGCGTGATCGCGCCGCTCCGCCGCCGCCACGCCGTCGATCTCCAGGGGAAACTCGACGTTGCCCTCGACGGTGCGCCACGGCAGCAGGCCGAAATTCTGGAACACCATGCAGGCATCCTTGCGCGGCCGCGTCAGCGGGGCCCCGGCGATCGTGATCGAGCCCTCGTCAGGCGCGAGGAGGCCGGCGGTCAGCCGCAGCAGCGTGGTCTTGCCGCAACCCGATGGACCGAGCAGCGTCACCAACTCGCCCCTGCGCACGTTCGCGCTGATGCGGTCGAGCGCGACCATGAGGTCAGGCTGCTGTCGCTCGCTTGCCCGGACGCGGGTAGGAAAGAACTTGCTCACGCCCGCGTAGGCAACCATGCAGTCGGGCGCGTCGGCTGCCATCGCTTCTATTTCTTCTCGTAAGGCCCCAGCTTCTTCAGCGCCGCCTCGACGAAGCGCGCATCGAGCATATCCTTGGCGGCCGGCGCGGTGGGTAGATTGCCGAGCTTCATGTTGAGGTCGGCCGTATATTGTGCCACGGCAGGGTCAAGCCCGCCATCGACGCCCCAAAGATTTTCGCTGTCGAGGTCGCGGACCACCGCCTTGAGGAACGTCACGTCGAGTTCGGGAACGCGCTCGTGCATGATCTCGGCGGCTTCGTCGGGGTTCGCCATGATGTAGCGTGAGGCGCGAATGCCCGCCTCGGTCAACGTTTGGAAGCCCGCATCGAGTTGCGGGTCGGCGAGTTCGTCCGTGCGCACGACATTCCAGACGTAACCGAGGCCGGGAAATTCCTTGGACAACTTCGTCAGCACGATGACTTTGCCGTCCTCTACGCCCTTGAGCGTGGTGATGGTGTTGACCAGCGAGGCGTCGGCCCGGCCGCCGATGACGGCCTGCAGGCGCGCGGCGTGACCGCCGACCTGGATGAAGTGCGCCGTACTATCGTCGATGCCGTATTTTTTCATGATCATGCGCGCGAGCTGGTCCGGGAGTGCGCCTGGGCCCGAGGTTGCAAAGGTCTTGCCGGCGAGAGCGGCCATCGTCGAGCCTTTGCCCTTGGCGAGAACGAGGCTGTAGTCGCCGATCGGCTGCCACGAGTTTATGGCGCGGACGTTTGCACCGGCCTGAATGGATGCGAGCACATTGAGGGTGCCGACGAGCGCAATATCGGCGTTGCCTGAGATCAGGGCGCGCATCGCGTTCGAATCGCCGGTGACGGCGATCTCTTCCACGTCGAGATCGCCCAGCCATCCCTGCTTCTGCGCGACATAGAGCGGCAACGAGAACGTCGTCGGCGGGCCGGGAAACGCCATCTTGATCTTTGCGGCAAAGGCGGTTGAGGCGTGGAGCGTCAGCGCCGCTATGAGGCAACCAGCGACCGCAATCGAAACGGCGCGCGGGCGCAAATCGGAAAGATACAACATCGCTATTCTCCAAGCAGTCAATCAGGCCGATCGAGATAGCATGACCTGTAAAATTGTAGCGACCAGCGGACGGCTTGCCTAGGCGGCGGAAAGCAGCCACGCTTGCAGCGGCCCGGCACAACACGGGCCTGACGTGTCATTTTATGATGTCGAAAAGTATCACCTCGGTCGGATTGATCGGCTGCGGCGGGATCGCGCAGGACGTGGTCGCGGCGTTGCGCGAGGCCGGCGCCGGCGTGAAGATTGTCGGCGCGCTGTGCCGGCCCGGACGCGCCGAGACGGCGCGCGCCGCGCTTGCCGGGATCGACATCGTGGAGTCGCTCGACGATTTGCTGGCGCGCCGTCCGACAATCGTGGCCGAAGTCGCGGGGCAACAGGCGGTGGCAGAGCATGGCCCTGAACTGCTGCGCCGCGGATCCGACCTGCTGGTGATTTCGACCGGCGCGCTCGCCGATCCCGTCCTGTTCGATCGCCTCAAGACGGCGGCGGGCGACGGCAAAAGTCGCATTTTTCTGCCGGCGGGCGCGATCGGCGGCCTCGACGCGATCGCCGCGATGCGCGTCGCGGGGCTGCACGCGGTCCGCTACCGTTCGCGCAAACCGCCGGCGGCATGGCGCGGCTCGGCGGCGGAAAAAGTCGCCGACCTCGACAAACTTACCAGCCGCGCGGTGCTCTACCGCGGCAGTGCCGGCGAAGCCGCGCTGCGCTATCCGCAGAATGCCAATGTCGCCGCCGCCGTGGCGCTCGCCGGGCTCGGCTTTCAAGCGACCGAGGTCGAGCTTGTGGCCGATCCCGACGCGCCCGGCAATGTGCACGAGATTGAAGCCGAAGGCATCGCCGGCCGCTTTGCTATTCAGTTGCAAGGCCGGCCGTCGCGCACTAATCCAAAGACGTCCGCGCTGGCGGCGCTCAGCGTCGCCCGTGCGCTCATCAACCTGGACGCGACGATCGTCATATGACCGTCCCCACGCAGCGCGCAACGAACGCATTCATCGGCAGCGCGATCGAGCGCGTCGAGGATTTCCGTTTCCTCACGGGGCGCGGCCAATATGTCGACGATCTCGTCAGCGAGCGGATGCTGCATGCGGTCATTCTGCGCAGCTCCGTCGCGCACGGCCGCATTGCCGCGATCGATGCGGCGGCGGCCCGCGCGCGGCCGGGCGTCCATGCCGTGATCACCGCGGCCGATATCGGCGACGTGCCGACGATTCCATTGCGGCATGAGCCGCTGCCCGCGTTCAAGCGTTTCGAACAGCCGATCATCGCCGTCGGCAAGGTGCGCTATGTCGGCGAGCCGATGGCCGTCGTCATCGCCGACAGCGTCGTGCTCGCCGAAGATGCGTTGGACGCCATCGTTGTCGACATCGAGCCGCTTGCGGCGGTGGCCGATCGCGATGCGGCCCGCAAGGACGAGATCATTCTCTTCGCCAACGCCGGGACCAATCTCGCCAGCACCATAACGGCTGCGCGCGGCGACGCCGATGCGGCGTTCAAGGACGCGCCATACATCCGGCGCGAACATTTCATTGTGCAGCGGCATGCCGCGGTGCCGATGGAGCCGCGCGGCCTCCTGGCGGAGTGGGACGAGGCGCTTGGGCGCATCACGGTCTCCGGCGTCTGCAAAGTTCCGTTCACCAATCGGCGCACGTTGGCGGCGATGATGGGCTTGCCGGAAAAATCGGTGCGCATGGTGGAATGCGACGTCGGCGGCGGCTTTGGCGCCCGCGGCGAATTTTATCCGGAGGATTTTCTTATTCCCTTCGCAGCGCGGCTGCTTGGCCGTCCGATCAAGTGGACCGAAGATCGGCGCGAGAATCTGATGGCGCTCAATCACGCGCGCGATACCGAATGCGAGCTGGAGATCGCGTGTCGACGCGACGGCACGATCCTCGCCTTGCGCGGCCATGCCGTCGCCGATCTCGGCGCCTATGTGCGCACCAACGGGGCTACCGCGGCACGCAACATTTGCCAGATCATGTCCGGGCCGTATCGCATCCCGCATGTACACATGGCTGTGACGATGGTCGTGACCAACAAGACGCCGGTCGGCACTTATCGCGGGCCAGGACGATTCGAATCGGATTTCTGCCGCGAGCGGCTCTTTGACATGGTGGCGGCCGATTTCGGCATCGATCGGGTCGAGTTTCGTCGGCGCAATCTGATCGCCGAATCGGAAATGCCTTATCCGCTGCCGACCGTGCAGGTGCTCGACATCAAGACCGAGTGCGACAGCGGCGATTATCGGCTCACGCTCGATCGTTGCCTCGACGAGTTCAACTGGGCCGCACGATCCAAGCTTCAGAGTAAGCTCATCGAAGGGCGCTACCAAGGCGTCGCCGTCGGCTGCTACCTCGAAGGCGGCGGGACCGGGCCGCGGGAAAATGTGCGGCTTGCCATCGAGGCCGACGGATCGTTTTCGCTCTTCGTCGGCTCCTCGTCGGTCGGGCAGGGCGTCGAAACGGTGCTTGCGCAAATCGCCGCCGACGCGCTCGAAGTTCCGATGGATCGCATCAACAGGGTGCTTCATGGCTCGACCGATTACGTCGAGGAAGGCGTCGGCTCGTTTTCCTCACGTACCATCGTCATGGCTGGCAGCGCGATTGTGAACGCGGCCGCCCGCCTTCGCGAACTCCTTCGCGAGGCTGCGGCGCAGCGGCTGCGGTGCACACCGAACGAAATCGCGATCGATAATGGTATGGTTATGGGTCCAGGCCGCGTGTCGATCGACTTGCGGGAATTTGCTGGACTGTCGGCCAAGGGCACTCACGCGAGCAACAAGCGAACTTACAGCTACGGTGCGCACGCCGCCTATGTGGCGGTCGATCCGAGGACCGGCCACGTCGCGCTCCTTGATTATGTCGCGGTCGAGGACGTCGGCCGCATCATCAATCCGCTGACGCTGCACGGGCAATGCGTCGGCGCCATCGTGCAAGGCTTGGGCGGCGCGTTTCTCGAACAGTTCATCTACGACGATAACGGCCAGTTACTCACTGGCTCCTTCGCCGATTACCTGATGCCGACCGCGAGCGATTTCCCAAACATTCGTGCGGTTACGCTCGAACTCAAGCCGTCGCCCAACAATCCGCTCGGCGCCAAGGGTGCGGGCGAGGGCGGCATCATCCCGGTCGGCGGCGTGATCGCCAATGCGGTGGCTGCGGCGTTGAGTTCCTTGGGCGTACAACCGCACGAGTTGCCATTATCGCCGCCGCGCGTATGGCAGCTGATTCAGACGGCCCAGCATGCAACAGACGCAACACGTTGACCGGCCGCTCGCGGCGGTGCTAGGAAACGCGTGAGTAGGTTTCTGTTCCTGCGGTTCGAAGGGAACGCTCCGGGCCATGAAATTACCGTCCTTCGAATACGCGTGTCCAACAACAATCACCGAAGCGGTCGCCCTTCTCGCCTCACACGAGGGCGACGCGAAGCCGCTTGCCGGCGGCCAGAGCCTGGTGCCGATGCTGGCGTTCCGCGTCGCCTCGCCGGCGCTGCTCGTCGATCTGCGCAAGCTCTCGGAACTGCGGCAGATCAAGATTGCGGATGACGGCATCACGCTCGGCGCCATGGTGCGCTGGCGCGACATCCTCGACGACGCGCGACTGCGAACGGCGCATCCGCTTTTGGTGGCGGCTGTCGAACACGTCGCGCACTATCAGATCCGCAATCGCGGCACCGTCGGCGGCAGCATCGCGCACGCCGATCCCGCCGCGGAAATGCCGGGCATTGTGGTCACCTGCGAAGCGAACATCGCTGTTGTCGGTAAATCCGGAGCACGGCTGATCGAGGCGGCCAATTTCTTCCAAGGTCCGCTGATGACCGCGTTAAAACCCGAGGAAATCATCACGGAAATCCGCCTGCCGGCGTGGTCGGCAAAGCGCCGCTTCGGCTTTCAGGAATTTGCCCGCCGCCGCGGCGACTTTGCCATGGCGGCGGCGGCCTTGTTCTACGATGAAGATGGCGACAAGGCGCGCAACGCCCATGTCGGCGTCATCGGCGTGGGCGACCGGCCGCTGCGCCTCGCCGCCGTGGAACAGGTGCTCAACGGCAACAAGATCGACGAGGCGGTGATCGCGAAGGCCGAAGCCGCGGCGTCCGCCGCTGTCGATCCGCCGGACGACATTCACGCCAGCGGCGCGTATCGCAAAGCGCTCGTCGGAGTCATGGTCGAACGCGCGCTCAAGAACGCGGCGGCCTAGGGTCAAACAGTCCATGCCGATCAAATTTGAGGTCAACGGTAAGCCGGTCGAGGTCGAAGTCGAGCCACGCCTGACGCTGGCCGATTGCCTGCGCCATCACCTGCGACTGACCGGAACGCATGTCGGCTGCGAACATGGCGTGTGCGGCTCCTGCACCGTGCTGGTCGACGGCGTCGCGGTGCGCTCGTGCCTGATGCTCGCCGTGCAGGCCGAGGGCGCGAAAGTGGTGACGGTCGAGGGCCTTTCGCTCGAAGACGGCCTCACGCCGCTGCAGGCGTCGTTTCGAAAACATCACGCGCTGCAATGCGGCTTCTGTACGCCAGGCATGATTACAACCGCGCATGCGCTCTTGAGCGAGGAGCCGGATTGCGACGCCGATCGCGTGCGCGAAGTTCTGTCCGGCAATATCTGCCGCTGCACCGGCTATATCTCCATCGTTGAGGCGGTGCTCGACGCGCGCGCCGCCTATCAGCGCGACGGGAAGGGCGCATGAGGACGGTCAATTCGTTCGTCGGCCAGCCGATCGAACGGTTGGAAGACCTTCGGTTTGTGCGCGGCCGCGGTCAATACGTCGACGATCTCGCACGCCAGGACATGCTGCACGCGGCGATCCTGCGCAGCTCGGTGGGGCATGGCCGCATCCGCTCGATCGATGTTTCTCGCGCCCGCGACCTTCCCGGAGTTCACTTGGTAATCACGGCGGCCGATCTCGGCAATCCAACGCCGCGCGTCCCGATGCGGCTACAGCCGATGCCGGAGTTTGAGGCGTTCGGCCAGCCGGTCATGGCTCGCGACAAAGTCCGCTATGTCGGCGAGGCGCTGGCGCTGGTGCTCGCCGACAGCGCCGCCGTCGCCGAGGACGCCTTGGGCGTCATCGAGGTCGACATCGAGCCATTGCCGGCGGTCTGGAATTGGCAAATCGCGGCGAAAAACCAAACGCTGCTGTTCGAGGACAAGGGCAGCAATACCACCATGAAATTCCGCGCCGTGCTCGGTGACGCCGCGGCGGCTTTCAAGGATGCGCCCTATACCCGGCGCGAGCGCTTCAGCACGCAGCGCCACACCGCGTTGCCCATGGAGCCGCGCGGGGTGCTCGCCGAATGGGATGCGGCGCAAGGCCGGTTGACGGTGTGGGGCGCGGCCAAGGTGCTGTTCGCCAACCGCCGCATCCTGGCCAAGGAGATGGGTCTCGCTGAGGACGCCATCGAGATGGTGGAGAACGACGTCGGCGGCGGCTTCGGTGCACGCGGTGAGTTCTACCCGGAAGATTTCCTTATCCCGTTCGCGGCGCGTCATTGCTGCCGGCCGGTGAAATGGACCGAGGACCGCCGCGAGCATTTGATGACCATTAATCATGCGCGCGAGGCGGCCTGCGATGTCGAGATCGCGTGTGAGCGCGACGGCACGATTCTCGGCCTGCGCGGCCATGCCTTCGTCGACATGGGCGCCTATATGCGCACCAACGGCGCGGTCGGCGCGCGCAACGTCGCACAGTTCATGTCGGGGCCGTATCGCGTTCCGAACATCGATATCGACGTCGCGCTGCTGCTCACCAACAAGACGCCGGTCGGCACCTATCGCGGGCCGGGGCGCTTCGAGACCGATTTTTTCCGCGAGCGGCTGTTTGACATGGTGGCGCGCGACCTCGGCATCGATCAGGTTGAGTTCCGCAGGCGCAATCTCGTCGGCGAAGCCGAGATGCCGTACACGGTCGCGACCATCACGCCGTTCGAGAGCAAGGACGAGCTTGACAGCGGTGACTATCAGGTCACGCTCGATCGCTGCCTTTCCGAAATCGGCTGGGCGGAAAAAACGGCGAAATTCAAGGGCAAGCTTGTCGACGGCCGCTATCACGGCCTTGCCGTCTGCTGCTTCATCGAGGGCGGCGCCGCCGGGCCTAAGGAAAGCGCGCGGCTTAAGCTCGAATCCGACGGCACGCTCACCGTCTATATCGGCTCATCGGGCGTCGGCCAGGGGCTGGAGACCGCGTTCGCGCAGATCACCGCCGACGCCATGGAAATGCCGATGGATCGCATCAACAACGTGTTCCACGGTTCGACGGCCTATGTCAGCGATGGTTATGGCGCCTATCACTCGCGTTCGATCGTGATGGGCGGCTCGGCCATTCTCGATGCGGCGACGAAGCTGCGGGCGGCCATGTGCGCCGAAGCGGCGCGGCGGCTCAATTGCGGGGCCGCCGAAGTCGTCCTCGGCGACGGCCGCGCGAATGGCCCCGACGGCAAATCGGTGTCCTGGGCGGAGCTTGCGCTGGAGCCGATCTCGGTCGAAGGCGCGTTCCTCAACAAGAAGCACACCTGGGCATACGGCGCGCACGCCGCCCATGTGGCGGTCGATCCAAAGACCGGCCACGTCGCGCTCATCGATTATGTCGCGGTGGAGAATTGCGGACGCATGATCAACCCGCTCACGCTCAAGGGCCAGCTCGTCGGCGCGGTGGTGCAGGGCCTCGGCGGGGCGTTTTTGGAGCATCTCGTCTACGACGAGAACGGCCAGCTTCTCACCGGCTCGCTCGCCGACTACCTCGTGCCGACGGCCAGCGATTTTCCAAAAATCCGCGGCTATGTGATGGAGTCGCATCCGTCGCCGATCAATCCGCTCGGCGCCAAGGGCGCCGGCGAGGGCGGCATCATCTCGGTCGGCGGCGTGATCGCGAACGCCGTCGCCGATGCGCTGCGTTCTTTCGGTGTCGAGCCGCGCGATCTGCCGCTGTCGCCGTCGCGCGTCTGGCAGCTCGTGCAGGACGCGCGCAAGGCGCGCAGCGTTCATTGACGGGTCACGCGAGAGAAGAATAGATTCAAATCAATTCGCCAATCGACAGGAGTCCATCTCATGAGCGTCGCCCGCCATCCGCGCCCGAAAGAGCTTGAAGGCGTCCCGATCGAAGACATCATGAAAAAGTATGTCGGCCGCTTCAAGGAGAAGAAGCCGGATTGGGCCGCGTTCGAGGATGCCAAGATCGAGGGCTTCAAGCGCGCGCAGCACCGCTTCATCGGCGCCGGCGGCTCCGGCAAGCACGGCGATCCGACCGTAATCCCGGCCGGCAATTTCACGCTCTCGATCATGTATGTCGAGCCGGGCCAAGGCAATGCCGCGCACACCCACGAGGTTGAGGAGTGCTTTTTCGTGCTGCAAGGCTATCTCGACGTTTTTGTCGAGGACGAAAGCGGCAAGCGCCTGACCACGCGGCTCGGGCCGTGGGAATGCCTCTCCTGCCCGGCTGGCGTGATTCACGGCTATCAGAACGACTCGCTCGAGCCGGTCTATTTTCAGGTCATGCTCGGCCGCGGCAAGCCGGAGACCATGGGCTATGCCGACGACGATCTCTTCAAGCGCAAGGACGCGCATTTGAAGGCGGTTTAATACCCGTCACCCTGAGGTGCTCGGCGCGTAGCGCCGAGCCTCGAAGGGCGACGGCCCCAGCGCCTCGGCCGTTCATCCTTCGAGGCTCGCTTCGCTCGCACCTCAGGATGACGGCGTATAGGCTACCGCTCGTCAGCCCCTTCACAACGCGATCATCTGAAACTCGGTCGAGAAACCGTGCATGCGTTTTGCGCCGGTCGCGGTGATCTGCACCGTTTCCGCAAAAACGCAGCCGGTCTCGCCGTTGCGCCAGGCGGGATCGTAGAGGTCGATGTTGAAAGCGAACACCATGCCGGGGCGGAATTCGTCGCCGACCGATTTAAGCGCGGCCTGGTCGGCGCGCAGCGCGTGGAAGCGGTAGCGCGGATATTCCAGCGACGCGAGGCCGTGACCGTGGATGCCGGTTTCGCAGATTGCCAGGCGCCGATCCTCGATAGTCTGACGTACTGCGCCCATGGCATCTGAAATCTTTCGTCCGGGACCGAACTGTTCGAGCCCGCGCTCATAGGCGGCGACGCAGCCGTCATAGATTTCGCGCTGCTTTTGCTCCGGCTCGCCAAGGCAGAACGTCCGCTCGACGTGAGTGAAATAGCCGCCGAATTTGGGATGAATCTCGCAGATGATGACGTCGCCGCGCTCGAGCCTGCGCGTCGTCGGCACGCGGAATGGATGCGGATAAGGATGGCGGTCGCAGGCCCACAGGAACAAGGTCGGCTCCTCGCCGCCGTGCGCCAGCATCACTTCCATCATGCGGGCATAGACCTCGCATTCCTTGACGCCGGGCCGCGCGGTATCGCGGCACGCCGCGAGCATCAGGTCGCCGAGCTGCGCCGCCGTGGCGAGGACGTCGAGTTCCTCCTCGCTCTTGATGGTGCGCACCTTCTCCAGCATGTCTTCGAGATTGACGAGATTGGCTCCGGGCAAAAGCTCCTGCAGTCTCAGATAAACGCTGTGCGGCACCCAGCCGTCGGGATCGAGCGGGCCGGCCAGTCCGTCCATGCCGATGCGGCCGCGCTCGAGTTTGAGTTCCTTCACGCGCTCGGCGACGGTGTCCGCCCATGTCCCCTTGCGCGGCCGGATATCGCCGACCCAGTCCTGCGCGCTGCGCCAGCCGGCGAGGAAGGTCGGCATTTGAATAAAGCAGGTCGGCTCGCCGTCGCGCGGAAACACCAGGACGTTGAATTCCGCATTGCCGCCGACCGGGCAGAGATAGCGCGCATTGGCGGTGCAAAAATCCCACATCAGCGGCCAGCCCCACAGCACAAGGCCATCGAGGGCGCGGGCGTCCATTTCCTTGCGCACCGCCGCCCAGCGCCGGTCGCGCTCGCGCAGGGAGAGTCTCGGCAGTTCCAAAACCTCACGCATGGTTTGCCACTCTATGCCGCTTGCAGCTTCAGCCGCTCGAGACTTTCGAGATAATCGGCAATGCCGCGTTCAAGATCGAATTCCGGCTGGTAACCCAACTCCTGCCGCGCGCGAGAAATGTCGTAGATGCCGGCCATGGGATAGGGCGAGCCGAGGAAGTTCAATCCCGGCCCGATCTCGATCACCGCGTTGGGCAAATGCTTGCGCAGGATCGCGGCGACATCCTTGAACGTGACGCCGACGCCGCTGCCGATATTGAACACGCGGCTGTTGGGATTTTTGGTCACGGTCGCGAGGAAAATGCCGCGCGCGGAATCCTTATTGTAGATGAAGTCGTCCTTCTCATCGCCGCCCTGCGCAATACGGAACGGCAGACCATTCGCCGGGCTCTCGACGATCTGGCTGGTCACGCCCATCTTGCCGTGGCGCGCCGTCTTGCCGGGGCCGTAGGTGGTGGCGAAACGCAGCACCACCACGTCGAGGCCGAGGCTGCCCCAATACAGCGTCGCATGCTCGCCCATGAGCTTGGCGGAATCGTAGATGCGCTTCGGTTCCTTGGGATGATCCTCCGTCACCAGTTTATAGGTTGGCGCGCCATAGGCGCCGAGAAACGGGCCGTAGACGCCCTTGGCACTGCTGTAGACGACGCGCTCGACGTTCGCCGCGCGCGCGGCTTCCAGCACATTGACCGTGCCCATCACGTTGATCTCGACGCTCTCGGCCGGGTGCGCGGCCGATAACGCGCTGATATAGGCGGCGGTGTGCACGATGTGGGTGATCCCGCGCGCCTTGACGACGTCGGCAAGGCGCGCGCGGTCGAGAATGGAGCCAAGCTCGATGTCGACCTTGTCGACAATATCGCGGATGAGCGATTCGTCGCGATGGCGCGCGTAGATGACGGGCCGGTGCCCCTCGCGCACGAATTTGCGGCTCGCCTCGGCGCCGATGACGCCCATGCCGCCGGTGATCAGAACGCGCATGGGATGCTGTCCTATTCGCGCGCCGCCGGCGCGACGACCTCATCGTAGGCGTAGCTCGCCTTGATGATGCCGAGCTCCTTGCAGATCTGCTGCGTGCGCTCGATGTTGGCGCGCGTGAACTTGCCGTCGCGCGAGAACAATTTGTCCATGCGCTCAAGCGCGGCCTGGATGACGTCGGGCTTCATGCCGGGAAAGTGCTGCTGCGCCAGAGCCAAGGTGCCGGCGTGGTCGCTGTGCAGAAAGTTCAGTCCCTCCAGCAGCGCCGCGTGCATGCCGTCGGCCTGCTGCGGCGATTTGTCGAGGAATTGCTTGCTGATCGCAAGCGGCGCGGATGAGAACGCATCGAGGCTCGCGCCGACGTCGACCAGGATATCGGCAATGTTTTGTTTTACCGCGACGGTCACGAACGGCTCGAACAGCATGGCGGCCTCGACCTTCTTGCCCTCCAGCGCGCCGAGGATCTCGCCGCCGCCGCCGACCGAGATGAGGCCGACATCGCGGTCGGGATCGAGCCCCGCCTGCTTGAGCAGATAGCGGGTCATATTCGTCGTCAGCGAGCCGGGGCTGGTGACCGCGATGTTCTTACCCTTGAGGTCGGCGACCGATTTGATGCTCAAATCCTTGCGCGTGAGCAGCGCGAACGGCACGCCGCTGGTCTGCGCGAAATAAAGCTCCACGTCGACGCCGCGCTCGCGCATCAGGCCGACCTCGGGAAATCCGGTGCCGACGAACTGGACGTCGCCCGAGATGAAGGCTTTCATCGCCTCGCCGCCGCCGCGGCTCGCAATCACCTCGACTTCGACGCCGTGATTGGCAAAAAAGCCTTTGTCCTGCGCGATGAAGATCGGCATCGATTCGAGCGACAGCACCGGCAGCGCGATCTTCACCGACTGGGCCGACGCCGGCGCAAGGCTGAACGCGATCAATGCGGCAACACAGAACACCAAGCGTCCCATAGCGTTTCCTCTTCCGATTATTTGCCGGGACGTTATCACTTCTCGTCGGCGAAGCGCCAGCGCACCAGGATGGGCCCAAGCCGGTTGATGACGAAGTTCAGCCCGACGGCGAACAGCGCGAGGATGATGATGCCGAGGTAGAGCGAGGGCGTGTCGAGCGTGCCGGAGGCGTAGAGAATCATGTGGCCGAGCCCCGCGCGCGAGGCGACGAACTCGCCGATCACGGCGCCGATCAGCGCCAGCCCGGCGCCGATCTTGAGGCCGGTATAGACGCTCGGCAGCGCCGACGGCAGGATCACCTTCCAGAAAATCTGCGTGCGCGTCGCGCCCATGACGTGCAGCGCGTCGACATATTCGCGTTCGAGCCGCAGCGAGTTGGTGTAGACCGGAATGAACATCGAGAAGAACACGATGTAGATGCTGATGCCGATCTTGGAAAAGATGCCGATGCCGAGCCAGAGCACGAACAGCGGCGCGATGACGATGACCGGAATGCCGTTGAGCGTCATCAGGAACGGCTCGATGACCTGAGACAGCAGGCGAAATTGCGGCAGCGTCAGGCCCAGCGCCAGGCCGAGCAACGAGCCGGAGACGAGACCGAGGATCGTCTCAAAAACGGTGATCCAGATGTCGTCGAGCAGCGTGCCCTGGGCGAGCTGCGCCCTGAGCACCATGAAAATCTCAGTGGGGCTGCTGAAAAACAGCGGGTTC
>Ga0181536_10002413_pt1 | contig 21218 bp, 33 predicted proteins | sample PEATcosm2014_Bin_41_FD_121105 | JGI IMG/M metagenome (GOLD analysis project Ga0181536, IMG submission 121105) | Peatland microbial communities from MTU Mesocosm Facility, Houghton, MI, USA - PEATcosm2014_Bin17_60_metaG | ecosystem: Environmental > Terrestrial > Soil > Wetlands > Peat | place...
AGCACCTGCATCACGCGGCGAATCTCGTCATTTCGTCCGATCACCGGATCGAGCTTGCCCTTGCGCGCCTGGTCGGTCAGATCGACGGCATAACGCTCGAGCGCCTGGTATTTCGATTCCGGATTCTGGTCCGTGATCCTCTGCGAGCCGCGCACCGAAACCAGCGCCTTCAGAATCGCGTCGTAGGTCGCGCCTGCGCGATTGAGCAGTTGTCCGGCCGGCTCGTGCTTTTGCTGTGCAATGGCCAGCAGCAGATGTTCGGTCGAAACAAACTCGTCTTTGAACTTTTCGGCTTCCTCGAACGCACGCTCGAATACCTGGTTCAGGGCAGGGGCAATGTACGCGCCCGAGCCCGCGCCCGATCCGGAAACCTTGGGAATCGACGCGAGCAGGCGCTCGGCTTCGAGCACGATGGCGTCCGGATGCACGTCACACTTTTCCAGCACCGGCCGCACGATGCCCTCGCGCTCGCTGGCCAGCGCGATCAACAAATGCACCGGCGTGAGCGCCTGGTGCTGGTGCTTTTCGGATAAAGATTGTGCCTGCTGAACGGCTTCCTGCGCTTTCTGCGTCAATTTGTCAAATCGAAACAATGGGTACCTGCTTTCCAAAAACGAACCGGGGCGCAAGCCTTTCGGCCGCCCCGGCATGCACTCACCTGTTAGATGCCTGAAGGTTACTGTTTGACTTCAACCTTCACCTGTTTGGGTTTGGCGGTTTCTTTCTTTGGCAGTTTGATGGTCAGAACGCCATTTTTATAGTCTGCCGAAACCTTTTCCGTGTCCACCGAGTTGGGCACGGCGAAGCTCCGCACGAAGCTGCCGTAGCTGCGTTCGATGCGATGGTAGCCTTTCTCGCTCGCTTCTTGTTCGAAGCGGCGCTCGCCCTTGATCGACAGCGTTTGGTTCTCGACGCGGACGTCGATGTCCTCAAGCTTCATGCCGGGCAGATCGGCCTTGAGAACCAGGTCATTCTCGGTCTCCAGGATATCTACAGGAGGCGACCAGGGCCGGCCAGTGCGAGGCTCGCTCATCAGCCGGGTCACCGCATCCTCGAAATAGCGAAGGCTGGCGAGGGGGTCATGCTGTAACGACATTGGTGTAAGTCTCCTTTGTTTAAAATCTAAATATAATCAAAGCATAAAATATGAGCGTAAGTTTGTCAAGTATTCGCCAATAAATTTAGATCTCCATTGTCTTCAATGGATTACATGCAAAATAGGATGGCACAATAACCTCCTCGGGCATAAACTGGAAGCACTCCTATGAATCTGAACCGCCGAGAACTCCTTACTGGCTCCCTGGGTCTAATGGCGTCGGCCTGTACACCGGCGACTCGAGGACGCGGCCTGGCCCGGTTTGACCCGCAGGTGGACCGGCTGCTCCGGACGCTATCGCTCGATGAAAAGATTGGGCAGATGACCCAGCCGGACCAGATGTATTTGAAGAACTTGGACGATATCGAGCGCTACCATCTGGGGTCGATTTTGAGTGGCGGCGATTCGGACCCCAAGTCCGGGAACGACCTCAAATCCTGGACGGACCTGTACGACCATTTTCAATCGCGTGCGCTGGCCACCAAACGGCGGATTCCGTTGATTTACGGGGTCGACGCGCTTCACGGCCACAACAACGTGATCGGAGCGGTTATTTTTCCGCACAATATCGGCCTCGGCTGCACACGAGACGCGCGCCTGGTGGAGCAGGCGGCGCGGATCACGGCGGAGGAAGTTCGAGCGACTGGCATACAGTGGGCGTTCGCGCCGTGTGTAACGGTCCCGCAGGACATCCGGTGGGGCCGGACGTATGAGGGCTACAGCGAGTCACCCGAGCTGGTGCAAGTGCTTGGCGCTGCGGCTGTTCGTGGATTGCAGGGGAACTCGCTGGACGATCCTCTCGCGGTGGCTGCGTGCGCGAAGCACTTCGTGGGCGACGGGGGAACTACGTTTGGCACGGGTGTCGACGGTCACCCGTTGGACCAGGGAGACACGCGCGTCGACGAGGCCACGCTGCGCAAGATACATCTGCCCGGCTACATCACGGCGATTCAGGCGGGCGTCGCGACCATCATGCCGTCTTATAGCGGCTGGAACGGGCAAAAGTGTTCCGGCCACCGCAAGCTGTTGACGGACATTCTGAAAAAGGAGCTGGGTTTCGATGGCTTCCTGATCTCCGATTACAATGCGCTCGACGAATTGCCAGGCAGCCACCGGGAGCAGATTGCGCAATCGATCAACGCGGGGATGGACATGGTGATGGTGCCGGAGCGCTACGAGGAGTTCTTCAACACGCTGCGCGATCTAGTGGACAAAGGCGAGGTTCCGATGGCGCGCATCGATGACGCGGTGACCCGCGTGCTCCGCGTGAAGTTCGCCATGGGGTTGATGGATCCGAACCGGAACCAACTGGCGGACCGCAGCCTGCACAAGACATTCGGGTCGGCGGAACACCGCGCGCCGGCGCGGGAATGCGTGCGGCGATCGCTGGTTCTGCTGAAGAACGAAAAACACGTGCTGCCGCTGCCGAAAAATGCGGCCAGGATTCACGTGGCCGGCAAGTCTGCCGACGATATCGGCAACCAGTGCGGCGGATGGACCATCACCTGGCAAGGCGCGAGCGGAGCCCCGACCCAGGGCACGACCATCCTGGCGGCGATTCGCAAGGCGGTTTCGGGGACGCAGGTGACACATTCGGCCGATGGCAGCGGCGCGGCCGGGGCGACGGTGGGGATCGCGGTGATCGGCGAGACTCCGTATGCCGAAATGCAGGGAGACCGCACCAACCTGGCGCTCGAAGCCGCGGATGTGGCGGTGGTGGAGAAGATGAAGAGCGCGGGGATTCCGGTGATCGTCGTGCTGATTTCCGGAAGGCCGATGATCATCGAGAGTGTGTTGCAGAAGGCAGACGCCGTCATCGCTGCGTGGCTGCCAGGCAGCGAAGGCGATGGCGTGGCCGACGTGCTGTTCGGAGACCACAAGCCTTCGGGGAAACTCTCCTTTACCTGGCCCAGCCGGGACGCCAAGAGTCCGGCGCGCAGTGATCCTGGATACAAGACGCTGTTTCCGTTCGGGTACGGACTGAGCTACTAGCGCTTGGCCATGACCGTCTTTTGAAAGCGCTTCCTGCCGGCCCAGTAAATGCTCACTTCGTGGCCATCGGGGTCGTTGAGGTACGCGTGTTTCCACCCCCACGGCATCAGCTTGGGAGGCTGCGTCAACACCGCGCCGGAGGCTTCCAGTACGGCGCATACCGTGTCCAGGTCTTTCGTTTCAAAATAGAGGCGCACGCCGTCAGCATCCGGGAGCGCTTTTCCCGGCTCAACCAGGTGCAGCGCCAGAGTGGTTTGGCCGCGCGGTGACCGCAGGCGTGTGTAGCACCCGCCGAACTCCTCGATCACTTTGAGCCCCAGCAAATCGGCATAGAAATGCTGCGCGCGCGCCAGGTCCCGCACGTAGACCATAGCGTGATTGAACTCGAGCGGGGCCACAGCCTTTTTTCGCTTGGACTTGGGCGGATTCGCCACTGGGGCCTCCTACAAATCTTGTCAAAGTGTAGCAGAGCGTAACCGCGAGCTGCCAGGTGTCGTCCGGAAGTATGTAGAGGTGTGTCGTGACTTACTCGATCTCCAGGCGGTCCTTTCTGTTTTCGGCGGTCCCAATGCTTGCGGCGGCGCAGGATCAGACGACTTTCTCGACCGACGTCAAGGTGGTGAATGTGCTCGCGACGGTCCGCGACAAGAAGGGGCAGATCGTCAAGAACCTGACCAAGGACGATTTCGCGCTGGAAGAGGACACACACCCGCAGACCATCCGCTATTTCTCGCGGGAGATCGATCTGCCGCTTACGCTCGGCCTGCTAGTGGATACGAGCCTGAGCCAGCGGCGCGTGCTGGGAGAGGAGCGGAGCGCCAGCTACAAGTTTTTCGATCAGGTACTGCGCCCGGACAAAGACATGGCGTTCGTGATTCACTTCGACCGCGAAGTGGAGCTACTCAAGGACCTGACTTCGTCGAAGAAGGATCTGGATTCGGCGCTCGACGAGCTGAACACGCCGCAGATGCAGTCGCGCGACCAGGGGGGCGGAGGTGGAGGTGGCGGTGGCGACAATGGCGGGTACCCGGGCGGCCGTGGCGGGGGTGGGCGCCGCGGTGGCGCTGGCGGAGGAACTCTGCTGTACGATGCCGTGCTGCTGGGCTCCAACGAAATCATGAAGAAGCAGCACGGGCGGAAAGCGGTGATTCTCCTTACCGATGGCGTCGACCGGAACAGCAAAACGTCGCTCACCGGGGCGATCGAGTCCGCGCAACGCGCCGATACGCTGGTGTACTCCATTCTGTTTAAGGATACGGAGCAACAGGGTGGCGGTTTTGGCGGGCCAGGCATGGGCCGCCGCCATGGGGGAGGCGGACGGTTTCCGCAGCAGCAGCGGCCGGACGGAAAGAAGATTCTGGAGCAAATCTCAAAAGAGACGGGCGGTGGATTTTTCGAGGTTTCCAAGAAGCAGCCGATCGAAAAGATCTACGATCAGATTCAAGACGAACTGCGCAGCCAGTACAACCTGGGCTACACCTCAGACCAAACGAACGCGGGAGCAGGGTTTCGCAAGATTACGCTGACGGCAAAACAGAAGGGACTGGTGGTGCAGGCTCGGGACGGGTACTACGCGGAGAAGTAGGGGCCGGTAGAGGTCCGGCCCCGTGCAGGTTGCTTAGCGGCGAAACCCGCGGCCGCCGTAGAATCCACGACCGTAGAACCCGCCACCATAATATCCACGGCCAAAGTAGAAGCTCGGTCCCCACCAGCCAATGCCGCCCCAATAGTACGGATAATACGGATAGCCATAATAGCCACCATAGCCGTTACCATAGTAGGGCGCCGGAGGAGGAGCTGTGTACCCGTAGCCAGCGCTGTATTGTGGCGGACCTTGCGCGTTATATGGCCGGTCGTACTCGTTCGGATCGACCCAGCGGAACGCATACGGTGCACGCTCGGTGGAAATGGTAACCGGCTGCTCGATCTGAAAGGTCAGTACGGATTCCGGATAGATGACCGTTGGGCGGCCACGCGTCAGCAACACGCCGATGGTCCCGACGATGAGGCCCGCGCCCGCGCCAACACCGGCTCCGACGCCACCGTTGACGCCGGCGCCAATCGCGGCACCGACGGCCGTGGTTCCAGCTACGCCCGCGACGTCACGGCCGACCGAAGTCTGACCGTTGCGCGTGAGCAACTGCGACTTGATGGGCAACTGTTGGCCATCCACCAGCGTCAAGTCGGTCAACTGAACTACAAGCCTGGAGACGCCTTCCACGCGGCCCGCTTTCTGCGCTTCCGCCACGCGTCCGCCGATGGTTTGCCCGCGCTGCGCCACGACGACACCGTCGACCACGATGGGCCGGACCAGTGTGGCCATGAACGCATCACCGGGCTGGTTGTGATCGGACGACAGCGGCTGGTTGACGCGCACCGTCACGTAGGTGCCTTGCTTAATGGTCAACTGCGCCGGCACGGGAGGCATCGGCGGGCCAGACGGCTGGTTCGGATCGGAACGCTGGCCCTGCTGCGAATAGTCCGGGTATGCGGCATAGTTGGGCCGGGTGGCAAAAGTGGGCTGCTGTGGCACCTGGTCGGGCGCCGGATCGGAGGCGCGCCGCCATCCAGCGTCAGGTGCTGGTGCGGGGCTCTGTTGTTGCTGCGCATCGGGCGGTGGTGCTGGCTGGTCCTGCGAGTCCTGCGCGAACGCCAGACTCAAGGCCGTTAACGAACTCAGGGCGATAAAACCTATCGTGCGGGTCATGGGATGGGTCCTCATAATTACTGCCTCATTGCTCTCGACGCACTCTCTAGTGCATCTGTTTCGCCATCCGTGATTTACTTTCAACTTATTGATAATAAAGGCGAGAAATTGTGTGGATTCTGGCCGGAATGCACCGTGGCTGGTGCTTTTCGGCCAGTGATTCGGTTTACGTCCTAGCGTAAAGTGCCAGATGCAGACGGGCACCAGGAAGTTTCGGCTCGAGCAGGCGAAAGCCGTCGAAGCCCGCGATGCACGGTTGCGTTCCCAACTGCTCGCAGGTGTAGCTAGTTGTGATCCCGAGAGCGCGCATGCCGGCTGCGTGCGCCGCCTGGATACCGGCCGGGGTATCCTCGATGACCAGGCACTCGGCCGGCGCTGCGTCGAGCAGGCTGGCGGCACGGAGCACACCTTCGGGGTCTGGCTTGCCGTGATGGACTTCATCGGCGGAAACTACAACAGCGGGCAATGCCAAGCCTGCGCACTCCATCCGCACCTCCGCCAGCCGTCGCGGAGCAGAGGTTACCAGGGCCCAGGATTGAGGGGGAAGTGCGCGCAAGAGAGCGGCGGCTCCATCCACCGCGCGGATGCCCTCGAGATCCTCCAACTCCTGTGCGCCGAACCAGGCGAATTCCTCTTCGGTGGCCAAGTGGGGAGCAACTTCGCGAATGGTCTCAATCGTCCTTCGGCCGTGCGAGATGGTGAGGATGGGCTCCGGGTCCAGGCCGTGGCGCCCGGCCCAGCGGGCCCATAAGCGCTCGTCGTGGGCCATAGAATCGATGAGAGTGCCGTCCATATCGAACAGGATGGCGGCGCCTTGGAATTCGAAAAGAAGGTTGTCGCTCATGAGCCGCTAGAATTGGGGGAGTGAGTTCCGACTGGAATCCTTTACTGTATCAATCGAGCCACTCATTTGTTTGGGAGTACGGGAAGGGGCTGATTGAGTTGCTCGCGCCGCAAGCCGGCGAGCGAGTGCTGGACGTGGGTTGCGGTACCGGGCAACTGACGGCGGAGATAGCGCGCGCAGGGGCGGAGGTGTTGGGGATCGACAACTCGCCGGCGATGATTGAGCAGGCGCACGGAAATTTCCCGGGGCTGCGATTCGAGGTGGCCGATGTTACCGGGATGCTGTATCGCGGGGAGTTCGACGCGGTATTCTCAAACGCCGTGCTGCACTGGGTGCGCGAGGCCGATGCCGCGGTGGGTGCGATCGCGCGAGCTCTCAAGTCTGGAGGGCGGTTCGTGGCAGAATTCGGCGGGCACGGGAATACGAGGGCGCTGCTCGAGGCCGTCTATCGATCGATGGAGGCGCTGGGGATTGCGGAACCGGGAAAACACAATCCGTGGTTCTATCCGACGATCGGCGAGTACGCAGCGGTGCTCGAACGGCAGGGGATGGAAGTGATCTTCGCGACGTTGTTTGACCGTCCTACGGCGCTCGAAGGCGGCGAGCGCGGGTTGGCGAACTGGCTCGGCATGTTCGGCGCGCGGCTGACGGCGCCAGTGCCGGACGAGCAGCGGGAGGAATTTCAGCGGCTGGTGGAGCAGCACGCAGCGGCCGGCTTGTGGCGGGAAGGGAAGTGGTGGGTGGATTACCGGAGGTTGAGAGTGGTAGGGCGGAAGGCCGGATAGGCTGGGGCAAGTGTTAGGGCGTTCACGAAAAAAGCCGCCGGGACTGTGCGTCCACGGCGGCTGACTTTGTGTGAATAGTAGCGCGGCTACTTTTCTTCTTCGCCCTCTGCTTCTTCGGGCTCACGGCCTTCGCGCTGGGCTTTCATGCGTTCTTCGCGGCGCTTGGCGCGATCGGCGGCGCGTTTCACCAGTTCAGAACCGACCAGCTCGATCATGGCCTGCTCGGCGCCATCACCTTTGCGGAAGCCAAGGCGCACGATGCGCGTGTAGCCGCCCGAGCGCTGGCCGAAGCGCGTGCCCAGCGTGTCGAACAGCTTCTTCACCGATGCCGGCGTTTCGAGAAACGCCGCGGCCTGGCGGCGGGTGTGCAGCGTATCACGCTTGGCGAGCGTGATCATATGGTCCACCAGCGGCTTAATCGCTTTGGCTTTGGGAACGGTGGTGATGACGCGCTCCTGCTCAATGACGCTCGTAACCAATCCCTTAAGCAGGGAATTGCGGGAGCCGATGTCCCGTTTGAGTTTATAACCGCCTCGTCTGTGTCTCATTGGATACCCTTACTCGCCCGGCTGTTCCGGCTCGTACTCCTCATCGGGAAGGATTTCGGGGATCGATCCGGGCGCTGGCGGCGGCGGCGCGACCAGGCGGCCGTGGGCGTCGACCTTCATACCCAGCGACAGGCCCATGTTGGCGAGAATTTCTTTGATCTCGTTGAGCGACTTGCGGCCGAAATTCTTGGTGCGCAGCATCTCGGCTTCGGTCTTCTGCACAAGCTCGCCGATGGTCTGAATGTTGGCGTTCTTGAGGCAGTTGTAAGACCGCACGCTGAGCTCGAGTTCTTCGACCGAGCGGTTCAACTGCTCGCCCATCTTGTCGAGCGAGCGCTCGGAGGTGTCCTCCGTCGTTTCGGGTAGCTCCTCGAAGTTAATGAAGATCGACATGTGATCTTTGAGCAGCTTGGCGGCGTAGCCGATGGCGTCCTGCGGCGAGACCGCGCCGTTGGTCCAGACTTCGAGCGTCAGCTTGTCGTAATCGGTCATCTGGCCCAGGCGCGCGGCCTCGACGGTGAAGTTCACTTTGCGGACCGGCGAATGCACGGAGTCGATGGGGATGTAGCCGAGGGCGAGGTCCTCATCAAAGTTCTTGTCGGCGCTGACATAGCCGCGGCTGGTTTTAAGGCGCATCTCGATATTGAGCTTGCCGCCCTCGCCGACGGTGGCGATGTGCAGGTTGCGGTCGAGGACTTCGACATCCTGGTCGGTTTGGATCTGGCCGCTGAAGACTTCGCCGGACTGATCGACGGTGAGGCGGACGGTTTTGACGCCCTCGCTCATGATCTTGAAGGGAATCTGCTTGAGGTTGAGGATGATGTCGGTGGCGTCTTCGACCACGCCAGGGATGGGGCTGAATTCGTGCTCGACGCCTTCAATGCGGACGGCAGTGATGGCCGCACCCTCGATGGAGCTGAGCAGCACGCGCCGCAGGCCGTTGCCGATGGTGGTGCCGAAGCCGCGCTGGAAAGGTTGGGCCGTGAACATGCCATACCGGTCGGTGAGCGTCTCGGTATTGGCAACTAATCTTTTGGGTTTTTGAAAACCTTTGAACATAGTTTTTGGTCCCTCAAATACTCATTACTTCGAGTACAACTCCACAATGAGCTGCTCGTTAATCTGAATCTGCACCAGTTCATCGCGCTTGGGCAGGCCGGTAATCTTGCCGCGGAGATTCTCGCGGTCCACATCCATCCAGCCGGGCGCGGGAGCATGCGCAGTAGCGTCGCGGGCGGCGAGAATCGTCGGATTTTCGCGGCTCGATTCGCGCACGGCGACCTCGTCGCCGATTTTCACCTGGAATGACGGGATATTCACTTTGCGTCCGTTCACCTGGATGTGGCCGTGGTGGACCACCTGGCGCGCCTGCGCGCGGCTGGTGCCGAGACCCATGCGGTAAATGACATTGTCGAGCCGGCGCTCGAGCCCGGCGAACAGGTTTTCGCCGGTGATGCCCTTCTGGTGCGCGGCTTTTTCGAAACCATTGCGGAACTGGGTTTCCAGCAGGCCGTAGACGCGGCGCATCTTTTGTTTTTCGCGGAGCTGGAGGCCGTAGCCCACCAGCTTCGCCTTACGGTCCTTGCCATGCTGTCCGGGAACGAAGTTGCGCTTTTCGATGGCGCACTTCTCACTGTGACAGCGCTCGCCTTTCAAAAACAGCTTCATGCCCTCGCGCCGGCACAGCCGGCAAACAGGGCCTCGATAACGTGCCAATGTTCCTCCTTACCTTTCCACTTCAGGTGCAGTTTACAGTCCGGCACCCGGACCTTCGTCCTGCTTAACTACAGTTCTAGGTGCTAGGTTCTAGGTGTTAGTTTTTTGCTTGCTAACACCTGGCACCTAACACCTAGAACCTGCTTTTCTACACTCGCCGCTTCTTCGGCGGACGGCAGCCGTTGTGCGGGATGGGGGTAGCGTCCTTGATGTTGCGGACTTCCAACCCGGCCGTTGAAAGCGCGCGCACTGCCGATTCGCGGCCCGAACCCGGACCGCTGATGCGCACTTCCACTGATCGTAAACCTGTTTCCGCCGCTTTGTTGGCTGCCGTCAGAGCGGCCTGCTGCGCTGCGAACGGGGTTCCCTTGCGCGACCCGCGAAAGCCGAGCGAGCCGGCGCTTGACCAGGAGAGCGTGTGGCCCTCCTGATCGGCGATGGTCACGATGGTGTTATTGAACGTTGCCTGGATGTGCACGATGCCCGAATGGACAATGCGCTTTTCCTTCTTCTTGAAGCTCTTCTTCTTAGCCGGTTTGGCTTTCTGGTCAGCTTTGGCCATAGGATTATGTCTTCGACGCCGCTTTCTTCTTGTTGGCCACTGTTCCGCGGCGCGGTCCTTTGCGTGTACGCGCGTTGGTGTGAGTCCGCTGGCCGCGCACCGGCAGGCTACGGCGGTGCCGCAGACCACGGTAGGAGCCCATCTCGATGTGGCGCTTGATGTTCATCGAGATTTCCTTGCGCAGATCGCCTTCCACGGCGCCTTCCTCTTCGAGGATCTGGCGCACGCGGTTGACCTCGTCTTCGGTGAGGTCTCCCACTTTCTTGTCGAATTCGATCCCGGCCCGGTGGAGCAGGGAACGGGAACGGCTGCGGCCGATGCCGTAAATGTAAGTCAGACCGATTTCCGCTCTCTTTTTGGGCGGCAGATCCACGCCCGCAATACGTGCCATAACTCTCTCCTATCCCTGGCGCTGCTTATGTTTCGGATTCGGGCAGATGACCCGCACCACGCCGTTGCGATGGATCACCTTGCACTTGTCACAAATCTTTTTGACCGAGGCTCGTACTTTCATAGTTTCTTCAATATCCTGCCGCGCGTCGTGTCCTGTGCGGCCAACTCAATCTCTACCCTGTCACCCGGCACCAGCCGCACGAAATTCCGCTCGGCGATTCCTACCGCATGAGCCAGCACCTCATGGCCTTTGCCGACGCTCACGCGAAAAACCAACTGCGGCAACTCTTCCACCACCGAACCCTGACACCTGGAACCTGGCACCTGAAACCTCAGGGTCTCGTCAATACCCACGGCCCGTTGGATGTGACCGCTACGCAATGCTCGAAATGCGCCGAGTTCGAGCCGTCCTTCGTCACCGCCGTCCACTTGTCGCTCAACACCTTGGCGTCCGCTTTTCCGGCGTTCACCATGGGCTCGATGGCGAGCACCATGCCTTCCTTCAAGCGCGGATTTTCATTCTTGCGGTCCACGTAATTGGGAACCTGCGGTTCCTCGTGCAGGTGCGTTCCAATGCCGTGCCCCACGTACTCGCGCACTACCGAATATCCATTCGAAACGACGTGCTTCTCGACGGTGGCGCAAATGTCGAAAAGCCGGTTGCCAGCGCGTACCTGCTGGATTGCCAGCTCAAGCGATTCTTCGGTCACCTTCAACAAGCGTTTGGTCTCCGCGCTCAACTCACCGACTCCGACGGTAATGGCCGAGTCGCCAAAATACCCTTCTAACTCCACGCCAGTATCGAGCGAAACAATATCGCCCGCCTTCAAAACCCGCTTTGGCGACGGCATGCCATGCACGATCTCGCTGTTGACTGAAGTGCACAGCACGTATTTGAATCGCTCGCCCGCCGCGGGGACATAATAGCCTTTAAACGCCGGCCGCGCGCCCGCATCCGCCACCATGCGTTCCGCCGCGACCTCCAGATCATAAGTGCTGATGCCTTCCCTGACCATGTCACCCAGTTTATGCAGGATCTCGTACACCAAAAGACCGCTGCGCCGCATTTTCTCCAATTCCGCGGCCGTCTTGCGAATGATCATGGCTTCCGGATCAGAACCTCGATTTTCCGGAACACTGCTTCCGGAGTTTCATGGCTAGCATCAACGCCGTACAGCCTTTTCCCTTTTTCCCGAAAATACTCAATCAACGGCCGGGTTTGGCTCTCGTAGGCCTCCAACCGCTGGCGAATCACTTCCTCGCGATCATCGTCGCGAACAATCAACGCTGCGCTTTCCAGGTCGCACACACCCGCAACTTTGGGCGGTTTGGATACTTCGTTGTACAAGGTGCCGCACACAGGACACTGCCTGCGTCCGGTCAGGCGAGCGATAATTACATTGTAATCCACAACGAGGTGGATCACCACTGCATCCCACCCTTTGGCTGCCAGCATGCCGCACAGCGTCTCGGCCTGAGCCCGCGTGCGCGGGTAACCGTCCAGAATGAAACCCCGCACGGCATCGGGCTGCGCCAGGCGCTCTTCCACCAGCCGGTTGACCACTTCATCCTTGACCAGGATGCCGGCTTTCATCTTGGCCTCCACCTTGGTACCCACTGCAAGCCCCTTGCGCACATGCTCCCGCAGCATGTCTCCGGTGGAAATCTGGGGAATGCCTAGCGTCTTGACCAGCAGCTTGGCTTGGGTACCTTTGCCCGAGCCAGGCGGCCCGAACAGAATCAGAGCCAACGGGGCTTGGGATTTCGGATTTGGGGCTTGGTCAGACCCGCTGTCCGTCAGCACGCCGCCGTTGTTAACCTGACTCTTTCGCGCCAAATCCTAAATCCCAAATCCCGCTTCTTAGAACGTGCTTCTGCGGCCGCGAATGCGTCCCGCGCGCGGCGTGAAGCCCTCGTAATGGCGCATGATCAATTGCGCCTCAACCTGGTTGATGGTGTCCATGGCCACGCCGACCACGATGAGCAGCGAGGTGCCGCCGAAATAGAAAGTTACGTTCAGGCCATCCAGCAGAAAGCGTGGGAAGTACGTGTCAATCCAGTTGCCTATCAGCGGCAGGTGTTGCAGGTGGATGCCGGAAATCATGATGTCGGGGATCAGGCACAGGATCGAGAGATAAATGCCGCCCACCACCGTGATCTTGGTCAGGATGGTGTTCATGTATTCGGCGGTATAGCGGCCCGGACGGATACCGGGAATGAAGCCGCCATACTTGCGCATGTTATCCGCCGCTTCGTTCGGATTGAAGATGATCGAGACGTAGAAGAAGCAGAAGAAGATGATGCCCACCACAAACAGGACAACGTAAAGCGGTTCGCCGTGCTGGATGCTGAACAGCATGCCGCTTAGCCATTTGCTGTTCTGCACCATGGGTAGCTGACGCAGAGTCTGCGGAAAGGCGAGTATCGAGGACGCGAAAATCACTGGAATAACGCCGCCGGCATTCACTTTGAGCGGCATGTGGGTGGACTGGCCGCCCATGACGCGCCTGCCCACGACGCGCTTGGCGTATTGCACCGGGATGCGCCGCTCGCCGCGCTCCACGAGTACGATAAACGCCACCACCGCGACCATCATGATCAGGATGAAGCCGAGCTGGATAGCCGTCCATTCCTTGGTCACAAAAACGTTCTGGTAGATATTCTGGATGGCGTTCGGCAGGCCGACGACGATACCCGCGAAAATGATGAGCGACATGCCGTTACCGATGCCGCGATCGGTAATCTGCTCACCCAGCCACATAATAAACGCCGTGCCGGTGGTGAGCGAGAGAATAGTCATCAGCACGAACCCGATGCCTGGATTGAGCACCACGTTGCCTTGCATGGCCTGCAGGCCCGTAGCGATGCCGAACGACTGGATAATTGCCAAGATGACCGTCAGGTAGCGCGTCCATTGCGTGATCTTGCGCCGTCCGAGTTCGCCTTCCTTCTGCAGCTTTTCGAGCGTGGGGACCACCACGGTCAACAATTGCAGAATAATCGAGGCCGTGATGTAGGGCATGATGCCCAGTGCGAAGATGGTCAGCTTACGGATGTTGCCGCCGACCATCATGTCGAAGAAGCCGAAGATCGAGCCCTGATTACGCGAGAAGAAATCCTGCCAACGCTCGATGTTGATGCCGGGTGTGGGAATGTGCCCGCCCAGGCGGTAGACGGCCAGTAAGGCAAGCGTAAACAGCACGCGCTTGCGCAGATCCGGAATCCGGAAAATGTTCGCGAAGGCTTCGAAGAATTTCATGACCTTGCCTCGGCCTGTCTATTTGGCTGCCGCTCCGATGACTGCGGCTTCACCGCCGGCCTTCTGAATCTTGTCGAGCGCGGAGCGCGAAAACAGGTGCGCCTCCACGCGGATCTTGCGGGTCAGTTCTCCCGAACCCAGGATCTTGACGCCGTCTCCCAGCTTTCGCACGACACCCAGTTCGATCAGACGATCGGGCGTGAAATTGTCGCCCTCCAGCTTGTCCAGCCGTCCCAGGTTCACTACAGCATACTGTTTCTTGAAGATGTTGGTGAAGCCGCGCTTGGGCAAGCGCCGGTGGAGCGGCATCTGGCCGCCTTCGAAGCCGCGCATCAGGCTGAAGCCGGTACCCGCGTGCTGGCCCTTATGGCCGCGAGTGGCGGTTTTGCCGCGCCCCGATCCCATGCCGCGCCCGATGCGCTTGACCTTGTGCTTTTGCCCCGCCGGAGGTGTCAGGTTGCTCAGGTTCATCAGATTTACTCCTCTACCAGCGCCAATAGATGCGGCACCTTCTTCACCATGCCGCGAAACCCGGCGGTGTCCGGCTTTTCGACGACTTGATTGATCTTTCGCAGCCCCAAACCACGTACAACTTTCTTGTGCTTCTCAGGCGTGCAAATCGGGCTGCGCACGAGTTTGATTTTGATCTTGCCTTCCATCACATCTTCTCCAGAGCCAGCCCGCGCATCTCGGCCACGGCGGCCTTGTCGCGCAATTGTTCGAGAGCGTTAATGGTCGCCTTCACCACGTTGTGCGGGTTGTGCGAGCCGATCGACTTGGTCAGCACGTTGGGAATCCCCGCCGCCTGCACCACCGCGCGCACCGGGCCGCCGGCGATTACGCCGGTTCCTTCGGGAGCCGGCTTCAGCAGTACCATGCCGCTGCCGAACCGCCCGAGCACCTGGTGCGGGATGGTGGTTTCGAGCAGATAGATTTTGCGCAGGTTTTTCTTGGCCGCTTCGATGCCCTTGCGGATCGCAGAGGGTACCTCTTTCGCCTTGCCCACGCCGAAGCCCACAACTTTCGCCGAGGAATCGCCGACCACCACCAAAGCCGAAAAGCTCAGGTTCTTGCCGCCCTTGACGACCTTCGTCACGCGATTGATCGACACCACCTGCTCTTTCAGGTTGAGCGATTGCGGATCGATGCGTTTCACTACCGTAGAAGCCATCTGCTAGAACTCCAGTCCCGCTTCGCGCGCCGCATCGGCCAGCGCTTTGACGCGCCCGTGGTAGATGTACCCGCCGCGATCGAATACCACCTGCTTGATGCCTTTTTCCTTGGCGCGCTCGGCAATCGTTTTGCCGATGAGCTTGGCGCCCGCCACGTTGCCGCCGCTGGCCTTGACCGGCGGAGCAGCCTTCTTAGCGCCCTTCTTGTCACCCTTCCCGCCTTTGGCCGGGGGTGTCTGAGGTGCCGCGGCATCCGGAGCCGTTGCCGGGGTCGCCTCAACAGGGGCGGGAGCGGCCGCAGAGGCGCGCAGTGCCTTTTCCGACGAAGCCGCCGCCACCAGTGTTTTGCCCTGCGTGTCATCCACAAGCTGCGCGTAAATGTGCGAAAGGCTGCGGAAGATCGCCAGCCGCGGCCGTTCCGGTGTGCCGCGCACCTTGCGCCGGATGCGCTTATGGATGCGCCAGCGGATTTCGTTCTTGTTCGTTCTCGAGATCATGCCTTAGCCCCTGCGCCGGTCTTACCGACCTTCTTCCGCAGCGCTTCGCCGGTGTAGCGGATGCCTTTGTTCTTGTATGGATCGGGCTTGCGAAGCGCGCGAATATTCGCCGCCACCTGGCCCAGCAACTGCTTGTCGTAACTGGTGAGCACCAGATGCGTCTGCTTGTCGATCTTCAGATCCACGCCATCGGGCAGCAGGACCTCGATGGGATGCGAGTAGCCCAGCGTGAACGTGGCGATGCGGCCCTTCACGTCGGCGCGGTACCCGATGCCGACGATGTCGAGCTCCCGAGTGAACCCGGTGGCGACGCCGTTCACGGCGTTGGCCGCGAGCGCTCGCGTGAGGCCATGCAAAGCGGCCAGCTCGTCGCCCGAACGGCCGATTTCGATCACGCCGTCTTTCTGCTTCACCTGAATGCCGGCGGGAAGCGGCACGGTCAGCTTACCTTTGGGTCCTTCCACCTGTAACTGTTCGCCGATATGCACTTTGACGCCCTTCGGCAGCGGGATCGGCTTGTTTCCAACTCTAGACATAAATCACCAGATCTGACAGAGCACTTCTCCGCCGACGCCTTCCTTGTGCGCCGTGCGGCCGGTCATCACACCGCGCGCCGTGGTCAGGATGTTGATCCCCAGCCCGCCTTGCACGCGGGGAATGTCGTCGCGGCCCACGTAAACCCGGCAGCCGGGCCGCGAAACGCGTTCGATGCGCGTAATCACCGGCGCATTATTCGTCGCGTATTTCAGGTAAATCTTGATGACCTTCTTGACGCCTTCCTCGGCGACCTTGAAATTCGCGATGTAACCCTCTTCCTTGAGGATGCGCGCGATTTCCGCCTTCAGCCGCGAAGCGGGCACGTCGACCTTCGGGTGCCGCGACGCCATGGCATTGCGCACCCGGGTTAGCATGTCGGCAATGGGATCGCTGGTCATTCGCCCTCCTACCAACTGGCCTTGATCACGCCAGGAATCTCACCGTTTAGCGCGAGTTGGCGGAAGCACAGTCGGCAGACGCCAAACTTGCGCAGAAACGCGCGCGGCCGTCCGCAGCGCCAGCAGCGGTTGCGGTGCCGGATTTTGAATTTCGGCGTCTGTTGCAGGTCTTTCGCCATCTTTGCGGTTGTTGCCATTCGTCTTCTCCTCGCCCGGTCACTGCCGGAACGGCATGCCCATGGCCTTCAATAACGCCAGGCCTTCAGCATCGGTCCGGGCGGTGGTGGTAATCGAGATATTCATGCCCTTGGTCTTCTCGACCTTCGCGTAGTCGATCTCGGGAAAGATCAATTGGTCGCGAATGCCGAGTGTATAGTTGCCGCGCCCGTCGAACGATTTGCTCGATACACCGCGGAAATCGCGCACGCGGGGCAGGGCTACGTTCACCAGGCGGTCAAAGAATTCGTACATACGGTCGCCGCGCAGCGTCACCATGCAGCCGATCGACATGTTCTCACGCAGTTTGAACGCAGCAATGGACTTGCGCGCCTTGGTAACCACCGGCTTCTGGCCGGCGATTTGCCCGAGTTCGTTCACCGCGCCATCCATCAGCTTGGCGTTCTGCGTAGCCTCGCCCAGCCCGATGTTGACCGAAATCTTCTCGATCTTCGGCACGGCCATTACGTTCGTGTAACCGAACTCCTTGCTCAGGCTCGGAACTACTGTCTTCGTGTAGTGTTGTCTTAATCGCGCTGCCATTAAATACTCCAAGGCAAAAGACAAAACGCAAAAGGCAAAAGGCAAAAGGAAACTTTTGCCCTCGGCCTCGACGCGTGATTCTTGCCTTTTGTCTTTTGCACTTTGCCTTTTGCCTTCACTTCTTATCCAGCGTTTGCCCACATTTCCGGCAAACTCTACTCCGCCGCACCTTGCCTCCGGGCAGGTTCTCGACGTGATGCGCGATGCGCACCGGCCCGCACTGCGGGCACAAAATCATGAGGTTCGACACCGCGATCGGGCTTTCGCGCTCGGCGATGCCGCCCTTGATCTGCTTGGCCGGATTCGGCCGCGTGTGCCGCTTGATCATCGCGATGTGCTCGACCAGGGCTTTGTTGCTGCGCGGGTCGACGCTCAGCACGCGCCCGCTCTTGCCCTTGTCGCGGCCCGCAATCACGCGGACCTGGTCATTCTTCTTCAATTGAATCCGTACCGTTTCTTCGGATTTGTGCTTCACAATGGCCATCAGATGACCTCCGGCGCGAGAGAAACAATCTTCATGAACCGCTTGTCGCGCAGTTCGCGCGCCACCGGACCGAACACGCGCGTCCCCACCGGCTCACCGGTTTCACTGATCAGCACGGCGGCATTGGAATCGAACCGGATATAGGTCCCGTCCCTGCGGCGGGTCTCTTTCCGCATGCGCACGATCACGCAGCGCACTACTTTTCCCTTCTTGATGGCCGAATCCGGCGCTGCTTCCTTCACGCTGGCCGTGACCACGTCGCCCAAGCCCGCGCGCAATCCCAGATCGCCGCCGCGGGGCAGGATGCACTGCAATCGCCGCGCGCCACTGTTGTCGGCCACATCCAGAATGGTTCGCATCCCAATCATAAGTCGCTCCTAAAGTCGCTCCTGAGGTGTTAGGTTCTAGGTTCCAGGTGCCAGCAAACTAACACCTAACACCTGGCACCTAACACCTAGTCAAACTTTCACGTCCAAATCCGACGGCTGCACTGCCACCTGCGCGGCGTGCCGGATCACGTCGCTGAGCGTCCACCGCTTCAGATGACTCAGCGGCCGGCACTCGACGATGCGCACCACGTCGCCCAGCTTCGCCGTGCTTTGCTCATCGTGGGCGTAAAACTTCTTGCGCTTGGTGATGATGCGCTTATACAGCGGGTGCGGCACGCGGCGGCTCACCTGGACCACGATGGTCTTCCGCATCTTGGCCGAAACCACCTCGCCCACTTTCTCGTTCTTGTTGCCCTGCTTGTCCTCAGCCATACCTACTGTTTCTCTCCCGCCCGCGCCGCCAGTTCGCGCTCCCGCAACACCGTGAAAATGCGCGCGCGGGTCTTCTTAATACTGCGGACTTTCTTCAGCCCATCCATCTGGCCCATCGACATCTGCAACCGCAGCCGGAAAAGCTGCTCCTCGGTGTCGCGCAACTGATGTTGCAACTCCGGGCTGTCGAGATCGCGAATTTTCTGTGATCGCATCGTCTCTACTCCAACCCCAACCGCTTGACCAAACGCGTCTTGAGGGGCAGTTTGTCCGCGGCCAGCGACATAGCCTGTTTGGCAGTCTCCGCCGGCACGCCTTCCATTTCAAACAGAATCTTCCCGGGGCGGATCACCGCGACCCACTGCTCCGGAGCGCCCTTGCCTTTTCCCATACGAGTTTCGGCCGGCTTCTTGGTGATCGGCTTATCGGGGAACAGGCGAATCCACACTTTGCCGCCGCGCTTGATGAAGCGCGTCATGGCGACGCGGGCAGCTTCGATCTGACGGTCCGTGATCCAGCCGCACTCCATGGCCTTCAAGCCGTAATCGCCGAAAGACACCGTCGACCCGCGCCAGGCTTTTCCGGTCATGCGTCCGCGCTGTTGCTTGCGGTATTTGACCTTCTTCGGCATCAACATGGCGGCTAACTCTTCTCCTCTTCAGGCTTAGTTTCGGCAGGTTCAGGCTTGGTCTCGACAGGCGCCGCTTCTGGCGCGTCCGATCGCGCTTCCTGCTTCCAGGCCGGTTGCGGCGGCATTAGCGGCGGCATTAGCGGACCACCTGAGCGCGCGGGCCGCGGCAAATCGGACGGCGCTGCCTGCGTAGCGGGGCCGGCAGGTTCAGCGGCAACCGGCTGTGGCTCACGCCGCCGGTCCCTATCCCGGTCGCGATCCCGATCGCGTCTGGGTTCCATGCGGCGCGGCTCCGGTTCCGATGACAAACCTGAACGCCGCGAACGGTTATCCAGAATTTCACCCTTATACAGCCACGCCTTGACGCCGATCACGCCGTACGTCGTGCGCGCTTCGGAAAATCCGTAATCGATGTCGGCGCGTAGCGTATGCAACGGAAGCTGCCCCTGTAAATACCATTCGCTGCGCGCGATTTCGGCGCCGTTCAGCCGGCCCGAGACGCGAACCTTGATTCCCTTGCAGCCGAAACGCAGCGCCGAATCGACCGCCTTGCGCATGGCGCGGCGGAAAGCCACACGCTTTTCGAGCTGCAGCGCGATCGATTCCGAAACCAGTTGGGCATCGAGCTCCGGCTTGTGCACCTCCTGGATGTCTATGAAAACCTCGCGCTTGGTGCGCTTAGCCAGGTCCTGCTTCAGCTTCTCGATCTCGGCGCCCTTGCGCCCGATGATGATGCCCGGCCGCGATGTGCGGATGGTGATGCGCAGCTTGTTACCTGGCCGGTCGACTTCGATCGAGCTCACGCCCGCTGACTTCAGCCGGCCGCGCAAATCTTCTTTTAGCTCCAGGTCTTCCTGCAGCAGCTTCGCATATCCCTGTTTGGCGAACCAACGCGACCGCCACGGCTTGTTGAAGCCCAACCGGAAACCATACGGATGTACCTTCTGTCCCATCTACGATTCCTTTTCCGCCACTTTGACCACAATGTGCGCCATGCGCCGCTGATAGCGGTAGGCGCGGCCCATGGGCGCCGGCCGGATGCGCTTCATCCGCGGCCCTTCATGTACGTAGGCTTCCGATACGTAGAGCTGATCGACGTCGACATCCTCGGAGAGGTTCTGCGCGTTGGCAATCGCCGACTTCAGCACCTTCTCTACCGTCGGCGCAATCCGCTTGTTGGCCGTGCGCAGCGTCGTGATCGCCTGTCCCGCCTGCTGCCCGCGGATCAGATCCACCACCAGCCGCGCCTTCTGCGCCGAGACCCTGATGTATCGTGCTTCTGCCTTGGCTTCCATATGTCTGTTTCCCCGCTATGCTGGCTTCGCGGACTTCTCCGTCGTTGTTGCCGCTTTCACCGAGTGGCCCTTGAACACCCTGGTCGGCGAAAACTCACCTAGCTTGTGTCCCACCATGTTTTCGGTAACGTACACCGGGATGAATTTCTTGCCGTTGTGTACGGCGATCGTGTGGCCCACGAACTCCGGCAAGATGGTCGATCGCCGCGACCAAGTCTTCACCACCTTCTTCTCGTTGGCGTTGTTCAGTACGTCGATCTTCTTTTCCAGATGGCCGTCGGTAAACGGCCCTTTCTTAACGGAACGGCCCATGGCTTATCTCTTCTTCGCTTTCCGGCTCACGATCCATTTATCGGTGCGCTTGTTGTTCCGTGTCTTGAAGCCGCGCGTCGGCTGGCCCCAGGGCGTGACCGGATGCCGTCCGCCCGACGTTTTGCCTTCGCCGCCGCCATGCGGGTGATCCACCGGATTCATGGAAACGCCGCGGTTGTGCGGGGTCTTGCCCAGCCAGCGCGTGCGCCCGGCTTTGCCATGCGACACGTTTTCGTGGTCCAGGTTGCCCACTTGCCCGATCGTGGCCATGCACTCATCGAGCACGCGGCGCACCTCGCCCGAGGGCAGCTTCAGCAGTGCGAGGCCACCTTCTCTTGAAACCAGTTGCGCCTGTGTGCCCGCCGAGCGCGCCATTTGCGCGCCCTTGCCTGGACGCAGTTCGATGTTGTGAACGACCGTGCCGGCAGGAATGTTCTTCAGGGGCAGGGCATTGCCGACCAGGATGTCGG
>Ga0181536_10002414_pt1 | contig 21214 bp, 15 predicted proteins | sample PEATcosm2014_Bin_41_FD_121105 | JGI IMG/M metagenome (GOLD analysis project Ga0181536, IMG submission 121105) | Peatland microbial communities from MTU Mesocosm Facility, Houghton, MI, USA - PEATcosm2014_Bin17_60_metaG | ecosystem: Environmental > Terrestrial > Soil > Wetlands > Peat | place...
CGCAGACGCGCGTTGCGTCAGGGCCTGATCTCGACCGGCGTGCCGATCGGCACCAAATCCCAGATCTCGTCGATCTCTTCATCGGTGACCGCAATGCAGCCCAGCGTCCAGTCGTAGAGGCGATGCGCCGCGCCCAGCGCGCCCATGCCGTTGGGCAGTCCGTGAATCATAATGGCTCCTCCGGGGGCGACGCCGAGCTTAGCCGCGCGTTTGCGGTCTTCGGCATTCGGGTAGGAGACATGCAGCGCTTTGTGATAGTGGCTCTCTGCGGTGCGGCTGTCGATGATGTAGTAGCCCTCCGGCGTTCGCCCGTCGCCCTCGCGCTCCTTCGGCGCCAGTCCACCGCGGCCCAACGCCACTTTGTAGGTGCGGATCACCTTGCCGCCCTGCAGCAACTCAAGCACATGATCCTTTTTGAGAATCAGGATCGAGTCGGCTTTCAGCGGAGGAGGCGCTTTCTGGGGCAGCAGCGGGACGGCGAGACTGAAGACCGCACACCAGGCGGCGGCGCGCATCCACTGTCCGATCTTGCCGGCATGCGATTGCATGCGCCCACTCTACTACAAGGTGGTTCGGACGCGGCTAATCGAGGTGAAAGACTTCCTCCATGGCAGCCCACCACTCGCCCGGTTCGTGGTCGGGCAGAGGATCTTGCATGGGCATCATCAGAGCCCACCACTCCTGCGTGGTTTTATCGGCGGCCATCCGCGCCATGTCTGCGGCGAAATCGGTGCCGTGATATTCGAAGTAACTGAAGAGGGTGTGATTGCGCAGGTAGATGGAGTAGTTGCGGATGTTCGAGGCGTGGATCATCTCGAGCACTGCGGGCCAGACAGCAGCGTGATGTTCCTTGTATTTTTGTTCGGCCTCGGGCTTGAGGCCGATCACCATTCCGTAGCGTTTCATGGGACCTCCCGGAAGAATCCTCAACCCAGGTCGGGCAAATCGAACTCGCCGAGCTGGAGCGGGTAGACGCCGTGCTCGTGCACCAGCCGCACCACGTAGTCGTAGCTCTCGCCGGAGACGTTCGAGGGCACCGAGTGATCGGACTGGAAGATGAACCCACCGCCCTTGGCCGCGTTCAGCTTGGTGAGTACGGCGGCGCGCAGCTCTTCTTTGCTGCCCGCGGCCCACAGTTGCACGTCCATATTGCCGCAGAAACCGAGCCGGTGGCCGAGCCGGCGGCGCAGATCGACCGCATCGAGGCCGGCCTTGTACTCCAGCGGATTGTAGGCATCCACACCGATCTCGATGAAGTCCTCGAAGATGCGGTTCACGTTGCCGCAGCCGTGATAAATGACCGGCAGCCCGTGACTGTGACACTCGTCGATCATGGCCTTCACTCCGGGCTTGAAGTGCTGGCGCCAGAAGGCCGGCGAGAAGAGCATGCCCTTCTTGTAGGCCACGTCGCCCCAGATGATGATACCGGCCAGGCGGCCTTCGGCGGCCGCGATCTGCGCGCGGAGGATGCCCAGATTGAACTCGTGCAACCGCTCGACGAAGCGGGCGATGGCGTCGGGGTACTCGGCCATCCACATCATCACATTTTCCGTGCCGACGATGCGCCAGATCATCTCGTGCGCCTCGCACGCGCCGCCGTAGACCGGAAAATCGGCGTACTCGGCGGCAACGCGATCGACAAACGGCGCCAGGTTGCGCTCGAAGCCATCGCCCACGCCGTTGATCTGGTCGTCGCCGGCGCGGAAGAAGCGGCGCTCGTCGAATGGGTCGTCGAACTCGAAGGCCTCCATCTTTTCGATGGTGTCGGTGTCAAAGGCGACAAAGGCCGGCATGGGCAGATCAAACCTTTTGCGGATGGTCGCGCCGAAACCGGTGTGAACCGTGACTTCCCTCTCGTCGTCGCGAAGGATGTCGAACTGCCGAATATGTGGGTCCATGTTCGGCGCCACGACGCGCCAGTCGAGATCGTAATGGCGGTAGATGTCGGTATCAGCGGCCAAACCCAGTTCGCTGCGCCAGCGGCTGAGGAAGCCGCCCCAGAAAAAGTCGCTGATGGGCACGCGGTCCGGCTCTTCGTGGTGCAATGCTTTGTTCATCCGTTCCAGCTTGGCGAGGCAGTTTGCCGTTCTTTCCATCTTGCTGTCTTCCTTGCTCCGGCCATGCGCGGGCTGCGCCGCATCTGGCCTTGCGCGAACCCTTTTCGAGCACAGTCTTCGGGATTGAAGGCAATACTATAGTCCGGACGGGGCAGCGGAGCCCATCACATATTCACTGTTGCAGGCAAATGCAGTTATGATCAATGTGCTTTGATGCAGGCAGCGGCGGATGCAGTCCAAATTGCGGAATGCGCCACCACGCGGCTGCGGCGTGCCCGGGTGGACGACTCGGGGCCCGAAGTTGCCGCATTGTTGATGCATGCAAACGAACAGTGGAGGAGATATGAGCACGAGTTTCACGCAGCGGCGCGAGTTCTTGAAGCAAGCGGGATTGATGGGATCGCTGGGCTCGGCGGCGATCATGGCGGGATTGCCGGAGAGTGCCATGGCGTTTGGCAGCGGTGCCGCGCGCATTGTGGAAGATGCGGCTGCGCCCTTGCAGGCTGAGGAAGCACCCAAATACCACATCAAGTTTGCGGTGTGCGGCATGAGCCACGACCACATCTACGGAATGATCGGCGCGGTGACGCGCGGGGGCGGCGAGCTGGTGGCCGCGTGGGGCGGCGAAGAAGACAAGCTGGCGGTGTTCCGCAAGCGCTTTCCCGATGTGAAGATCGCGAAGACGCAGGACGAGATTCTCGAAGATCCCGCGGTGCAACTGGTGCTGACCTCGCAGATTGCCAGCGAACGCGCCGGGATCGCCGTGCGCGCCATGAAGCACGGCAAGGATTTTCTCAGCGACAAGCCGGGAATGACGACGCTCGAGCAACTGGCCGATGTGCGCAAGACCATTGCCGAGACCAAGCGGATTTACGCAGTTCTCTACAGCGAATTGCTGGAGGTGAAGGCTGCGGTGTACGCCGGGGTTCTGGTGCGGCAGGGCGCGATCGGCAAGGTGATTCAGACGATCAATATTGCGCCGCATCAGATTTTTCAGCACGCGGGCGACGCGGGCGGCAGCGGCGGCCGGCCCGACTGGTTCTGGAATCCCGACCAGTACGGCGGAATCCTGTGCGACATCGGCTCGCACCAGGTCGACCAGTTCCTGTTTTTCACGGGTTCGACGCAGGCCGAGGTGGTGGAGTCGCAGATCGCCAACGTGCGCCATCCCGATCGTCCGCGCTTCCAGGATTTTGGCGACATGGTATTGCGCGGCAATCGCGGGCTGGGCTACGTGCGGCTGGATTGGTTCACGCCCGATGGTCTGGGCACCTGGGGCGACGGGCGCCTGTTTATTCTGGGCACCGATGGGTATATGGAAGTGCGCAAATATACCAATGTCGGCGTGAGTCACAATGGCAACAACCTATTTGTGGTCGACCAGAAGCAGGCGCGGTTTATCGATTGCAATGCCATGCCGTTGCCATTCGGGCCGCAGTTTGTGGCCGACATCGTGAACCGCACGCACCTGGCGCAGAACCTGGACGAAGCGCTGCTGGCCGCGGAGTTGGTAATCAAAGCGCAGAAGAGTGCGAAATGGGTGAAGCTCGAGGACTAAAGGTGATCCGCAGGGCAGATCGCAATCTGCACCGCGGCGGGAATGATCCCAAAGCGCAAGCGGCAGCGTATTGCCGCGCTTGATTTATGCGGAGCGGCGTTCCGTGCTGCCTGCGGCCGTTCTTGCCGATGGAAATTGCATGCGAATCACGGCCCCGCCGCCGCTCCGGTTGCGTCCGCTCACCTGGCCGCCGTGCAGTTTCACCGCGCGCTCGGCGATGGCCAGGCCCACTCCGAATCCGCCCGTCTCCTGGCTCCGCGCACGATCCACGCGGTAGAACGGGTGGAAGATGGCGTCGATTTCCGCCTCTGGAATTCCCGGCCCGCGATCGCCGACTTCCGCTACGGACACTGGATGGCCCGTCTCGTCCCGCTCCGCGGCCACGCGAATCTCCACCTCGGTTCCCGGGTTGGTGTACTGGATGGCATTGCGCAGCACGTTTTCCAAGGCGCGGTAGAGCAAGTGCGGGTTGCCCTGCACGGTGCACTCGTTTTCGGAGCGGAACACCACACTGCACTGGCGCTGCGAAGCCTCGTACTGTGCGTCAGGAATCATCTGCGCCACAACTTGATTCAGCGACATAGGCTCGAAGCGGTCGACATTCTCGATGGCTTCCATGGAAGAGAGCGTGAGCAGCTGGCCGATCAACTGATTGAGCTTTTCCGTCTCGCGCTCCATGCGGTTCAGCTGTGTCACCATTTCCGGAGAAGCATCCTCGCGCGCCAGCTCCAGCGCCACGCTCAGCCGGGCCAGCGGCGAGCGCAGCTCGTGCGAAACATCGCGCAACAAGAGCTGCTGCGCGCCCACCAGCGACTCCAACCGCTCCGCCATGTGGTTGAAGTCGTGGAGCAACGCTTGAAACTCGTCGCCCGAGGAAAAACGCGAGCGGCTGGCCGGTTCGGGAACGCGCGCCTTCAGATTCCCATGCGCCAGTTCGCGCGCCGCTTTGCGCAGCCGGGCAATGGGACGCGTAAAGAACAAGACCAGCACGAACGTTGTCAGGCCGCCCACCACAATCGCCACGGGAAGCGTGGGCGACGCAAAATGCACCAGGTCATCGAGCAAACTATGGGGCCGCTCCACATGAGGCCGGCCCAGCAAAAAGAGATACGGCTTGCCGCTCGACGACGTGATCGGAACCCGCCAGATAAACTGCGTGCCCGTCTGGCTGCTCGTAATGTGCGTCGGATTTTCCGCGCTGGCTGCGGGAAGGGGCAGGCCGGGAGCATTGCACAAGTCGCGCCCCGCAGCGTCCTTCAGGGCAATTTGCTGCTCGATTTCCGTGCCCAGGGCATTTACCGCGGCGCAGCCACCGGATTCATAGGCTACGGCTGCACGCCGCGCATCGTTTTCCAGGCTGCTGTGCAATCCGTCGAAGAGCACATCCGGGCTTTCAAAGTGATGGCGCACGATCAGCACCGTCGAGATCGCAAAGATCAGGCTCTGCGCAATCCAGAAAATCACGAAGATCTTGAAGAAAAGACTGCGCATGAATCAGCCCTCCGCTGCCTGCCTGGCCGCGCTCACGGCGAGCTGATAACCTGCGCCGCGAATGGTCTTCACCTGTTCGTCGCGCGCCCCATTTTCGCTGAGTTTGCGCCGCAGGCGGCTCACGTGCATGTCGAGACTGCGGTCGAAGGGATCGAACTTCCGCCCCAGCACGCTTTCTGAAAGTTGCTCGCGCGAAACCACCTGGCCCGGAAAGCGCATCAATGCCTCCAGAAGGGCGAATTCCACGCTGGTGAGATCGATCTTTTTCCCACCCTGCACGACCGAGCGGGCGGCGGCATCCAGTTCCAGGTCGTCGACGCGCAGCAATGCCGGCTCGTTTTTGGCGGCAGCGCCCGAACGCCGGCGCAGGATGGCGCGCATGCGCGCCAGCAGTTCCCGCGGGTTGAATGGCTTGGGCAAATAATCGTCGGCGCCGATTTCAAGGCCCACGATGCGGTCCACGTCTTCGCCGCGCGCGGTCAGCAGCAGCACGCTCACGTCCGACGACGCGCGAATCTGCTTGAGCACCTCGAAACCGTCCAGTCCCGGCAGCATCACGTCCAGCAAAATCAGCGCCCAATCTCTGCCGCGCGCGGTCTTCAGACCTTCGTCGCCGCGATGCACGCCGTGCACGCGAAACTCGTATCGTCCCAGGTAGTCCGTGAGCATGGAGCAAAGTTCAACGTCGTCGTCGATGAGCAGGATATCTTCCATCGCAGGTTTCCGCTGCTTCGAGACTACGCCCGTTGCAGGCGAAAGCGGCCGCAAAAAATGTAACAAATGGTAAAGAGCGGAGTGACACTTTGTTACACATCTTTACCCATTAAGACCGCACAGCGCCGTCCCCTGGGGTCTCCTGTACATGGCAGCAATCCACCGCCTGGAATCATCATGAAAATATCCCGATTTCTTCTCCACATTGTTTATGCGGCTTCCCTCCTCTCGGCACCGTTGGCGCTGGGCCAGTCCCCGGCTGGAAGCGTGTTCGGAACTGTAAACGATCCCTCGGGGGCGCTGGTTCCCTCGGCAACGGTCGTGCTCGCCAACGGCAGCGGCTTCTCGAAGTCGCTCAAGAGCGGAGCCAATGGCGCGTTCAGCTTCGGCCAACTGCAGGAAGGCAGCTACTCGCTCACCGTGACCGCAAAGGGATTCGCTCCCTTCTCGATCGATGGCATCCAGGTTGCTGGCGGCCAGTCGACCACGCAGAACGTGACCCTGCAAATGCCCGTGGAACAGCAACAGGTGCAGGTGGAGAGCGATGCCGCCGGCGTGAGCACCAGTCCTGATGACAACGCCGGCGCCATCGTCATCAAGGGCCGGGATCTGGATGCGCTCTCCGATGATCCCGACGAGCTGCAAAACGAGCTCAATGCGCTGGCCGGTCCCGCGGCAGGCCCCAACGGCGGGCAGATCTATATCGATGGATTCACCGGCGGCCAGCTCCCGCCCAAATCCTCCATCCGCGAGATCCGCATCAACCAGAATCCCTTCTCGGCGCAGTACGACAAACTGGGTTACGGACGCATCGAAATCCTCACCAAACCCGGCACCGACAAGTTTCACGGCATGTTGATGATGAACGGCAACGACTCCACGTTCAACTCGCTCAACCCGTTCGTGACCAGCGAGCCGCCGTACTACAGCACGTTTCTCGTGGGCAATGCCGGCGGCGCGCTCAACAAGAGCTCTTCGTGGTTCGCCAGCGTTTTCCGCCGCGACAACGAGTCAAATTCAATCGTCAATGCGGAGCTTCTCAATTCCACCGGCAGCTCCTACAACTACACCACGGCAGTCGCCAACCCGCAGTCGCGGCTGGACGTCAGCCCGCGCTTCGATTTTCAACTGGGCGCCAACAACACGCTGACAGTTCGTTATATGTTCGACCGGCAGGTCGAGAGCAATGACGGGGTTTCGGGGTTTTCTCTCGCAACCCAGGCCTACAACGTTGCGAATCACGAGAACACTCTGCAGTTGAGCGACACCCAGGTGCTGGGCGCCAACATCGTGAATGAAACGCGCTTTCAATATATGGGCGACCGCGACAGCCAGGTTGCGCAAAACAGCGCGCCTTCCATCTCCGTGCAGGGCGCGTTCAATGGCGGCGGCAACAGCATGGGCACGGTGCGCGACAACCAGGATCACTATGAATTGCAGAACAACACCATGGTGACCAAGGGCGCGCATGCCATCAACTTCGGCGGGCGGCTGCGCTTTACTCACGATGCCAGTTACTCCACCTCCGGCTTCAACGGCCAGTACACCTACGCCTCGCTGAGCGCCTACACGGCACAAACCCCGGCGCAGTACAGCGTCACCGCGGGGAATGCCGCGGCCAACGTGAATTATTTCGACCTCGGCATGTATTTCCAGGACGACTTCAAGGCGCGTCCGAACCTCACCCTGAGCTACGGACTCCGCTACGAGACCCAGGATTGGATCGGCGACCACGGCGATTGGGCGCCGCGTTTTTCCTTTGCGTGGGCTCCCGCCGGCCGGGCCAACAACCAGCCGAAGACCGTGATCCGCGGAGGTTACGGCTGGTTTTACGATCGCTTTGGCGAAGGCAATGTGCTCCAAAGCATTCGCCAGAACGGGATCAACCAGCAGCAGTATGTGATCGAGAACCCGAGCTTTTATCAGAACGCCCCGTCGCCCTCGCAACTGGCGTCGCTCAGCACGGCGGCGCCCACTCTCTATCAAATCGATCCGCACTTCAGAGCCTCCATCAATATGCAGGCGGCCATGGGCGTGGAGCACCAGTTCGGCAAGATTGCGACCATGTCTGCCACGTATATCAACTCGCGCGGCGTGCATCAGTATCTGACCGACAACATCAATGCCTATCTTCCTTCGACTTACAACGCAAGCACGGGCACGGGTACGCGCCCCAACGGCATCAACGAGAACATCTACCAATTTCAGTCGGGCGGCGTGTACAACCAGAATCAACTGATGCTCAACTACAGCGTGCGCGCCAGCCGGGTATCGCTCTTCGGCTTCTACATGATGAACTTTGCCAACGCCGATACCTCCGGCGCGGGCTACTTCCCTTCCGACCAGCAGGACCCCGGCGCCGACTTCGGCCGGGCGAACTTCGACGTGCGCAACCGCTTTTTGCTAGGCGGCAATCTGCAGGCGCCTTACGGCGTTTCGTTCAGCCCCATGCTCGTGGCCAATTCGGGCTCTCCATTCAACATCACCATCGGGCAGGACCTGAACGGCGATAACCAGTTCAACGACCGTCCTGCCCTGGCGACGGCGAGCAGCACCGACACCATGCAGACGGCCTACGGAACCTTCGACCTCGACCCGGTGTGGAACCAGCAGCGTATTCCCTACAACTACGGCAACGGGCCCACGCAGTTCAGCATGAATCTGCGGGTCAGCAAATCGTTTGGCATCGGGCCGCGCGTCGCAAGCGGAGCAGGCGCCAATGCGGGCGGACCGGGTGGCCCTGGCGGCCCCGGAGGCCCTCCTCCGGGTGGAGGACCCGGCGGCGGTGGACCGGGTGGCGGCGGCGGACTTGGCCCCGGCGGCCTGAGCAGAAGTGGCGGTCCACCGCGGCTGGATCAGGCAGAAACCCGGCGCTATTCGCTTAACTTCGCGGCCATGGCGCGGAACGTTTTGAACAATGTGAGCCTGGCGCAGCCCGATGGCGTTCTTGAGTCGCCGCTGTTTGGGAAATCCACCGCTCTCGCGGGAGGATTCTTCTCCTCGGCCGCTTCGAACCGCAGCATCGACTTGCAGGTTTCCTTCAACTTTTAGGTCACCCAAGAATCGTCCGCACGGCAGCAAGCAGCAACGTGTTCGGGATTCCGCGGCGGCAGCCGAGGTTGAGAGCAAGCCCTGCTCCGCGCGGCTCCCGTGAACAGGAAAGACTGAACGAAGTGGTCGCTTCCAACGCCTCGCCGATCGCAGAGCGTGATAAACTGAGGCGTTTTATGCAATCTTTTTGATGAAGCCCGCTGCATACAGAAGGGGGCGCGCAAGTTTGAGCGCTCCCCTTGCCGTGTTCAGGGCCTTCTTGCATCATGTCCGGCCGCGCATGCTTTTTTGCCGGACGAAACCTGCAGCGAACCTGCCGCCCATCGCTGCGCGCTTGAAGGATGAATCCAGCCATCGCCTTTGTTCCCGCAGGCACCGGGCGGAGGCGAGATGAGGACTGGGTAAGCAGACCCATCGCCACACGGTAATTCGTTCGCCGACCCGTGCCTGGCAGCTTTTGAGCAGAACTTCTGCAACAGGAGCTCGATCCAAATGGCTCAGACAGGAGCGCCGCAGGAAGAGGTTGCAAGCCGGCAGAGAGCCTTGTTTCCCGTCTGCCTGGTTTCCATCGACGAAGACTTCCTGCAGCTCGTAACACTCGAAATTGAGCCCTGGTGCCGCGTGACTCGGCGCGCCGAATACGATGGACTGGCGCGCTGGACGCAACGCCAGGACAGCGTCTCCGCCATCGTTCTGGATATCGACACCGAGGGCAAAGACCCGCTCGGCGGCCTGCACGTCCTGAACGAGTTGCGGCGGCTCGACGCCAATCTGACCCTTATTTCCGTGAGCCGCGCCGCAGCCCGCTCGGTGGAAAAGCAGGCGCTCGAAGCCGGGGCGGACGCGCATTTCCGTGCGCCGGTGGACGTGGGCGAGTTGCGAACCGCGCTCGTGGAGTTGCTGCGCGATCGCGTTGCCGTGGCCAAGCGCAATCAGGTCCTGGAGGCCAGCCGCTTTCAGGATTTTGTCGGCTCCAGCGAACCCATGCGCCGCGCCTACGACGCCATTCGGCAAGTGGCCGGCAGCAACATCAACGTCCTGATCCGGGGCGAAAGCGGCACCGGCAAGGAATTGGCTGCGCGCGCGATTGTGGCTCTGAGCCCACGGGCAGACAAGCCTTTCATTCGCCTGAACTGCGCGGCGCTGCCGGAGAACCTGATTGAGTCGGAGCTCTTCGGCAGCGAACGCGGCGCGTTTACCGGCGCCACCGAATCGCGTCCCGGCCAGATCGAGCTGGCCGACAAAGGCACGCTCTTTCTCGACGAGATCGCCACTCTGGCGGTGGACCTGCAGACCAAGCTGCTGCGCGTTCTGGAAGATCGCCAGGTGCAGCGCCTGGGCGGGCGCACCTACCGCAAGATCGATTTCCGGCTGATTTGCGCCACCCATGAGCCGTTGGAGGAGATGGCCCGCACCGGGCGTTTCCGCGAAGACCTTTACTACCGGATCCACGTGGTTCCCATCGATCTGCCGCCATTGCGCGATCGCCACGGAGATATTTCGCTGCTCTGCGAGCATTTTCTGCAAATACACTGCCTGGCCAATGGACTCCCAGTGAAGCGGCTCACCGAAGATGCGCTGGCCGTGCTTGAGGAGCACACCTGGCCCGGCAACGTGCGCGAACTTGAAAATCTTGTGCAGCGCCTGGTGGTGACCGTGCGCGGAGATCAGATCGGCGTGAGCCATTTGCCCCCTCGCGTGCTGGCTCATAGCATCGCCGTGCAAGAGGCGCTTCTGCTGCCGGCCGAAGGCACCGACTTCGACGAGGAGATTAGCCGCCTCGAGGTTGCCCTGCTAACAGCGGCTCTCAGCCGGTGCGGGGGAAGCAAAGCCGCCGCGGCGCGCCTCTTGAGAATCGACGGCCAGCGCATCAAATACCTGTGCCGCAAATACTCGCTTTAATGCCGGTTGGGTGAAAAATTAACCCATGTGGGGTTAATATTTCACCCAAGCGGCAGAACCGGCCCCTCCTCCAAGGAATTCTCCTGCTTCGCTAAGCGCTTTGCTTTCTTTGCCGTAGAAAATATTGTGCCGCCGGCTCCGGTTTGGCACGCGAGATGCTTTAGGTAAGGCGTCGGAACACAATCAAAATTTCTGGGGAGAAGACATCATGGCAATCGAAAAGAAATCGCTGTTCTCGAGCAGCCCGGCTGCGAAGCCCACCGCCAGCTTGCTGGCCAACACCAAGATGGTCAACAACAAAGTGATCGCTGGCCGTGCGCTTACTGCCAAGGCCGGTCTGACCCCCGCCAAGGCCGGTTTGACTCCAGCCAAGGCTGGCTTGACTCCCGCCAAGGCCGGTCTGACCCCTGCCAAGGCTGGCTTGACTCCCGCCAAGGCTGGCTTGACCCCCGCCAAGGCTGGCTTGACCCCCGCCAAGGCTGGCTTGACTCCCGCCAAGGCCGGTTTGACTCCCGCCAAGGCCGGTTTGACTCCTGCCAAGGCCGGTTTGACTCCTGCCAAGGCTGGCCTGACTCCTGCCAAGGTCTACTTCTAGACTCAGCGATTCGGTCGCAAACAGGTTGCGACGCGACGATCGAAAGAGGATGCATGGAAGGGTAACAGGAGAATAGAGGAGCCCTCCCCGGCCGAATTGATTCTCGATCCGGCTTCGAAAGACAAATGAAAAAGGCAGCCGAATCTACGGCTGCCTTTTTCATTTCACCCGCTTTCATTTCACCATACATGCGCTTTCGTCAGATCGTAGATTGACGTCGCAATACGCTGCACAAGGCTGCGCCGCTTGCCGAAGATTTTGGCCTCACCCGCCATGCCGAAGGGTGGATTGCCCGCTGCGGCCGGCAGCGTCATGCGGGAGCAGTAGAAGACAGGCATCTTGATGCCCTTGTATTCCTGGCTATGAATCAAACCCTGGGGAAGGCTCACGGCATCGCCGCCGGGAGGCGCCAGGAGCATCCTCACAATGGAAAAGCTGCCGGGCAGCGCCAGCGCGACTTCAGCGCCGGGAGGAATGCGGTCGAGTGTCGAGACGGGAACGTAGACCCTGACGATACGCGGGCCCGCGTCCGCCAGATCGAGCAGCGCCTGGCCGGAGCCAACGCTCTGGCCGAGCAGCGCGTCGGGATGCGCGGTGAGCACAATGGCATCTTGCGGCGCGGTGACCACCAGCGACGATCGCGCCTCGCCCGCCAGCAAACTGGACCGCTTTGCCGCGTCTTGCTCGGCCTGCGCGGGACCGATGCTTTGCCCCTGCAATTCGGCGTTGAATGCCTGGAAGCTGGCATCGTGGGTTTGCGCCACAGCTGCTTCGGCCATGGAATCGGCCGCCGGACTGGTCATGATGAGCAGCGCCTGGCCGGCGCGAATCGATTCTCCCTCTTGAACCAGCACCTCCTGCACACGCCCTGAAACCGCCGCGTGGACGGTCTCAGAGCGGGCGGGCTCGATGACGAAGTAGGCGCTCTCGCGGTCGCGCCAGAAAGGCACAAACAGCAAGGCCACGAGCAGAGCGGCGGCGGCGAAATGCACGGGGCGCAGGTTCCGGATCGATGCGAAGTGGTGCTGCCAAAAGCGAGCGGCCGCGCCGCGCAGAGCTCGCAATCGCGATCGAAACATTAAAAATGCGAGCGCCGCGGCAGGAATGAGGGCGAACTCAGCCAGCCACTTGGAGGCGATGTTGTAGGCGAGGCGAACCACAAAGAAGAGCAGGACATAGCTGTAGATTCCAGAAATGATCGCGTAGAGGATAAAAAACGGCGCGCGTTTGCGCGGCACCACGATCATTTCCACGGGTAAACGCAGCACGCGGCTCTGGAACCACCCGGAAATGAAAGACGTCGATCGCTCCTTGAGATCGGGAATACCGATGGCTTCGGTGAGGAAGTAGTAACCGTCCAGCTTGATGAGAGGATTGAGATTCATGACCACGACGGCGATACCGGTAATGAGGATGATCTGGTAGGAAAAATCGTGCAGCCACTGGCCAGGCAGCGTGTTCGTCCAAACGATCATTCCCATGCCGCAAATGATCATCTCAACCCAGATGCCGGCAATGATCGTGGCCAGCCGCTGGATCCTGGTGGCTGAGATCCAGACCTCGGTCACATCCACATAGAACGCAGGCAACAGATAAATGAACATCAGGCCCATGCTGTGCACCTGCCCGCCGTAATGCTTGCAGGTCAGGCCATGCGCCGTCTCATGAAAGAAGCCGAGAACCAGGAACAATAGCCAGAACTGCGCCAGATCCAGCAGGGTCTTGTGCGTGAAGTTGTAGTAAAGCGGGATATCGGGCCCGATCACATTCCACTTGTCAATGAAGACTGAAGCCTCGAAGAGGAAGAGCAGCACGACGGCGATTGTGCACCACGGGCTGTAGACGTAACGGCCGATGGCCCGGTCAAGCCAACTAAGATAGTTGTCCGGGTCCCACCCTGAGAAGGTCATGTGGGCGATGTTGAATTTTGATTTACGCCCGGCCCGGCGTCCGCGCTGATCCATCAGCTTCTGGCTCAGCGCCAGGTTTCTCTCCTGAGGTGTCTTGTACCAGAAATCATCGCGATCCATGGCTTCGGCAAAGGTGCGCAGTTCGTCTGCGCCGATCGGCGTGCCGGTTTGCGCCGTGTGTAATTCGGCGATCTCGTCATAGGTGCGGGCGCCGTCGAAAAGCTGCGCAATCTGCCACTGCATAGGCGTGAAGCGAAAGAAACTGTGCGTGCCGCGTTGCATCACGCTGATCATGGGTTCGCCGTCAACCAGATCCTCGCGGATGACCAGGTCCGGGTCGAGGCCCGGCGGGCGGCTGCGCGCCAGCCGCGTTTTAGGTATTTCCGGAAGTGCGGCGTCGAGAGCTTCGCTGAGGTTCATGGCGCCAGCCGTACCTGCATTTGCATTCCGGGCTTGAGCAGCGGCGAGGCGTGGTCAACTGCGCCGATCACCTGCACGCTGCCGCTGGCCGGATCGACCACCGGACTCACGCGAAGGATGCGGCCTGACTGGTGCAGACCGGGATAATCCGCGGTCGTCAGTTCCAGCGGCGCGCCGGCAGTGAAAGCGGCCATCAGCGTCTCGGGCACGGTGAACAGCACATGCAACGGGGCCTCCGCGGTAATCCAGAAGAGCGCGTCTCCGGCCTTCACCTGCTGATCAAGGCGCACTGAGCTGCGGCCCACCACGCCGGCAAACGGGGCCACAACGCGCGATTGGTCCAATTGCACCTCGGTCGCATTCAGGTCGGCCTCGGCCGCCGCCTGTTCGCTCTCGTAGCGCTCCACCTGGGCCGTGGTCTCGTCCACTTTGTACTTGGAAACCTCCCAGTTCTCCTGGCTCAGGATCTTTTCCTGGAGGAGGACATCGGCGCGGCGCAGATCGGCACGCGCGCTTTCTTGCTCGGCTTTCCAGTTGCGAACTTCGGCCTGGGCCGCAGCCATGCGCGCCTTTTGCGCGGCGCAGGCCGCCTGCAGCATGCGGTCGTCAAGCCGCGCCAGCAGTTGGCCGGCGCGCACATGATCGCCAATCTGCACGGCGACTTCAATAATCCGGCCATCGCGCTCAGCGCCCACGTCGGCCTGCTGCTCGGCGACCAGCGGGCCGCTGGTCGTGAAGGCTTTTGCATCCGGAGCGCTGGGCGCAGGCGCCGCAGGCGCGGGCGCGGCTGAGCTCACCGGCGCTGCCGCTGCGGCCGCGGCCGGCGGCGGAGAGTTGGTTTCGCAGCCGGTCGTCAGCAGGGCGGCCGCCATCGCGACGAGAAGAGAGTTACGGCGATTCAAGCGAAGATGCATACGTCACCAGCCAATCCAGTTCCACAGCGTCTGCCACAGCCACAAAGCCGGCCGGCGCAGCAGCACGTACCCTGCCGGACGGTAGCCGATGGCGACTTTTCCCTTCCCGCTCATTCCGGCGCGCAGCGAGGCGTCGCCATTGGGCACCGGGACTTCGACGGCAAAGGTGCGCTCGCCGTCGCCGGCCACCGCTTGTGGGCTGACCACTGAAACCGTGTTGTGCCACGTCTGCTGCGGGTAGCTGTCGAGTTTGACGGCCGCGGGCTGGCCGGCATGCAACAGCCCGGCGTCCCGCTCGGGCACGGCAATCCGGACTACCGCCGAGTTGATGTCGAGGACCTGGGCAAACGCGGCGCCTGCATCCAGATGCTCGCCGGCAGTGTTCTCCAGGTTCGGCGTGACCACAATGCCCGCGATGGGCGAGCGCAGCTGCGCGCTCTCCAGGTGCGCGCGCGCCTGAGCGGCTTCGGAGCGCAGGTAGTTCACGTTGGCCCGGTCGGCGCCAGCGCGGGCGCTGCCATGAGCCAGGTCGTCTTCCATGGCCAGCAACGCCTGCTGATATTTGGCTTCAGCGGCGGCCAGGTTGGCGCGCCATTGCCAGTCGTTCAGGGCGCCCAGAGCCTCGCCGGCTGCAACCCTCTGCCCTTCGTGCACGTAGACCTTGTCCACGTTGCCATCCACCGGCGCGGCCACGGTGGCCAGGTGCTGTGCCTCGACGACCGCATCACCCTCCACCCGCATGGGCAGCGGACAGACGACGAGAATCAGAACCACGGCAGCGGCTGCGACGGCATACGCCAGACGGCGCCGGCCCGTGGTGCGCAGCAGGGCCGCGCGCTTCTGCACCAGCGGTTCCAGCAGGCTGATGAGCGGCACCTCGCGGTAGAGCAGCGCGTTGCGTAGCGCCACAGTCGCCTGCCCGGACAGGACCTTGATCATCTCGATCTGGGCCACGCCCAGGAAATCCGGGTCGCTGCTCTCGTAGATGAGCACGCCCACCCTCCCCTGGTCATCGTTCAGCGGCAGGGTGTACAGCGCGCGGTAGCCCGTCTCATCAAAATGTTGCCGAACCTCCGGCGCCAGGTCAGCGCCCTCGTCGGTTTCCGGTCCCTCGTGCCAGCTGATGTGCAATGCGTCAGGCTGAGACGAAAGCCAGCGCACCAGTTGTTCCACCCGCTCCACCGCCGGATCTCCCATGGGCAGCCGGGCCATGCCCGAGACGGCTTTCAACTGCAGCTTTCCTCGGTTGTCCAGCGCAATAGCGCAGAGCTCGTAGGGCAGCACGCTTTGCGGGCTATTCACGATGATCTGCAGCAGGCGGTCGAGCCGCAGCGTGGAGGTGATCTCCGAGCTGACCTGCACCAGAACCTTCAGGATCTCCAGCTTGCGCTCCGCCATCATCAGGCTGGCGTTTTTCAAAGCATTGGAAACCGTCTCGGCCATCGAGGAAAGCAGGAACAAGTCGTCGTCGTCGAAGGGCCGGTCTTCGCGGTTGATGGCTTCCAGAACGCCGATCTCTGCCTCGTCCTGCATAAGCGGAACCAGCAGCGCATTGCTCACCGGGGGGATCGAGCTCTCCTCGATGCGCCGCGCATTGCGTGCCTGCAAACGTTCGTCGTCCGGGTCGTCGATCAGGAGCGGCTCGCCTTCTTCGGCCATATCGGCCAGGTAGCCACTTCCCGGAGTCTCGATCCCGCCTAACTCCACCGTGTCATCGGCCCCTTCGCTCGAAACCAGCCGCAGTTCCGGCCCGTCGAAGAGCCACAGATGCATGGCCTGGCAGGGAAGCATGGCCGCGGCCTTTCCGGGGATCATAGCGACCACCGCGTCCAGTTCCAGCGTCGCGTTCAGCGATTTCTCCAGGTCGTACAACTGCGACATGCGGTGCACGGAATCCAGCAGGGTTTGGCGTTGCTGATTGAACTGTTCTCCCGAGAGGAGTGCGGGCGCAGTGAGACGCACAATGGGCGCCAGCTCGTTCAGCTGCTTTTGCTTGATGGTTCCGGAAAAGACGATGATCTCGAGAACGGCTGCCAATTGCCCATCGTGCTCCACCGCCAGATAGGCAATTGCGCCAATCGAACGCGACACATTGAAGTGCGCGTAGTCTTCGCGGCTCAGGTGGGTTTTGTCGTAGATCTGTCCTTCGGCCGGAAACGCATCCGGGATCGCAAACAGCCAGTTGCCCGCGTGTTGCGCTTCGTTGAGCGAAATCTCACCTGCCACGCCCGCAATCGTCCACGGTACGGGGTCGTTTTGCGGCTGATAGAGGTGGACGATACAGGCGCTGTCGGGGATGAGGCCGGCAATGGCGGAGGCGATCACGGTCGCCCGGGATGCGCTGTCGAAGGCGCTCAGCAGTTGCGCTGCCGCCTCGATGGCAGTCTCGTCTACGGATGGAATCGCGTCGTTCACGTCACCCATTGGCGGTAGTTCTCCGGGAACGTTCGTTCAAAGTATCTTGTACTGCAGAAGACCGCTCCCCGGCTGCATGGAAATTCATGGTCGCAAATGCCATTCCGCATGCCGTCCTTTCCGGCGAACAGGAAGAGTGGTCAAGCTCAATCTTTCCGGCCGCCGCCCTGAACTCTGCCGCGGCGGACGGCATCCGGCGCATTGTGGAAACGAGCCCAACGTCTACAATCGGTGCGTCAACCTGAAGGCTTGTCGATTCGGGTATCTCTGTCGATCTCCCCACCCCGCTTGACAAGGGTTTGCATCGACGCGAAGATTGTCACGAGCTTAACAAGCCCGACTTCCGCAGTAAAGTGGAATCTGGCCGAAGGAATTCTCGTGGATTTGGACATCAAAGAGAACGGAAACGTCTGCACCCTGAAGTTGAAGGGCAAGCTCGTGAGCGGCGAGCCGGTGAGCCAATTCGAAGGCGCCTTTCTCAACGCGCTCTCCAGTGGCCATGTTTTTCTCATTCTCGATCTCGAGGACGTGCCTTTTGTGGACTCATCCGGTATCGGCTCTATCGTGAACGCGCTGCGCACATCGTCCAAGGTCGGAGGCGGCGTGAAGCTGGTCAAACCCGCCAATTTCGTCCACAAAACCCTCAAAATGGTGGGCGTCCTCGATCTCTTCGAGGTCTTTGACAGCGAAAAGGACGCGGCGGCGACCTGCGCCGGCTCCTGAAGCCGTTCCCGGGGTTGTGCCCGCAAGCGCTCTCGTGACATTGGCCCCTCGCGCCGCGTGCGTGCTTTGGCTCCCGCTCCCGGCGGGGTTCCGTCAAGCCTGAAGCGCGTTTGGGGGGACGAAAGGGACCATGACGAGACATCGCGCCCTATGGTGTGGTTTGCTGCTTCTGCCGGTATTAATTGGGAGCGGAAGTGCGCCCGCGCAAAATGCGGGAACGCGATTGCCACTGCTCGACCCCTCGGTTGCCCGCCTCGCCGACGGGGTGGAGCGGCGCAACGCGAATCTGCAGGCTACCGAAACCTACCTGCCCATTCTGTATCCGAGTTCCCACGCCGCCAACCTGCTGGAACTCAAAAACGGCGATGTTCTCTGCGTGTGGTTCTCCGGCACGTGGGAAGGCCAGTCCGGCGTGGGGATCGTGGTTTCACGGCGGCCCCATGGATCGCGAAACTGGGGAGCTCCGGCGCTCATCGACCGGCAGGCGGGCGCATCCTATCAGAATCCCGTGCTGTTTCAGGAGCCGGACGGAACCATCGATCTTTACCACAGCACGCAGCAGGCGGATGCCGGCGAGGCCAATGCGCATGTCCTGCATCTGGTTTCGAAAGACAACGGCGTCACCTGGACCCAGCCTGCATTGCTGTTCGGGGAACCGGGTGCTTTTACGCGGCATCCCGTGGTGATTCTCAAGGATGGCTCGTGGCTACTGCCACTCACTTACATTGCCGCTGCCGGCATCGGCAAAGGTCCAGAGACAGATTTTTCCGTCGCCGAAATCAGCCAGGACCAGGGCGTAACCTGGACAGAATGCGTCATGGCTGGAACGCAAGGCAGGATCCAGCCGAGCATCGTTTCCCTCGCGCCCGGCCATTTGCTCGCCTTCTTCCGCAGCCGGGCCAGCGACTTTATCTATCGCAGCACTTCATCGGACGGGTGCATCTGGAGCCCGGCAACCGCCACCATTCTGCCTAACAACAATGCTTCCGTCCAGGCCTTTCGCTTGCGCGACGGCCACGTGGTGATGGCATTCGACAACTCCAGCAAAAGCTCGGCAAACGGCGGCTTGCGCAAACCCCTTTCCGTCGCGCTTTCCCTGGACGGCGGAAACACCTGGCCTTACGCGAGAGACATTGAAGAGGGCCGTCCCGGCTACGGCCTCGCCGAGCAGACTCCCAAAGAGCCAGGCCGCGAGGAGTACTCCTACCCCAGCATTATGGGGACTCGCAAGGGAGAAATCCTCGTGGCCTACACCTATCGCCGCCAGACCATCAAGGTGGTTTCGATCACCGAGGACTGGATCAGGCAAGGAGGCAGCGCAAGGAGATCCACCCCATGAAAGAAGAAGTTCAACATCCCCGAGCAATTGACGTCCTGAACAAGGGCATTGGATTTCTGGAGCAGCCTCTTGCCCACGATGAGATTGCGGGGCGCGGCTGGAACCTGCTGCGCGAGGATCTCACGTTGCCCGCGGCCGTGCTCTACGAAGATGCGCTGCAGCACAACCTTGAGTGGATGCGGCAATTCACGGTGGCATACGGCGCCCGGCTGGCTCCGCACGGAAAAACCACCATGGCGCCACGCTTGTTTGACCTACAGCTTGCCGCGGGCGCCTGGGGCATTACGCTGGCCACGGCGCATCAAACGCAAGTTGCCTACGCGCACGGCGTGCGTCGCGTGGTGATGGCCAATCAGCTCATCGGCAGGCAAAACATGGCGGTGATTGCCCGGCTGCTGCGCGATCCCGAGTTTGAGTTTTATTGCCTCGTCGACTCTGCCGAGCAAATCGACCAGCTCGGATCGCATTTTTCTCGATCCGGAAATCGGCTGAATGTGCTGCTTGAAGTGGGAGTAGACGGCGGCCGCGCCGGCGTGCGCAACCGCGAACAGATTCAGTCGGTTCTCGACGCGCTGGGCAAATGGAGCCACACGATCGCGCTGTGCGGAGTTGAAGTTTACGAGGGCGTCCTCGATCACGAGGCAGCCATTCGCGCATTTCTGCTCCATGCCGTGGAGGTGACGAAAGAGATTGCGGTAAAGAAGTGCTTCCAGCGCTCGCCGATTCTGCTTTCCGGCGCGGGATCGGCCTGGTACGACGTGGTCGCCGAGGTTTTTTCTGCGCAGGATTTTGCAGATTCCGTTGAAGTGGTCCTGCGCCCCGGGTGCTACTTGACCCACGATGTCGGCGCGTATCATTTTGCGCAAAAGAGGATCCTCGAAAGCAATCCCGTGGCGCGGCAAATGGGCGTGGGACTCAAGACGGCCCTGCATATCTGGGCATACGTGCAGTCGATTCCGGAAACCAATAAAGCCATCGTCGGCCTTGGCAGAAGAGATGCCGCCTTCGACGCGCGACTGCCCGTTCCGGCGTTACACTTTCGACCCGGAAGCGCCGCGCCGCAGCCCGTTCCAGAACATTGGATCGTCACCCGATTGATGGATCAGCATGCTTACTTGCATATTGCCACCAATGACGACATTCGGCCCGGCGACATGATCGCTTTCGACATCGCCCATCCCTGCCTGACCTTCGACAAGTGGCGCGTGCTGGCCCTGGTGAACGGCGCATTCGATGTCGTCGATCTGATTCAGACGTTTTTCTAAAGCGAAACTCAGGGCTTCTCAGCGAAGAAATCCCAGGGCTGCAGGGTCGGCAGCGAAATTGAAGTGCGGCCGAAAGAATCCTGGGACTACTTCACATTCCTCCAGTCCAGAATCACCTTGCCCGCATGGCCGGAACGCATCACTGCGAATGCCGCTTCGAATTCATGCCACGGAAAGCGGTGGGGAATCACCCCCGAGATATCGACACCCGACTCCAGCATGACCGTCATCTTGTACCAGGTCTCGTACATCTCGCGGCCGTAAATGCCCTTGATCGTCAGCATGTTGAAAATCACTTCTCGCCAGTCCATCGGCATCTCTTGGGCCGGAATGCCGAGAAGGGCGATCTTGCCGCCGTGACTCATGTTGGCGATCATGTCGCGCAGGGCTTGCGCATTGCCCGACATCTCGAGACCCACATCGAACCCTTCCAACATTCCCAGTTGCTTCTGCGCCTCTGCGAGCGGCGTTTCGCCGGCATGTACGGCCAGGGTCGCGCCCATCTTGCGCGCCAACTGCAATCGATTGGGGTTCAGGTCGGTCACCACCACGTGCCGCGCGCCCGCATGTTTCACCACCGGAATCGCCATAAGCCCGATGGGCCCCGCGCCCGTAATCAGCACATCCTCGCCCAGAACCGGAAACGAGAGCGCCGTGTGTACCGCGTTGCCAAAGGGATCGAAGATCGCGGCAACCTCTTCCGGCACGCTTGCGCTGTGCTTCCAGATGTTCGTCATGGGCAACGCAATGAACTCGGCAAATGCTCCCGGCCGGTTCACGCCCACGCCCCGCGTCGAAGCGCAAAGATGCCGCCTCCCGGCAAGGCAATTCCGGCATCGGCCGCACACCACATGCCCTTC
>Ga0181536_10002417_pt1 | contig 21198 bp, 24 predicted proteins | sample PEATcosm2014_Bin_41_FD_121105 | JGI IMG/M metagenome (GOLD analysis project Ga0181536, IMG submission 121105) | Peatland microbial communities from MTU Mesocosm Facility, Houghton, MI, USA - PEATcosm2014_Bin17_60_metaG | ecosystem: Environmental > Terrestrial > Soil > Wetlands > Peat | place...
CTCGCGCAGATGCGCCGGGTCGGTTAGCGCCTGCCAGACTTTTTCCGGCGAGTGGCGCAGTTCCCGGACGAGAATGAGCGTCCACTTCTCTCCGTCCTTTCGTACCTGCGCGGCGCTGGCCGGACCCGGTGTGTACTGCTCGCGATCGGTCATCTTCTTCTCCTTGCATCGCCCTACCAGCGCATCAGCTGGGTGAGCTGAATGAGGTTGCCACAGGTGTCCTTCAGCATCGCGATGGTCGAGCCGGTCACGTCGGTGGGCGGCATCGTGAACTCGGCGCCGCGGGCCTTGATCCGCTCGTAGTCGCCTTTGACGTCGTCGGTGAAAAAATTGGCCGCGGGCTGGCCCTGTTGAAAAATCGCCTGCTGATACGCTTTGGCCGCGGGGTTGTCGTTCAGCGCCAGCTGCAGCTCAGTGCCGTCCGGCTCCTCGGGCGAGGCCACGGTCAGCCAGCGATAGGGGCCCTGACTGAAATCGGTCTTCTTGGCGAAACCCAGTACCTCCGTATAGAAGCGCAGGGCCTTGCCCTGGTCGTCCACGTACACGCTGGTCACTTTGATTTTCATTTCGTTTCTCCTTTGTCACGTTCGCGGTTTGGGCCGCGTCGTCTTCCCTTGTCTTCCTTTTTGGTTGGTGTTAATTGATCCATGCGGTCGAGGTAGCGTTCGAGAGCATCCACATGATTGGACCAGAACCGGCGGAACTGAGCGAGCCAGTCGTTTAGCTCCCGAAATGGCCCGGGTTGCAGCCGGTAGAGGCGGCGCTGGGCGTCCACCGTGGATTCCACGAAACCTGCCTCCCGCAGCACCCGCAGGTGCTTTGATACGGTCGGCTGCGTCATGCGAAGTTGGCGCTCGATCTCTCCAACCGACTGTTCTGACGAGACCAGGAGGCTCAGTATCGCACGGCGGTGCGGCTCGGCAATGATTTCGAAGACAGATTCCATTCGCTTGATATACTCCACAGAGTATATACTTGTCAAGGTATATATCAGCAGGGGTGCAGGAGTTGCTGCGGCATTCCTGGTTGCGATTTACGTTGGTTTACAAGCAGGCGATCTCGCCCGCAGAACATGCGGCGCAAGCAGCCGTCCTCGCGCTGGTCTTCGCCTCTGAAACCAACTCCATCGCAGTCGCGTAAACGCGGTCAAATCGTGAAAGGCGCGCGGCTGAAAACGGTGGAGAGAACGAAACGATCGCCATCCGGCGGGTTAGGGTCTTTCGGATCAAACTTCATCGCGTAGAAAAACGTTCCGGCTACCAGTTCTGCCGCGGACATGCAGGATGTCGGATGTCCGGAGCCAGCGGCGGTTGTCGACATCATCGAAAGAATGCTCAACCGCTTTGCTTGATGGCCTCGATAGTTGCTGCGGATGGCGCGGTAGCGGTAGTGACGGTCATAAGACTTCTTTCTCAGGTTCCGACTCCCGATTTTACAGGCGCGGTTCAACGCTTCTGGTACGGGTGGAAGATGTAGTCCTTCGCCTTCACCGGCGTATGGCACGCGTATCCGCAGTCTGAGGGGCTTTTGGGATCGGCCGTGAACTTGTCCGATGCGGCATCGTAGTTGAACACCGCGTATCCCCACCCGCCGCTTTTCGGAAATCTCTTGCTGTCCTTTTCCATGACGAAAGCCTGGCTGAAGACGTCTGGCACCTCTACGACGAAAGGGGCCTCCCTGCTCTTCTTCAACTTCCACTGGAGCTTCACGATCATGGAGCCCTCCGGGAAAGGCTGCCCGTTGATCGGGACGCCGGCCTTGTACGCCTTGATCATGGTCGGGTTGGCGACGATTACCTTGAGCACTTCGTCGGTCCGGGCGGAAGAGACGGCAGCCCAGTCCTCGTATCCCCTGAAATCGGAGAATGCGATCCCGCTCGGCGATTTCAGCGAGTACTTGTCCTGTGCGTAAAGGGTTACGGCGCCGAGGACGGCGAGCAGTGCTATGACTGTCGCACCGATGGTAAAGCCGGCGTTACGTTCCACGGTGCTGCGTGTTCCTGTCTTCTGTTCTTGTTGTTCTTGTGCCACAGATTTCGTTCTAGGTTGAGGCATGGAGTGTTCTCCTTCACAAAAGAAGTTTTCTGAGCCCGATCAACGTGCAGCGCGAGCGAATTCCATTAAGCCAGACGTGCGCTTGCCAGATTAACTGCGGTTGTTGAACCAGTCGAGGGCGATTTGAGTATATTGCCCGACCTCGATGAGGTAGCCGTCGGGATCACGCATGTAGCAGCGCCATTCCCAGCCGTCGGGATTCTTCCACGGCTCCGTAAGAAAGATCGCGCCTTTGTCGCCCCATTGTTTGTAGCAGGCCCGGATGTCGGCAACACGCAAATTAAGGAAGCTACTTACTCTGTTGAGATCCGACGGTGTTTCAAGGAAGACCTCTGGCTTGTCGGGAGTGGGGCCTCCGCCGCAATTGAGAATGATCCAGCTATTAGCGAGCTTGATGTAGCAGGGATTCTCTGGCTTGATCAGTTTCCCGCCAAGAATTCGGACATAGAAGTCCTTCGATTTTTCCTGGTCCCTCACGGTAAGAAAGTGACATGCGAAGAAGCCTTCGTGTGCAATCGGCGCGTTGGGTAGATTCATGCGGTGTCTCCTGTTGTCGGTAAATTAGGATGCAGCCGGAAACGCCTGCGGTTTAACGGAAGCCATTGGGCTGCTGGCCCCTATACCGCGGCCTAATGCAGTAGCGATTCCCAGTTGGCTGGCACCCTCCCTGCGGGTCCAGGTGCGGGCTGCCTTTCGGGATGCGAATGCGGCGGAAGCAATTCCACGCCTTTGATCATCCCCTGCTTCTCGTAATCGAAGAACCAATCCTCACCCGGCTCAAAGCTGGTTATGATCGGATGCCCGGCTGCGGCCGCATGCTTTGACGCGTGCTGACTCGGAGAACTGTCACAGCATCCGATGTGCCCACACTCCGCACACCGGCGGAGATGAAACCACCAACCTTCCGGTGACGCCAGGCATTCCACACATCCATCGCCACTGGGCTTCGAAGCGGGATTGATTCCCCGCGGAACCTTTTTCATTTCCGATTTTCCTTTCGTGTCCTCTGTTCGCAAAATGATGTCACGCCACCAGCAAAACTTTCCCGATACCACCCTTTTCTGCCGCTGCTTGAGCCTCGGCCGCTTCACTGAGTGGCAGTTTCTGGCTAATCGGGATTACTAGCTTGCCATCTCGCACCGCTCCGGCCATGAACTCGAGCGTTTTCCTGTCGAATTTCGAGAATACTGGCACCACCTTTACAGATGGGTACTTCGCGGCGTTCTGCGGTGCCCCGACAACCGATGCATACACTCCTCCCGGCTTGACCTTGGCGATCAGCTTCTCGGCGGTTCTTCCGCCGACCGTATCCGCAACCGCATCGAGCGGCGGAAGATTCGCAATCGCGGTGTCGTCGTCGGTTGCGACCAACTGATCTGCGCCGATGGTCTTCGCTTCATCCATCTGGCTCTTCAGCACGCCTGCAATCACGGCCGATCCCCGTTGCTTCGCAGTGAATACCGCCGAACGCCGACATTTCCGACCGCACCTATGACGAGAACCGTCTGGCCCGCTTTGATTCCCGTAGCTGAAAGGAGCTGGTTGCCGGTCGTCGTCACCAGCGGCAGCGCCGCCGCCTGGATCAAATCGAGACCCTTGGGAACTTTCGCCAGAATCGCGGCTTTCACGACACAAAGCTCGGCGTAAGTATTGTCCGCCATAGCGAACACCTGGTCGCCGACGGAAAAGCCGTCCACTCCCGGCCCAATCTTGACCACAGTCCCCGCCATGTCGACTCCTATTAGTCCCGGAAAAGTCATGGGATAGAAGTCTTTCGTTAATCCGGCACGCCGCTTGTAGTCGATCGGATTCACGCTCGTGGCAGCGACCCGCACCAGTACTTCGGCGGGACCCGCCACCGGATCAGGGTATTCCTCGAACTTGAGTACTTCAGGACCGCCATATTGGTGGACAACAACTGCTTTCATATTTCGTCTCCTGATATAAGGTAGGGAAACAGTCACTAACAAGACTTAGATGAACGAAGCTACAATTGGTCGCCGAGTCGATGGAGTTTCGAAACTGAAAGCCACCGGGATAGGCATGGCTAAATAATCTAGTGAGAAACGACGCACCGATTCTGGCGCTCAACATGGCTCGTCTTCGCTGAAGCTCGGTATTTGGCCCACTTCAGCACGTCCCAGATCTCGCACTGCAAGTAAAAGCCTGACGAGATAGAAGGCGCTATCACTCCTTCGCTAACGGCATCGTGAACCAGTTCGTACACTGCTTCGTAGCCCGGGATCTGCACTCGTTTGGCGAGTTCGATCAGTTCTTGCACCGGAAGTTCACGTTCCGCAATCATCGAAAGCAGCAACATAAGGCCGTCGGGACCCGCGAACCGGTCAAGAGCTAATCCTTCTACGATGCCCCTGTTTTTTCTGAATTCGTCTCGCGGATTGTACTGACATCCGTATGGCGCTCGCCGTCTTGGGCTGTTATTGCGACGGTGCACTAACCGCAAACCGCTTACTTTCGATTTTCCCTTAGTGTCCACGGCCGCAAGCCACTCCACCCATCCTGCCTGCAGATCTGACACGAGTTCGCCGCAACTATCACATCGCCAACCGGATCGAATGGACTTATCTCTCGGCATAACTCTCACAATCATCCTTCCACGCGAACTGGCGTGAGGCGAGGTTCCACAAACGAGTCGAGCCTCACCTCACGATGCGTTCAACGCGTCACCGCTTTCTTTTGAGGATGAATGCCCAGATCGTGCCATGACGTTTCGGAGAGGTTGACGCCATAGTAGTTTGCAGCTTTCTCGATGTTCGCGAACGCCAATGCACGGTCGGCATCGGAGACGTCGAAGACTTGATCGAAGCGCGCGACCGCGTTACGCACATGTTGTGCGTCGGTCAGTGGTTCTTTACGCTGCTTCGGAAACGCGTAGACGCTGTCGGGTAAGTCGCTCTGCGTCGTCAGCCGTCCGTGTTTCTCGTGAGGTTTCCAGGTCGCTTCTGGCATCTCTTTGCCATCCTTTCTTTAAGTAGTTGGCCATCTGCGCGAGGTCAGGCGGCGCGCTCGTCTTCAAGTACTTTCACTTCGTGTAGTCTCCCCGTGTCCACGTCGAAAATGAAACCGCGCACGGGGATATCTTTGGCAATCCAGGGATGCGACCTGACTTTCTTGATCTGCTCCCGGGTATTTTCCTCGGGGTCCCTATAGGAGAAGAAGCGCATTGGAGCCGGCGACGCATCACCAGTAGAAGCGCTCAGCTTCGCGTTCATTTCGTCATCTGTGAATGTCGTGAACCCGCAGCCGGTGTGGTTGAGAAGCAGTATCTCTGTGGTTCCGAGCACACGGTTGGAAACGATAAGTTCCCCAAGAACATCTTCTGTTACTGCGGGTCCGCCGGTTCGGATAACGTCGATATCGGCTTGCGGCAGACCCAAGATTCCAGGAAGGTCTGAGAGCCGTGGATCCATGCAGGTTACAACTACGATTTTGGGGGCGGGATGCTTCCCCAGCGTTGGATTGTAATTTTTTGCATAGTTGCGATTTGCTTCCAGCGCCTTATCAATAATACTCATCGTTTTCCTCCCGACAGGTTGTTTTCGTCGCTCATCCGACCGAATCGGCCGCGATGAAGCGATTACAACCGAGGTGCGCCAGCGAATCAATTGGACGATGGTATTGGCGATACCTTGGTATGGGGGCCCCGCGGAAAGTAGTACGCACCACCCTGCCCAGATGTCCAATCCATAGTTTGGTGGTAGTCGATACGTTCGCCCAATAGATTCGTCATCGTGATTCTGGCTTAATCGAGGTTAGGCTGATCGGAGGAATTACGAGCACTGCAATCACTGCCTCTCACATCCGGAGCGACGCTAGTGCTGAAAGAGTAGATATGCCTCATGAGTGCATATGCGATAACAATGCGAAGTAGGGTTTTTCGAAAGAGACTCACGATCAAGAGTTCGGCATTAATATCGGAGCCTGCCGGTCAACAGAGTGCGGAACTCTCACTTCGGGTAAAGTGCCGAATCAATGGCCTCGAGCAGAGTGGTGTCGCTGAATGGCTTGAACAGGCATTCCACCGCACCCTGTTCGATCAGCCGCTGGCGAACGATCATATCTCTATCAGCCGTAATGAAGATGATCGGAATCGCTTGTCGCCGTCGTATCAGTTCCCGTTGAAGATCAGGCCCGGTCATTCCAGGCATAGCGACGTCGAGGAGCAGGCATCTGGTCTGGTCGACGCAATCAGACACGAGGAACTCTTCCGCCGACGAGAACGCGCGGGCTGCCAAACCGAACTGCTTCAATAGGTCAGGTAACGACTCGCGGACGGATCCGTCGTCGTCGACCACGGACACAAGTAAGCGGTCGATGGCGCTCCTTTCTTGGCATGACTCCACAGCGCAGAATGCTCCACTTCCGGGGAGGGCGTCCATTATGCTTTGGTATTGGCTTGCCGCTGATGTGATGCTTAGCGTAGCCTTCACGCCGCACCCGGACCGGTTACGGCGGACGCGTCGATGTTGCGGATGCCGTCGGCGCGCGCTAAACCCTGGGGAGTTCGAGGAATGGAGAACGAAAACGCGGCTCCTGGACCATCGTTTAGTGTCGCCCACAGTCGGCCATGATGCCTCTCGACAATGGAACGGCTGACAGATAGCCCGATTCCCATGCCGTCGCCCTTGGTGGTATAGAACGCGTCGAAAAGACGGTCCGCGGCCTGAGGGTCAAAACCGACTCCCGCATCTTGCACCGTCAGACGCACCCGATCACCCTCGTCTCGCTCGGTTCTGATCACCAGTTGTCTCGGACGATCTTCGACTGTGCTCATGGCGTCTGAGCCATTCCTGAGCAGGTTCAGTATGACCTGCTGAAGCTGGACACGATCGCCTGTCACGAGCGGAAGGTCGTCGGCAAGTTCGGGACGTAGCATTACCCGGTTCTTCTGAAGTTCCACTATGGATAGGGCAATCACGTCCAGAACAGCATCATTCAAGTTCACAGATTCGGTCGTGGGTTCTTTCTTGCTGAAGAGTGCGCGCAACCGGGTGATCACCTCGGACATACGGTTGCCATCGCGAATCGTGCGCCGGGCGGTTTCGCGAGCGCCCTCAACTTGGGGAGGATCGGTCGCCAGCATCCGCAAGCAGGTGCTGGCGTTTGTAATGATGCCGGACAGCGGCTGGTTGACTTCGTGCGCAATCGATGCCGTCAGCGCTCCGAGGCTTGTGACCCTGGACACATGTGCGAGTTCAGAACGAGCCTTGTTAAGTGCCTCCTCTACCCGCCTGCGCTCGGTGATGTCCTCCGAGAGCGCCATGAGGAATCGCGGCACCCGCTCCGTGCCCGGCACCAGAGAAACATTGTTGCGTACCCATATCAGGCTCCCGTTCTTCCGCCGATATTGCTTCTCGATCTGAAACTGCTGGCGCTTTCCCTCCAACAGCTCCCCGACAAGCGTCCGGTTCGATTCGAGGTACTCCTCGAGGGTGACGTCGAGGAAAGAGAGTTTCTGCAATTCCTTCTCGCTGTAACCCAGCATCTTCTCGTACACAGGATTCGCGGCAAGAAATCGACCGTTCAGGTCAGTAAGGACAACCCCGATGGCTGAGTTTTCGAAAACCGAGCGCCACCGCTCCTCGGCTGCGGCGAGTTCAGCCGTTCGCTGCGCGACCCGCTGATCGAGTTGGTCGGCGATACGCTTCTGCTGGCTCCGGAGTCGCGCCTCCTGCAGCCCGATGCAGGCCTGATTCGCTGCTACGTTCAGAAGAAGTGCCTCCGTTTGACGTGGAAAATCTTCTCGCTCAGCCGCCGCTACGATTACCCCGAGTTCGCCCTGCAGCCCCAGTGGCAGAAGTACGATCGAAACGTCTCCGTCACCCAAGAGGCTCCGAAGCAACGGAGGCCATTTCCGTGAGTGGTCCCCCAACGAGTGGCTGAGCGCCTCGCAGATCTCGTGCTCCGGGGGCATCGGTCCTCGCAATTGGGCGACTCGGACGATCTCAACAGGCGCCTCGCCGACTGGATGTTTCAGCCGCACAGAGGCGAGGTCCAGGCGCAGCATGCGCGTGAGCGTGTCGAGCAAGGTATGAACAATTTGAGATGGACTGCTGCCGCTCCAGATGGCAGGAAGAGCAAGCAGGCTGACAAGATCGTTAATGCACCGCTGAAGGTGCTTGATCTCTGCTGAGGCAGGTTCGGGGCGGACCTCCATATCAGGCAGCCGTGGAGGACGTGGAAGTCCACATGGCCCGACGTTCGCGAAGCTCGGGCAGGAACTCCTCGGGAGGCACAAAGAAAGGATTTCGTTGTAGGATGCCGCCGATGATGATCATCGGATGCGTCCGCATAATGTCAACCACCGCATCGCCCCCAAACTTGCCGAGATGGTAGGTGCAGATGACCGCGTCGTCGTGGCGGCGCCACACGTCATTCACACGCGATTCGAACTCAACGAGATCGTCAATGTACGATCGGTCTTCAATCGCCCAGTCCATCCGGCAGCAAATACGACTGAGTGGGAAGCCTCCCTTGGCATTGCCGCTGGCCATCTGCTCAAACGCTGCCAGCATTCGATCTTTATCGAAACGGCCGTCTCGAAGGTAGGCTTCGGTGTTGATCCGAATCTCGAGTTGGCCGCTCTGTTCAGCAGCGCTCGGGTCGATCCCGACTGCCGCCAACCGTTGCAGATGGTCATGACGTTGATCCGGATTCACGACGTGGACCGCCTTGTCGCCACACTCGAACCCGTCCTTAATGAACGGCAGCAACACGCGATATTCCTCATCGTCGCTATTGAAAAACGCGCAGACATGACGCACTTCGCCGAGCTGGGAGCCGGCAAGGGAAATCGGTGCAGTGTTCTTCTTCATGGTGTTCTCCTCCTCCCACAGAGGTCGCCCGCAACGCAAGTCTCCATGCTGGCGTGGCACACCAGCGCGTTCATCTTATCCGCCCGGTTTCAGGACTGCCTACTAGTCCGCAAATAAAGGACAGCGTCTGCGAATTTCGCGTCGTCACGAATAATTACGACGGTAAACATGGCCGTTACGCCGCCGTAATCGCTGCGGGCGCGGGGCGGAGCCTCGTGGCCATTTTCACCAAGTCGGCAAGAGAATCGGCCTTCATCTTTTGCATCACGTTGCCTCGGTGTGCCTTCACCGTGATTTCGCTGATGCCAAGCTCCCCACCGACCTGTTTATTCAGCAGGCCGGAAACCACCAACGCCATAACCTGTCGTTCGCGTTGGGTAAGCGACGCGTAACGGTCCCGGAGCACCCGCATCTCCGCCTCCAGGCTAAGAGCAACTCGGCTACGTTCAAAGGCTGCCCGGATGGCGGTCAACAGCACGTCATCATTGAATGGCTTCGTCAAGAACTCGACAGCCCCCGCCTTCATGGCTTGGACCGTCATGGGCACATCGCCGTGGCCCGTGATGAAGATGATCGGCATGTCAGTTCGTTCGACGGCGACTCGCTTCTGCAGGTCGAGACCATTGAGGCCAGGAAGAGAAACATCAAGTACCAGGCAACTCGGAACAAGGGCTCGTGGACAGGCGAGGAATTCCTGCGCGGAAGCGAAGGTCGTCGGCTGCCAGCCTTCAGAGCGGATCAACAATTCCAGCGACTCGCGCACGGAGACGTCGTCGTCGACAACGAAGACGATTGGTGTGACTTGCGACATTTGCGGTCACCCCATTTCATGGCCAAGGGCGTGCACATAAACTCATGCCCCACAGTGCACACTTGGCTGAGGACGCCCCCACGGTTGTGGGAATTCTAGAACGACAACCCAATGGAAATCAACAGGATGAGGATCGTGCTGCGTTTCGCAACGCTTGCTGCGCGAGGTTGTTCTCGTAATAGCCTCTCAGCCCACGTAAGTCGCGCGAACAGTATCTACCTCTACCAAAGTATCGCCAATACCATCGTCCAATTGTTTCGCCTCCAGCGTTTCTGTTCTGATAACTGGCGTCGCCCGATTCAATCGGAATACGCACAGCAGGAATATTATGAGGAGAAGGAACATGAAAATATTGATGGTGGGTCACCGAATTCATCCTGACATATGACGGCAAGCCGTCCTACACCGTGAGCATCATGGGGTTCAGGGACGACAAGGTTGCGCGGGAGACACAGTACTTGGCGGACCCATTCGTGGCTCCCGCATGGCGCGCTCAATGGGTCGAGCGGATGGACACCTAATCTCGAGGCGCGAGAATTCGTTTACAGCACATCCTGCGATGGAGGGACAAGAGATGGATTGGAAACGGTTGGTCCAGTTTGCGCTGCTCGGTAACAGTGATCTGGAACAATATGCCATCCTGCTGGTACGCGTTTCGCTCGGGCTGTTCTTCGCCATCTCCGGGGCAAACAAATTGTTTGTCGCCGGCCGCACGCAAACTATGTACGAAACGCTCGTTGAGGCCAAAGTCCCGTTTCCCCACCTGATGACTTATTTCGTGTCTGGTGTCGAGTTCGTTGGCGGATCCTTGCTGACCGTCGGGTTTCTTTCGAGCCTGGCCTGCGTGGCTTTATTGGTCGATATGCTTGTCGCCATCCTGACCACCAAGCTTTCCACCATGCCTAAAGGACTTTCGCCTCTTAACTGGCTCGACGATTTCCTCTACCTTCCGGAGGTCCTATACGTACTTTTCTTTATCTGGCTGATCTGCTTTGGTCCGGGAAAGTTCAGTGTCGATTACTGGCTCGCCGGCAGGTTAGCAGCTTGTTGCTAGACAAGAGCTTGATGGTCATTTACCAGAATTTGTAAGCTGGCCCGATACACGAGAATAAAAGGATTCTGGCCAGACTCTGGGCTTCGACGAGGTACGCATGCCCCGATTGCTTTCAGTAAATGTCGGCCTTCCGCGCGACGTGACATGGAACGGCAAAACGGTCCGAACGTCAGTCTGGAAATCTCCAGTTGATGGACGGCGAATGGTGCGCAAGCTCGATATCGATGGTGATGCGCAAGCCGATCTCGCCGGGCACGGCGGGGAGCACCGCGCCGTATTCGTCTACCAGATGGATTCTTACCATCACTGGGAGCGCTTTCTGGGCCGCAATGATTTTACTTTCGGCCAGTTCGGAGAAAACTTCACGGTTGAGGGACTTCCTGATAACGAGGTGTGCATTGGCGATCGCTACCGCATCGGTGGTGCTGAATTTGAAGTAACGCAGCCACGCGTGACGTGCTACCGCGTGGGCATCCGCATAAATGAACCTCGTATGGCGGCGCTTCTCGTAGCACATCATAGACCAGGATTCTACTTTCGCGTGTTGCAGGAGGGAGAGGTTGGGGCAGGCGACGACATTGTTAAAATCACGGACGGTCCAGAGCGAATCAGTGTGGCCGACGTTGACGCCCTCCTGTATTTGCCGGGACATTCCAGCGAGCAGCTGCAACGCGCGCTGCGGATTCCCGCACTTAGCAAGGGTTGGCAGAGTTCATTCCAAGCGATGCTCCAACAAGACTTGAGCTCCCAAACTACCGGGGGGAATCCGGGACTCGCCTATGAGGAACAAGCGCCAGCATGGCCCGGCTTTCGACAGATGCGAGTCGCGCGTATCCATAAGGAAAGCAATAACGTAACTTCCTTCGTTCTGACGCCGATGGATGGGCAACCTCTTCCTGTTTTCCAGGCAGGTCAATTTGTTGTTTTGCGCTTGCATCTCGACCCGGACAAATCGCCGGTTCTTCGCAGCTATTCGCTGTCTGATCTGCCGGTAGCCGACCATTTCCGCATCAGCGTCAAAGGCGAATTGAACGGGATTGGAAGTTCATTTCTGTGCAACCGTGCGCGAGAAGGCGATCTGTTGGATGTTAGTGCGCCGCGGGGAAGCTTTACTCTGCGTCCCGGCCAGAATCCTGTGGTTCTGCTGAGCGCTGGAGTGGGCGCAACGCCCGTGATGTCGATGCTGCACACACTCGCTGCTGAAAGATCGCAACGAGAAATCTGGTGGATCTATGGAGCGCGCAATCGCGGCGACCATCCGTTTGCGGAAGAATCGCGTTCACTACTGAATCAGCTCTCTCGTGGACGAGGCTATATCGTGTACAGCAAGCCCGCTGCAATTGATAAAGTCGGGACGGACTTCGATGCTCCCGGGCACATTGACACAGCTTTGCTGGAGAGAATTGGTGTGTCACAGAGTAGTGACTTCTATCTGTGTGGCCCACCTTCGTTCTTGCAGAACATGCGCGATGGCCTGCGAAACTGGGGCGTGCCCGCCGAGAATGTGCACACGGAAATCTTCGGTGCTCTCGAGGCGATCACCCCCGGTATGGCGCAGGTTGTTCACACTCCTCACCAGCCACAAGGGCCACCCGGATCTGGCCCCCCAGTCTCATTCGCGCGCAGCGGGATTACTGCCGCTTGGGATCCGAAATTCGCGAGCTTGCTTGAACTGGCGGAGGCGTGCGACGTCCCGGTCAGATGGTCGTGCCGGACTGGGGTCTGTCATACCTGCATGACTGGATTGATCGCCGGCTCGATTACTTATAGCCCTGAGCCGCTGGAGATGCCCGCTCCCGGCAACGTGCTCGTATGCTGTTCGCAGCCAAAGGCGGGTGTCACTCTGGATCTTTAAGAGAAGGTCTTCAGGAGAAGATCCTTGAGAGAAACGGGAGGAGTCGAATCATGCGTTCTGATATTGTGCCCGGAGGCATTTTCCCCGACTATGAACTGCCCGATCACACAGGAAAAGTGCGCAAGCTCAGCGAGCTACAGGGCGATGATCCGCTAATCCTTACCCTTGCGCGCGGCCACTATTGCCCAAAGGAGCACCAGCAGCATTTGGAACTCGCCGCGTTCTACCCGAAGATCGCGGTAGCGTACACTCAGATCGCCACGATCGCCACCGACGATCACCATACTCTTCAGGAATTCCGTGCGTCAGTCGGAGCGGAATGGACTTTCCTTTCGGATCCGGACCGAACGATTCAGAAGGATCTCGACATCCAGGAGTACACCGACCCAGAGCACAATCCGATGATCCCGCATACACTCGTGCTCAAGCCGGGCCTTGTGATTTACAGCATCTATAACGGCTACTGGTTCTGGGGGCGTCCATCGGTCATCGATCTTTGGCACGATCTGCGCGTCGTGACGAGTGAGATCCGCCCAGACTGGGACCTGAGTACTCGCGGACTCCGCGAGGCATGGAATGCGGGTGACTTCTCTCGTTTCCACGGGTGGAACAAGCAGGCCAGTGGGGAAGATGCTTCGATAGTACGGAAGGAATAGCACGGCCACCAACTTCGAGCGGCTAGTTGGGAGACAACAGCGGAGAGAAATGAAGGCGACTTCTTCCCCAAATCTGTGGCGACCGCTTCGAGTAACGGTTTTTCGCAATCTGTTGGTCGCGGACGTCATCTCAGACGCCGGCGCTTTCATGCAGAACGTCGGTGCGGCATGGTTAATGGTCTCACTTGGCGCCGGGCCGATTTACGTAGCACTGACGCAGACTGCCGCTTCCTTGCCATATTTTCTACTGGCTCTTCCAGCAGGCTCCGCCGGCGATATCGTCGACCGCCGCAAGCTGATTCTTTTCACCGAGTCGTGGATGATGGGGATCGCGTTGATCCTAGCGATCTTGACCATCGCAGGAGTGATGTCACCATGGATACTGTTGGCGCTCACATTTGCACTCTCGGCGGGAGATGCGTTCGAAACGCCGGCATGGCGTGCAATCCTTCCTGAATTGGTGCCCAAGGACGACCTGGCAGCGGCTTCTGCGCTCAACGGGATTGAATTCAACCTCGCCCGAGCGGTTGGGCCGGCGCTCGCAGGCACGATCATATCGGTTGCTGGTGTCGCCACAGCCTTCGTCGCAAATTTCTTATCGTTTTTCGGTGTCATTCTTGTTGTGGCCAGGTGGAAGAGGCCTGTCCGCAGGAGGAGCGCGCCGCCGGAATCTTTTTCGGGAGCGACCGTGGCGGCAATTCGATACGTCCGGCACTCTCCCGCAATCCTGACGGTATTGCTCAGAACAGGCGTAGTCATGTTCTTCTCCAGCGCTCTCTTCGCGTTGCTGCCGACGGTTTCTCGGAGCGTGAATCAGAATGCAACCGGCTATGGACTCTTGCTTGGCTGCTTTGGCGGCGGTGCAATCATCGGTGCTTTGGTCATGCAGTCGGCCCGCGACAGGTGGGCGATGGAGTCCGTAGTGTCGACGTGCGTCGTGAGCTTGGGGTTAGTGATTTTGGCGATGAGTGGGTTGCACAGATTGAGCACGCTGGCTGCAGTTATGTTGGTCGGCGGTGCGGGATGGCTCATCTTTATTTCCCTCATTAATGCCCTTGTGCAGAACCTTGCGCCTGATTGGGTAAGAGCACGAGTCCTCGCCATCTTCATTCTGGTTTATCAGGGGAGTTATGCGCTCGGGACCGCGGCTTGGGGTGCCGTCGCGCAGCGATCGGGCGTTGGAACCGCGCTTGTCTACGCTGGAATGGGGACAGTCGCCACCGCAGCGATTGCCCTTTTCGCGCACCTTCCCGATTCGACCGCGGATCTGAGTCCCTGGAACCACTGGCGCATGCCGGTCGTCATCAAGGAAGTTGGGGCTGATGTCGAGAAGGGGCCGGTACTGGTTACCATTGAATACACCGTCATGCCAAAGCGGACGGCAGAATTTGTGGATGCAATGCATGAATATGGTCGGATGCGGCGTCGCGATGGCGCGTATCGGTGGGCAATCTTCCGCGATACTGAAGTCGCAGATCGCTATCTGGAGATATTTTTGGTGAACTCTTGGGCGGAGCATCTGCGCCAGCATGAGAGGCAAACCCAGGCCGACCGTGAGTTAGAAGGACGAATACATGGCTATCTTTCCGGAAAACCGATGGTGCGTCATTTGATCGATGCCTACGCGACAGAAACCTGATCGGACAAAACCGCTTCGTTACTGGGTCATGCACATGCACGTGGATGGGTTTCGCTTCGACCTCGCTTCCGTCCTGGGCCGGGATGAGCATGGGAGCATTCTGCGCGACGCTCCCCTTCTCGAAGGCATTGCCGAGGATCCCATCCTGCGTGACGTAAAGATTATCGCGGAAGCTTGGGACGCAGGCGGTGCCTATCAAGTGGGAGATTTTTCCACCAAGCGTTGGACGGAATGGAACGGCCGTTTCCGTGACGATGTGCGCCGCTTCTGGGTTGGAGACGCGGGCATGATCGGATTGTTCGCCAGCCGAATCTGTGGAAGTTCTGATTTGTACCAAGGCTCGGGCAAGGTACCCGCAAGCAGCCTCAACTTTGTCACTTGCCATGACGGCTTCACACTGAACGACTTGGTCAGCTACAAGCAGAAGCACAATGACGAAAATGGCGAGTTCGGCCGCGATGGAACCAATGCCAACTACAGCAACAATTGCGGGGTGGAAGGGCCGAGCCAGGATCCCGCTGTCGAGGGCATGCGCAATCGCTTGATCAAGAATTTCCTCTTAAGCCTGTTTATCTCTCGGGGGGTTCCCATGTTGCTGGGCGGGGATGAGTTTCGCCGAACCCAGCACGGCAATAACAATGCCTACTGCCAAGATAACGAGGTGAGCTGGTTTGACTGGAGCCTGCTCGAAAAGCACAAGGAGATCCACCGCTTCACTCGAGGAATGATCGCCTTTCGCCGGGCCCATCCTGTCTTACGAAGGGAAGATTTCTACACAGATGCAGACATAAAGTGGTTTGCGCCAAGCGGTGCCGCTCCCGACTGGGCGGACCAGCGGCAGAAATCCTTTGCGTGTCTGATTCTGGGACAGACAGAACCCGACTTGTTTCTCCTGTTTAACGCCGACACAAGTCCAGTTGATTTTTCCATTCCGGCCTTGCCCGCCGGGAAGATCTGGCGTTTGGCGGTCGATACTTCCCGAACCGCCCCTGATGATCTCTTCGACTCCGGGAAAGAGCCTTCCATGCAGGGCCAAATCGGGTTTCGGCTCGAAGCTCGATCAAGCGTAATTCTCTTGACGGATGGCGGCGAGGTGCTGCGTGACAATTAACCCTGCCGCCGGGAAGCCGGCTGACCCATCCATTCTTGTTAACGTCCCGAAGCTCGTCACAGCCTATTACGAGTTGCGGCCCGATCTGAGTGATCCCAGACAGCAGGTTGTCTTCGGTACGTCCGGCCATCGCGGATCTGCGATGGACGCGGCGTTCAACGAGTGGCATATCCTGGCAATCACGCAGGCCATTTGTGACTACCGCAAACTCCAGAACATCGACGGACCGCTTTTCCTTGGGATGGATACCCACGCTCTCTCCGAGCCAGCATTTGCGAGCGCGCTGGAAGTGCTTGCGGCAAACAACGTCGACGTAATGCTCTCGGAGGTCACACCATATACCCCGACCCCAGCGGTCTCCCACGCGATTCTGCTTTACAACCGCGCACGAAAGTCAGGGTTCGCCGACGGTATCGTAATCACGCCGTCTCACAATCCTCCCGATGACGGGGGCTTCAAATACGACCCTCCGCATGGAGGACCGGCAGATTCGAGCGTGACTTCCTGGATCGAATCGAAAGCTAACGTTTTTCTCGAGCGCGGCCTCGACGGAGTTAAGCGCACGCAGTTTGCCAAAGCGCTGCGTGCACCCACAACGGACAAGCACGACTTTCTGACCGTCTATGTCAGCGATCTCAATAGTGTCGTCGATATGACCGCGATCCGCGACGCCAAGATCAGGCTTGGAGTAGACCCCCTCGGAGGGGCGGGTGTCGACTATTGGCCGCGGATTGCGGAACAGTATGGTCTCGACCTCACGATCGTAAACAAAGCTGTTGATCCAACGTTTCGCTTCATGAGCGTGGATTGGGACGGAAAGATTCGCATGGATCCTTCCTCGCCTTACGCGATGCAGAGACTCATCGCATTGAAAGACAAGTTCGATATTGCATTTGCCAGCGATACCGATCACGACCGCCACGGCATCGTGACCAAAGAAAGCGGGTTGCTGCCACCGAATCACTACCTTTCAGCGTGCGTCAGCTATTTGTTCGCGAACCGGCGCAATTGGAATGAGGACGTCGCGGTCGGCAAGACCGTTGTGAGCAGCAGCATGATCGATCGCGTTAGCGCTCGCCTGGGGCGGCGGCTTTATGAAGTTCCGGTGGGTTTTAAGTGGTTTGTCGAAGGATTGCTCGCCGGCCGCTTGGGTTTTGGCGGCGAGGAAAGCGCCGGTTCCTCCTTTCTCCGGCGCGACGGCAGCGTATGGACCACTGATAAAGACGGGATCGTTCCTTGTTTACTGTCGGCAGAAATTACGGCGCGTGTGGGCAAAGATCCGGGTGAGATTTATCGTGAGCTGACCCGCGAGCTGGGAGATCCCGCCTACGAACGCATCGATGCTCCCGCTACGCCCGAACAAAAAGCCGCTCTGGCAAGATTGTCCCCGTCCGACATTCACGCTACAGAAGTGGCTGGTCAGCCGATCCAGAGTATTCTGACCACCGCTCCGGGTGACGGCAATCCAATTGGAGGGATCAAAGTGATCGCCAAGGATGGCTGGTTTGCAGCACGTCCTTCGGGCACGGAGGAAATCTACAAGATTTACGCTGAGAGTTTCCTTGGTCAGAACCATCTGCGACAGATCGAGGAAGAAGCCCAGACCATTGTTTCGGAAACGCTGGCTCGCAGTGCCCAGGCGGCCTGCGCCGATAAGCCATGAGAGGAATTCGTTTATGAGTAGCTCGACAGTCGTTGATCGTCCCCTCGATACACCCATTTCAGATGCTCTTACCGACTTGGCCTTAGACCTTAGATCGTCGTTCAATCACTCGGCGGACCAACTGTGGGAGCAACTCGATCCCGAACTCTGGGACCAGACGCATAATCCGTGGGTTCTGCTGCAAACCGTATCTCGGGAAAAAATGCGAACCGTTGCCGCCGAGCCGAGCTTTCAAAGACTGTTGGCTGATCTCCACCGAGAGAAAACGCTTTCCGAAGAGTCGGAAGCGTGGTTTCAAAAGGCGCATCCGCGTTCGGGGGTGTCGACAATTGTGTACTTCTCGATGGAGTTCATGTTGAGCGAAGCGCTGCCGATTTATTCCGGCGGCCTCGGAAACGTCGCCGGCGATCAACTCAAAGCAGCAAGTAACCTGGGCGTCCCGTTGACCGGAATCGGTTTGCTCTACCAACAGGGCTATTTTCGGCAGGAAATTGATGCGCAGGGACATCAGCAAGCTTTGTATCCATTCAACGATCCCGGCCAGCTTCCGATTCGACCAGTGCGTGAGCCAAACGGCGAATGGCTGCGCATAGTCCTCCCTTTGCCTGGTTTTAAGTTGTGGATCCGAGTTTGGCAGGTGCAGGTCGGCAGGGCGAAATTGTACTTGCTCGATACCAACGATCCCGCGAACCCCCCGGCCTACCGCGGCATTACGACGGAACTTTACGGCGGCGGTCCAGAGTTGCGTTTGAAACAGGAGTTGGTCCTTGGTATTGGAGGCTGGCGGCTCCTTCGCGCCCTCGGACTTCAGCCCGAGGTTTGCCATCTCAATGAAGGTCACGCCGCATTCGCGGTGCTGGAACGAGCACGTTCCTACATGGAAGATAATGGCAAGCCATTCGACGTCGCGCTTACCGTCACTCGTGCCGGTAACCTTCTTACGACCCACACTCCCGTAGAGGCGGGCTTCGACCGCTTTGCTCCCAGTCTGGTCGAGCGATACCTCAGGAAGTATGCCGAGGAGAAACTGTCGATTTCAGTCGACGAGCTTCTAGCGTTGGGGCGACGCGATCGCCAAGACTCGAGCGAACCGTTCAATATGGCCTATTTGGCGATCCGCGGCAGCGGCGGCATCAACGGCGTCAGTAAATTGCACGGTCAAGTCAGCCGACGAATCTTCCAGGTCCTGTTTCCAAGGTGGCCGGAAACCGAAGTGCCCGTGACACATGTAACTAATGGAGTAGACATGTCCACGTGGGACTCCGTCGAGGCGGATCGCCTGTGGGAATTGGCGTGCGGCAAAAACCGTTGGCGCGGAACCTTGGCAAACATGGAGAAGGATGTTACCGCCGTGAGCGACCCCGACATATGGCAACTCCGCGCTGATAGCCGCAAGGTTCTCGTTGACTACGTCCGCAGACTTTACTTGCGTCAATTAGCTGCTCGAGGAGCATCGTCGGAAGATCTGGCCCAGGCAGCACTAATACTCGATAACGATATTTTGACTCTGGGATTTGCCCGCCGCTTTGCCACGTACAAGCGCCCGAACCTTCTCCTGCACGATCCGGCGCGGCTTCTCAACATCCTGATGAATCGCGAGTGCCCTGTTCAACTCGTGCTTGCAGGCAAGGCTCATCCCCAAGATGCCGAGGGGCAAGAAATGATCCGGCAGTGGTTTGAGTTTGCTCGCCGGCCTGACGTTCGATCCCGGGTGGTCTTCCTTTCGGATTACGACGCCCTCATGGCGGAGCATCTGGTTCAGGGTGTGGACCTTTGGGTGAACACTCCGCGACGACCTTGGGAAGCAAGCGGCACAAGCGGCATGAAGGTGCTGGTGAACGGCGGGTTGAATCTTTCGGAACTCGATGGCTGGTGGGCGGAGGCGTATTCCCCGGAAGTAGGCTGGGCGATCGGAGATGGGCGCGAACATGGGGATGACCCATCTTGGGACGCAACTGAAGCTGAAAGTCTCTATGCAGTGCTCGAAAGAGAGGTTATCCCAGAGTTTTATGCCCGCGACGAGCATGGAATTCCACGCGCCTGGGTTGCCCGCATGCGCGAAAGTATGGCCCGCTTAACTCCGGCCTTTTCGAGCAATCGCGCAGTCCGGCAATACACCGAAGAACACTATCTCTCGGCGGCAGAAGCTTTTCGCCAGCGCGCCGAGAATCGAGGTTCGCTGGGAGCCGATCTGGTCGCCTGGCAGGGCGAACTAGCGAAACACTGGTCGGCGCTGCGATTCGGCTCCGCGACCGTCGAACAACAGGGCGAGCAATATCTCTTTCACGTTCAGGTCTTTCTTGATGATATCGATCCCGATACCGTGAGGGTCGAACTGTACGCGGAGGCTCAGAAAGACGAGGACCCAATCACGCACGCTATGAATCGTGGCGAACGCCTGGTCGGAGCGACAAGGGCCTTCACCTACAGTGCTTCTGTTCCGACGAGTCGCCCGATTGCTGACTACACGCCGCGCCTCGTTCCGCAGCACGTAGGAGCGTTCGTGCCGCTTGAGGCTCCTTTCATTCTGTGGCACGAAGCACCGTCCTGGCGATGAACCTTGAGCTGTTGCGAGGACATTGCCTTCGCAGGATCGTGACGATCGTCAGACAACGGGAGCGAGGCTGGGATCTCTCCCACAGATCCAAGAACCTGGAGGAACCACGATGCCCGACGAATCTCGAACTCCCGCTAAGCAACAACCGCTGGAACTCACCACTGATTTTCTGGGTGAGAGCCGCCATGAGTTCGTTGCAAACCTGGCGTACAAGCTTTGGGAAGAAAGGGGGCGCCCTCTCGGTTCACCGGACGCTGACTGGTTCGCAGCGGAACAAGCTGTGTACGCGTCGTTAGCACGTCGGGGATGATTACCTCATCCCCGGATGACCCGCAGAACATGAGAGAAAAGATTTACCGCTAGCCAATGTTGCATGGAGATCACTCAAGAACTGTTACGAGAGTGCCGGCCGGGAGGACTGCTTGGCTAAATCATCCCGATGCATTAGGTCAAATCAGGAAGGTTCTGATCAGCCGTTGCGAGACCGCGAGACTAGTAAGAAGTCTGCCGAAATCCCCCCAGGCCATGCTAGAGGCTTTCAGCCAGTGCGGATGCCTACGGCGTTTTGCAGGAGTCATCCGCTCCTCGTGCCGATGAACACGCAATCTGGGATACTTTGCGATCCCGCAAGCCTGGTTCTTTACGGGCGATGCCAAGCCAGTTCGAGACCTCATGCGCGATCCAGAAGGGGTGAATCGCGGCGAACCTTGAGCGAACCGATTTCTCAAATCGAAACTTGTGTATAATCCGCCGATGCAAGGAATACCGTGGAGCACAATTGCGATCGGCTCGCTGTTGCTCATCTCGGCCCGGTCAATAGGAGGACAGGACGTGCAATCTCCGCAACCTGAAAAGTCGAAGCCGCCCGTCAAAATGGAACAGCGCGGGCGCATCCTTGGAATCGGCGGTGTCTTCTTCAAATCCGCTAATCGTGATCAGATGCGCGAATGGTATTCGAAGCA
>Ga0181536_10002420_pt1 | contig 21171 bp, 11 predicted proteins | sample PEATcosm2014_Bin_41_FD_121105 | JGI IMG/M metagenome (GOLD analysis project Ga0181536, IMG submission 121105) | Peatland microbial communities from MTU Mesocosm Facility, Houghton, MI, USA - PEATcosm2014_Bin17_60_metaG | ecosystem: Environmental > Terrestrial > Soil > Wetlands > Peat | place...
AGCGACGGCGTCACTGTATAGTTGCCGCCTGCCGGCACCGTGAAGCTGTAGTTCCCCGAGCCATTGGTCGTCGCGGAGTTGCTCTGCGATCCGCTGAGCGTCACCGTGACGCCGCTCAGACCGCTGCCGGAGAGGGTCACCTGTCCGGAGATGGTGTAAGTGACAACGCTTGCCACGAAGCTGGCGCTGGTCTGGTTGCCGCTCAGGTTGTTAAAACTCAGGCTGGCCGGATTGAAAGTGTACCCGGAGAGCGACGGCGTCACTGTATAGTTGCCGCCTGCCGGCACAGTGAAGCTGTAGTTCCCCGAGCCATTGGTCGTGGCGGCGGACCCGCTTTGCGATCCGCTGAGCATCACCGTGACGCCGCCCAGACCGCTGCCGGAAAAGGTCACCTGTCCGGAGATCGTGTAAGTGACAATGCTTGCCACGACGTTGGCGCTGGTCTGGCTGCCGCTCAGTTTGTTGAAACTCAGGCTGGCCGGGTTGAAAGTGTACCCGGCGAGCGACGGAATCACTGTGTAATTGCCGCCTGACGGTACCGTGAAGCTGTAGTTCCCCGAGCCGTTCGTGGCGGCGGACCCGCTTTGCGATCCGCTGAGCATCACCGTGACGCCGCCCAGACCGCTGCCGGAGAAGGTCACCTGTCCGGAGACGGTATACGTGCTGACCACGGGGCTAGCGGTGAAGTTGGCCGTCTGGTTACCGCGCAGGTTGTTGAAACTCAGGCTGGCCGGATTGAAAGTGTACCCGGAGAGCGATGGCGTGACCGTGTAGTTGCCGGCTGCCGGTACCGTGAAGCTGTAGTTCCCCGAGCTATTGGTCGTGGCGGAGTTGCTCTGCGCCCCCCCCAGCGTCACGGTGACGCCGCTCAGACCGCTGCCGGAAAGAGCCACCTCTCCGGAGATCGTATAAGTGACAACCACCTGCAGAATCAGTCCCACACTCGCAGTGAGGGTCCCGGAAACACCCTGCACCGAAATCGCGTAGCTGCCTGGCGCGGCCCCGCTCGATGCGGTCAGGTTCAACTGACTGGCGCCGTTAGAACCGATCGCGCCGAACATTCCCGTGACGCCGCTGGGGAGCCCCGACACGCTCAGGTTGACGCTCCCGGAAAAGCCGTCGTGCGGCGTGATTTGAATCGTGGCCGATGTGCCGGATCCTGCCTGCATCGATACGGCGGTGGGCGCGGCGGAAAGCCCGAACGACGGCGCGCCGGGCATCGAACTCAAATCGTTAATCAAAGGTTGGCCGGCGGGCGTGCCCCATCCGGTCGCCAGGTCAAAACCGGGAATGGCGGCGAAACCATTGCCGCCCGTGACGATATCATGCAGGTCGGTGGCGTAATCGGACCCGTTGCCAATGGCATAGAAGGTGGGGTTCAGAAAGCCCACGGCGGGTTGGCTATTCGCCGCCGCTTGTTGGTTTGCCAGAGCGATAAAGCCGCTCCACAACGGCGCAGCCGCGCTCGTTCCACCCACCGAAAGCCATTCCCCGTCGTTACAGATCAGGAACATTTGTACCGCGGCGGTCAAGGCGACGTCCGGAATGTTGCGCATGGTATTCGATCCACCTAGCGCCGCCATGTTCATGCCCTGTTGATAGCTGGGGATGGCGTAAGTGGTACTGACCCCGCCCCCGCTTTCGCTCCAGGCGCTCTCCGATAGCCACGGCCCGCCCGGACCCGTAGTGGTCAGGACCGTTCCGCCCACCACCGTCAGGTTCGGGTCGTCCGCGAACGGCATAACCGGACCTGAGTAAGCGCCGCCGTCGCCGGAAGCCTGCATGAGCGACTGCCCTTGCGCGATCATCTGCTGGAAAATCTGTTCCATGGTCGCGTCGATCGGGCTCCAACACCACGAGCTGCTCAGTTGCTTGGCAATGTTGTCCGTCGCCATGCGGTTCAGAACGTCGTCCGGGTTGGAGCCTTCGTACACCATGATGTTGGCTCCCGGAGCCATATAGGCGGCCATCATGATGTCCAGGATGACTTCCATGTTGCCGCTGCCGACGGGAGAGCCGTTGACACCATCCAGCAGCACGGTTTCGACAGGCACGGGCGGCAGTCCCGCCTGTTGGAAGTTCGCCTGCACGTCCGCCGCATAGAAGCCGTCGAGTTCAAACAGTCCAACCGTCTGCCCAGCGCCCGTCAGCGACACGCCCGGCGCGTAGGCTGCCCGAAAATCTCCACCGATGAACAGACCGCCGGGTCCCGATCCGGCCACCATCGGCCTGGCCGATGCAAGCGGCGCCGCTTTCACATCCATGGGCCTCGGCAGGACGAAGTTGTCCAGTCCGGCGATATCCAGCACGGCTACATCGATGTCCAGCCACGGATCGCGGTCGGGCGCGAAAAACCGGCCGCGCGCTGGGTGCTCCCAAACTGTCATGTTTATGTGCAGCGTCTGATCTATCGCGGAAACCGGTCCCGTGACGTCCAGGATCATGCGGTTCGGGTGCGTTCCCGATATCGCCAAGCCATTCGCCTGGAGGAACTCCATCAGCTTGTCGTAATCTCCCTGGGTGGGACCAAAGCGCTCGGCAAACTCGCTCGCACTCAGATAGCGCCGGTAGCTTGGGCTCCGCGGATCGCAGACCTGCTGAAGAAATAGGTCGAGATCCTGGCGGTTGCGCAGCGGCAGGCCGACGGCCAGATTTAGCCGCGCCGTGCTCGCGAGAGGGCCTAAGCGCCGCGATTGGCCGACGGCCTGCGGCACATGGTTGGGGAGCGTCTGCCTGGGCACGGCGCCGGCTGGCACGGCAAACAGGCTCGCGCCAACGCAGATCGCAGCCCCAACGGTCCTCGAAAACATCATGATCCGGATTTTTCCTTTCCGCGGCGGATACGGCCCCGGCCGTACGGGCGCGACTGGGCCGAGAGGGCGCGCGGCATGACAGGAGCCATGTTTGACTTATCGGCGGTCCCCCCGTTTACCGATAGCTGGCGCGAACAAATTAGGGCTGTATCGGCAGTGCGTCGGCGCGAGGAGGGGGGTGGAACGACGCAGAGCACGTGCGCCGATGCATTACCGATACAGCCTGTTGTGTTAAGCCGCGATACGGCGACGGCGATTATGGGGATTGAATCTGGCGCATCCCCATCCGCAGGCCGGCGCTCGCGGCGACGGACAGCGGGGCACCAGACCCATCGCCGAGCCTGCTAACAGGCCCGGATCAGGCAAAATGAACTGGAATAGATGGCCGGCGAGGATTTCGAGCAGGCCGAGAACAGGCGCCTATCACGGTGGGAGCAGGCCCGGCGTACCCATGATTCGGCTGTTTTGATTGTGCAGCCGCGGGCCTGATACTGTCGGTCTTCGCTAGACACACAAGTATCCCAAAATCAATGATCTGAGATGCGCTCACGACGCTCAACCAGCGTTTTTCAATGGTTTTCAAACAGTATTCCAGGGAATTGGGTGCTCGACGGGCGCTGGCCGCAGCGGTTCTATCAGTCCGCATCCCAGGACCAGCGCGACCTACCGCGCAGCAACACGTGCACCATGGCAATTGCCGCTTGCTGAACTGTGCATTGCGTTCTAGGCCAGGCTGGTCAAGCCTTTGCAGAGCATGTGAGATGCCGCGGAAGTGCACACTGAGGCGCCGGATCTGGGTCGGCTACAACTCGGTCGCCGGGCCGCCAGCGTGATCGCGATCTAATTTGAAGGTCTGTGGGGCGCAGCGCTTTTTTTTAAGGGCCGACACTTCGCTTTACCCTATCCAGTGCCCTCTACTGCACCGTGAAGCCATTAGGCAGCACGGCCTCCTCGGTACCGGTCGTGACTACGATGGAAGTGGGTCCCGGAACTACCCCTGAACCGACCGCGATTTGAACCGTCAGGCTGGTGGCGCTGGACACGACGATGCCGGTTGGAGTGATGCCCGGCGCCATCGTGACCTGCGTGGCGCCCTGCACGAAATGCGTATTGACGCCACCGAGCGCCAATGTAACAGCCTGGCCGGGCGCGGCCGCGTTGGGAACGGCAGTCGCAATCACTGGCGTGGCAGCCGGCAGAAGCTGATTCAGCAAGCCGGTGACCATGAACACGGCCATTTGGCCGCGGGTCAATGACGCGTTGGGACAGTACATCCCCGACCCACAGCCCCCGGTAATCCCGGCCTCCGCCATCTCCTGGATAAAGGCGTAGAACGGACTCGACGGTGGCACATCGCTGAAAATTTGCGTCGCCGAATAGCCGGGTAATGCGCTGAAGTCGATGGTTCCATATCTCCCCAGAATGATGAATACGGCCATCTCCCCGCGCGTGACCGGATCATTCGGACAGTACATCGTCGCCGAGCATCCGGAGGTGATGCCCAGGTCTTTCATCTTCTGAACGAACTTGAAGAAGGGGTCCGTCGACGGCACGTCCGTAAAGTAGGGAGTCGTGGTGTAGGAGAACGTCTCGCCGCCCTCGATGCCGGTGATGATGAACACGGCCATTTCCGCCCGCGTGGTAGTGGAATTGGGGCAGTATTGCAGGGGGCTGGCCGCGCACCCTGCCGTAATCCCCCGTTCATACATAGTGTTGATGAAATCGAAGAAGCCATTCGATGGTGGAACGTCACTGAAGATGTTGGCGGTCTCCCGCTGGGTAATCGAGACTGGCTGGCTGTTAACGCTCAGCGTACCCGTCCGGTCGGCGCCGGTGGTGTTGGCCGGCACCGAAAAAACGACTGTGCCGTTTCCGCTTCCGCTGGCGCCGGAAGTGATGCCGATGAACGCTGCATTGGCGGACGCTACCCAAGAGCAGGCTGGGCCTGTCGCCACGCTTAGCGGAGGACCGGATTGGCTCGTGGAATCCAGGAATACCGCTGTGGGATTTACACTCAGAGCACAAGTCGCAGCAGTGAAGCTGGCGGTTTGATTGGCGCTCAGATTGGTGAAGGTTTGGCTGGGTGGGCTGAAGCTGTAACCGGTGGCGGAAGGCGTGATGGTATAGGTGCCGCCTGCCGGTACAGTGAAGCTGTAGTTGCCCGAGCCGTTCGTGGCCGCAGACCCGCTTTGCGATCCGCTGAGCGTCACCGTGACGCCGCCCAGACCGTTCCCGGAAAGGGTGACCTGCCCGGAGATGGTATACGTGCTGACCACGAGGATAGCGACGAAACTGGCGGTCTGGTTGCCGCTCAGGTTGTTGAAACTCAGGCTGGCCGGATTGAAAGTGTACCCGGAGAGCGACGGCGTCACTGTGTAGTTGCCGCCTGCCGGTACAGTGAAGCTGTAGTTTCCTGAGCCATTGGTCGTGGCGGAGTTGCTCTGCGACCCGCCCAGCGCCACCGTGACGCCGCCCAGACCGCTGCCGGAGAGGGTCACCTGTCCGGAAATCGTGTAGGTGACTGTACTTGCCACGAAGTTGGCGCTGGTCTGGTTGCCGCTCAAATTGTTGAAACTCAGGCTGGACGGATTGAAAGTGTACCCGGCAAGCGACGGTGTGACCGTGTAGTTGCCGCCTGCCGGCACAGTGAAGCTGTAGTTCCCCGAGCCATTGGTCGTGGCGGAGTTGCTCTGCGACCCGCCCAGCGTCACCGTGACGCCGCTCAGACCGCTGCCGGAGAGGGTTACCTGTCCGGAGATTGTGTTTGTCGGGCCGGACTGGATCGTGAAGGGCAGCGTAAACAATAACGAGTTGTCCCAGATGAGCGTCACACTCCAGTTTCCTGGTTCTGAGGCCGGCGGATTGCCGGCGATGTTGATTGAATCCCAGAAGCACCCGGACGATCCTTCATACGCAGAGAGGGGAAATGGGACGCCTTCGTAGAGAGAGCCGTTGGGTGCATACCAATTCAAGGTTGCCTGGTCTCCGGCGTTCCAGTAGTTGATTTCGAACCAGACCACGGCCTTGGTGTCCGTCGTTAAGAATGCGCTTGCCGGCGGCGGCGCAGTGCATCCTGTGCCAGAGGGCGACGACTTGGACATGAGATCGCCTCCCAGAATCGGTTGGATAGTTATGACATCGCTCGCGTTCGCTGCCGCCGAACCGCCCCCCGAAACGTTCACTTGATTGGTCACTTGACCGGGAGCACTCAAGGCCACGTTGACCGTAACGATGATTGGCGGATAGCTCCAGCCCGGGTTGAGCACATTGCTGGTGGTGCAGGTGCTCCCTGTGCAGCTCCAGGTTGAGGCGCCGCTGGATCCCGAGCCACTCATGGACACCAGCGTCAGACTCGAGGGAACCGTCTCGGTGACGCTGACCGTACCACTAGTCGGCCCGGACCCGGCATTGGCGACCGTCACGCTGTAGGTGGCTCCGTCTTGGCCCTGCGTGAAGTTGACAGAGTCGCTCTTGGTAATGCTCAACTGCGGCTTCTGTGGGGCGGCGGCCCAGGCAACCACCAGGTTGTAACCATCGATAGACCCTAGCCCGGTGACCTGGTCGTAACCCGCCTGCGCATAATAGCCAAATGAACCAGTCGTGCAATCGGGTGTGCCGATCTGGCATGGAACGACGTTGCTGCCCGTCGTGATATCGTGGAACGCGCCCGGATTGCTCTGGTACAGCGCATAAAGAGTGGGGTTGATATTTCCCAGCCCAGCTTGAGACTGCACGCCTTTATTGAGCAAGTACTGATTCACCAAAGCGAGCATGCCGGCAAAGACTGGCGTAGCCGCCGAGGTGCCTCCGTATATGTCGTCGGTGCAGCCCTGTGTGTCCAACATGCACGTGAGATAACCGTCGTGGGCCGCGGATGCGGTCATGGACACATCTGGCACGTCACGGAAGCCATCGTTCGGAAAACCCGGACCGGCCTGCCAGGCTGGGGTAGGATAGTACATACTCACACCCCCTCCACTCGCCGCGATGGTGGAACTCAAGCCCGTGCCGTAAACTGTGTCATTCCAACCCATCTCGGGTATGTAGGAGAGGGCCGATCCCCCATTCGCGCCATTCGAGGAGTTCCAGTATGTTCCCCCTCCCTCGTTGAACTCGGTGCCGCCCACGCCGGTCACCTCCGGAATGCTGGCTGGAAACTCCACCGCCAAGCCCTGAGTCGCCTGCGACCCCGTCGAAGAGCCGTCCCAATCGCAGTCCGCGGCGCCCGCGTCCCCGGAGGCCGCTACCCATGTGATGCCGAACGAATTCGCTTCTTGCGCCAGGGACCGTTCCGAGTCTAGAAAGGTTTCCGGTTCCGCTTGCTCGCACGCGCCATAGCTCATGCTGATAACTGGGCCCAAGTCGTTATCGATTGCATATTGGACCGAGTTGGTTACGTTGGTCGAGTTGACGTAGTAAATGGCCGCGTTCCGCGCGACGGCGCCGGCCCACTCCAGATCCAGTTCGGCCTCGTCCAGGCTACCGGGATCGGAGTAGCCAGGATCGGTTCCGTATAGGATCATACAAAGAGCGTTCGCCGCGCAAGGGGGTGACTGGATTGGTTGGTTGGGAAGGCCAAACGCAGAACGAAAGTCGCTAATGTCGGTCGCGTAAAAGTCGCTCTGGCCCACCACGACCACGGTCTGCGCAGTGCCGTCGATCTTCGAAGAATAAAGCGCATTGAGATCGTAAATGGTGGCGATGTCGCCCGGGGCCAGATAGTGAGAGCCACCCATGGTGTAGTCTGGCCGCATCCCGCTGCGTTGGACGGATTTCCCCTTGGTGTACGCTGGTTTCGGCCGAAAATCGTCCAGACCACGGATGCCGGTCACGATTCCCGCGAATGCGGCTGGAATCGACGGATTGGTTGCATTAGCGAAGTGTTTTTCGCCGTCGATCGTATATTGGTGAATCTCCGTGTGGAATATATGTTGGATCTTCGCGGCGTCGCCGCTGAAAGCAATCCAGTTTCTGCCGCGCGCCTGATAGTTGACGGTGAATCCCTCCACCTGTAGCCAACTCACGATCCTGGACATGTCGACAGGATTCAGGCCGAAGCTGTCCGCATATAGCTCGGGAGTCAGCCAGTGATGATACTTGGCGGACGAGCGCTCCTGTTGGTCCGCCAGCAGTTGGGCGAGCGACGCCTTTTGATCTTTCGATGGTTGCAGCAGTAGGGTCAGGTACTGCATCGGGAACGACGGCTCAACAGGGCCCTGGTCCCACTGGGCGTGCGCCTTTGGTGAAACCTGCCCCGGCAACTGGACCGTCGCGCTGTCGTCAATCGCTTGGGCAATACGAGCGGGCTGCGCCCACAGGCCCGTGGCGAACAATAAGAAAGCGAAAATAAACAGCGTCGGCCGGTTCAAGTTGAGACGCAACAGGGCCATCCAGTCCTCCTGCAAGCTTCGCGAATGTGGATCAGTCCGGAGTTCGCAGGATGCCTTTTTGCGAGCTCATGGCCGCTTGGGAGCTATACAATTAACATCTTAGCTCTAACTCTAATGTAGTCCGGTACGGGAGGTGAATTTCTCCGGGATATCAAGGTAGTTTGAACTGGGAACTCCCCGGTGTGATTTGAAGCCACCGCCGCCCGTCCCATAAATGGTGCTTAAATGATGTCCATGCCCACCCGCAGACGTTTCGTCGGACTTGCCGCCGCTGGCGCGGCCGCCGCTGCCTTGCCCCTCAAGCCGCAGACGCCCGCCGCCCGCCCTGCGCTTGCAGCTCGGACTCATCGTCTCTGCCGGCAGCGACCCTGAGGCGGCCATCCGCGAAGTCCGCAGCTTCGGCTTCCCCACCTGCCAGGTGGGTGTGAGCGCGTTCGACGCCGGCATGCCTGCGCGCCGCCCTCGACCAGTACAAGATCGAGGCCACTTCGCTGGTCTCCGGCGGCCCCGGCCCCGAAATCTACGATTTCTATAAAGGCCCGCTCACTATCGGCCTGGTGCCGCGCGAATACCGCGACGCGCGTATCGCGCAAATCCAGAAGACCTCGGATTTTGCCAAACAATGCGGCGTCCCGGCCGTGCAGACTCACTGCGGATTCATCCCCGAAAATCCGAACGACCCTATTTACAAGGAAACCGTCGATGCCATCCGCACGGTGGCCGGCGCGCCCTCGCGCCGGAGCCGTCTACTGTACCGTGAAGCCATTAGGTAGCACGGCCTCCTCGGTACCGGTCGTGGCTACGATGGAAGTGGGTCCCGGAACTACCCCTGGACTGACCGCGACCTGAACCGTCAGGCTGGTGTCGTTGATCACGACGATGCCGGAGGGTGTGATGCCCGGTGCCATCGTCACCTGCGTGGTTCCCTGCACGAAATGCGTGTTGACGCCACCGAGCGCCAATGTAAGAGTCTGACCGGGTGCGGCCGCGTTGGGAACGGCAGTCGCAATGAGCGGCGTAGTAGCCGGCAGAAGCTGATTCAGCAGGCCAGTGACGACGAACACGGCCATTTGGCCACGGGTCAATGCCGCGTTGGGACAGTACATCCCCGACCCACAGCCCCCGGTGATCCCTGTCTCCGCCATCTCCTGGATAAAGGGGTAGAACGGACTCGACGGTGGCACATCGCTGAAAATTTGCGTCGCCGAGTAGCCGGGTAATGCGCTGAAGTTGATGGCTCCATATCTCCCCAGAATGATGAATACGGCCATCTCGCCGCGCGTGACCGGATCATCCGGGCAGTACATGGTCGCCGAGCATCCGGAGGTGATGCCCAGGTCTTTCATCTTCTGAACGAACTTGAAGAAGGGGTCTGTCGCCGGCACGTCCGTAAAGTAGGGAGTAGTGGTGTAGGAGAACGTCTCGCCGCCCTCGATGGCGGTGATGATGAACACGGCCATTTCGTCCCGTGTGGCAGTGGAATTGGGGCAGTATTGCAGGGGGCTGGCCGCGCACCCTGCCGTAATCCCACGTTCGTACATAGTGTTGATGAAATCGAAGAAGCCATTCGATGTTTGAACATCATTGAAGGTGACGGCGGTCTCCCGCTGGGTAATCGAGACTGGCTGGCTGTTAACGCTCAGCGTGCCCGTCAGGTCGGCGCCGGTGGTATTGGCCGGTACCGAAAAGGTGACTGTGCCGTTTCCGCTTCCGCTGGCGCCGGAGGTGATCTCGATGAACGTTGCATTGGCAGACGCTACCCAAGAGCACGCTGGGTTGGTCGTCACGCTCAGCGGAGGACCGGATTGGCTCGTGGAATCCAGGAATACCGCCGTGGGATTTACACTCAGCGCACAAGTCGCGGTGAAGCCGGCGGTCTGGTTGGCGCTCAGGCTGGTGAAGGTTTTGCTGGGTGGGCTGAAGCTGTAACCGGTGGCGGAAGGCGTGACGGTGTAGTTGCCGCCCGCCGGCAGGTTGAAGCTGTAGTTCCCCGAGCCATCCGTGGTAGTCGTGACAATTTGCGATCCGCTCAGCGTCACCGTGACGCCGCTCAGACCGCTCCCGGAAAGGGTCACCTTTCCGGAGATCGTGTAGGCGGCAGTAACTTCGACATTATCGAACCAGGCCGTCCCCTCTCCAGTATCCAGTGTCAACCAGGTCATCGAAGCCTCCCCGCTTGCGGCTGGCCTGGTGACAACGATGCCAGGTTGGCCGTTAATCCAGTACGTCGTGCTGATCGTACTGGTATCGACAAACCCGTATGCGATTGCCACTGTATTCCATTGGAGAAGAGGCAGGCTTGCGAGTTCCTGCCCGGCAGGTTGCCCGGAATAAGCCGCAGTTTGATTAGTCCACAGATTTCCGGTTTGATCGAACGCAAACAAATCGACTGCCGGCGTAGTCCAGCTCGGGCCGGTGAAGAGCTGTAGGATTCCGCGCCCCGGATGGCAGCCCGAAAGCGCCTCGTTATTGTTCCGCACTGAGACCTGCACCGCGAAAGGGGGCGACACGACAAGTTGGCGGTGCGCGAGGGCCGCCCAGCATCCCCCTACGACGCCGTACATCTGTAGCGACTGGGGGGGCGAGACGTCAAAGGTATTGACGACGCTGACCGCGTTGTTTCCGCTGTTGGTCCATGTGCTCGGGAAGCTTCCGAGTGCGTACGAATCAAAATCATCGGTCCAACCGAGCGCCGAGTTGGGCGCTATGGTAAACGTAGCCGCGTTGGAGGCTGATCCGCCAGGGTTCACCACCGTCACGCTGGCGCTGCCGGGAGCGGCAAGTTCGCCGGCGGACACTGTAGCCGTCAACTGGTTTCCATTGATATAGCTGGTAGCCAGCGCAGAGCCGTTCCACTGCACCGTTGCGCCGGAGAGAAAGCCCGACCCGTCGACCGCCAGCGTGAGCCCCGGCAATCCCGCCGTTGCCCAGTTGGGGTTCAAGCCGCTAATGCTCTCAGCCAGCGGGGCTACGGCGAAGTCCCAGGGGGTGGTCAGCCCCGTGATGAAGTTGGCGTTAATCGCCGCGCCCGTGGTGGCATTGTATGCGCCAACCGTGCCTCCGCCAACCGTGACGGGCTCGCCCCAGTTCGCCACGAAGAGGGTGTTGCCCGACACCACGAGCCCCTCGGGGCCGTTCAGCCCCGTGATGAAGTTGGCGTTGATCACGGCTCCCGTGGTGGCGTTGTATTCCCCAACCGTGCCGCCGCCAGGCGTGCCGGCGTCGTAGTTCGACACGAAGAGGGTATTGCCCGATACCGCGATTCCGGTGGGGTCGAACAACGGGAGGAAGGTGGCGTTGATCGCGGCTCCCGTGGTGGCGTTGTATTCGCCAACCGTGTCCAGGTTGGGCCCGGAGTCGCCGTTCCCAACGAAGAGGGTGTTGCCCGACAACGCGAGGTTAAAGGTGTGGCTCAGCCCCGTGATGAAGCTGGCGTTGATCGCGGCTCCCGTGGTGGCGTTGTATTCGCCAACCGTGTTGCTGGTCTGGTTCGCTACGAAGAGGGTGTTGCCCGACAACGCGAGTCCGGTGGGATTGCTCAGCCCCGTGATGAAGTTGGCGTTAATCGCGGCTCCCGTGGTGGCGTTGTATTCGCCAACCGTGCCGCTGCCGTTGTTCGCCACGAAGAGGGTGTTGCCCGACAACGCAAGCCCCACCGGGGCGCTCAGCCCCGTGATGAAGTTGGCGTTGATCGCGGCTCCCGTGGTGGCGTCATATTCGCCGACCGTGCTGCCTTGGCTGACGTAAAGCTGCGCGTGCGCCGCGCTTCCCGCAGCGACCGCCGCAAACGCCAACTGCAAATGCCATCTAATCCTCATATCCCCGACCTCCTCACACTCGAGATTCCAGAACCGAGAGTATATTAAGTCCAACGTGTCGAAATTGCAAGCATAACCTGATAACCAGCTCGATAAATCTCAAGTTTCCGACCCAGGCCGCTCGTATGCCCAAATGCCTCTGTTGGATTACTCCGCAACACCCAAGAGAGGGTTCAGTTTCCGCCCCCTGACTATACGCAATTGGTGCTGGCAGGTGGGGGTTGAAGCCACCGCCGCCCGTCCCATAAATGGTGCTTAAATGATCTCCATGCCCACCCGCAGACGTTTCGTCGGACTTGCCGCCGCCGGCGCGGCCGCCACTGCCTTGCCCCTTAAGCCGCAGACGCCCGCCGCCCGCCCTGCGCTGCAGCTCGGACTCATCGTCTCTGCCGGCAGTGACCCGGAGACGGCTATCCGCAAAGTCCACAGCTTCGGCTTCCCCACCTGCCAGGTGGGTGTGAGCGCGTTCGACGCCGGCATGCCCGCGCGCCTGCGCGCCGCCCTCGATCAATACAAAATCGAGGCTACATCGCTCGTCTCCGGCGGCCCCGGCCCCGAAGTCTACGATTTCTATAAAGGCCCGCTCACCATCGGCCTGGTGCCGCGCGAATATCGCGACGCGCGCATCGCGCAAATCAAGAAGACCTCGGATTTTGCCAAACAATGCGGCGTCCCGGCCGTCCAAACCCACTGCGGATTCATCGCCGAAAATCCGAACGATCCTATTTATAAGGAAACAGTCGATGCCATCCGCACGGTGGCCGACTACTGCCGGCGCAACGGACAGAACTTTCGCTGCGAAACCGGCCAGGAAACGCCCATCACCCTCTACCGTGCCATCCACGACGTGGGTTTCGACAACGTCGGCGTGAACTTCGACGCCGCCAACCTCATCCTCTACGGCAAGGCGAATCCGGTGGACGCCCTCGACATCCTCGGCCCGCTGGTGCAGGGAGTCCACGCCAAGGACGGGCTCTACCCAACCGGCCCGCGCGAGTTGGGGCGCGAAGTGCCCATCGGCCAGGGCAAGGTCAACTTTCCGGCTTTCATCAAGCGCCTGAAGGAAGTTGGATACCGCGGCCCCCTCACTATTGAGCGCGAGATCTCCGGCGCCAAGCAAGCCGAAGACATCCGCGCGTCGAAAGCCTTCTTGGAGAATCTGATATGACTGACAATCCCAAACCGGATCGCCGCGCATTTCTCGCCACCGCCGCGGCCGGTTTCATGATCGTGAAGCCGCAACTGGTGCGCGGCTCGCAAGCCAACTCGGCGGTGCGCGTGGGCCTGCTCGGCTGCGGCGGACGCGGCACGGTCGACGCCACCAGCATCGCCACCAACGGGCCGGCGCGGATCGTCGCGCTGGCCGACCTGTTCGAAGACCGCCTGGTCACCGCCAAGAAGCATTTCGACGAAGTGGCCGCGAAACAGCATCACACCGGCGTGGCCGCTTCGCAAATGTTTCAAGGCCCGCGCGCCGCCGAGCAGATCCTCAACTCCGCCGAAGTGGACGCCGTAGTGATCGCCACGCCGCCCTATTTCCATCCCCAGCACCTGGCTGCCGCAGTGGCCGCCGGCAAGCACGTCTATTGCGAAAAGCCCGTAGGCGTCGACGTGCCCGGAGCCTTGCGCGCCATCGAAAGCGGCAAGCAGGCCGAGGGCCGCGTCAGTCTGGATGTCGGGTTCCAGATCCGCAAAGCGCCCCCGTTCGTGGAGTTGGTGCGGCGCATCCATGCGGGCGCGCTGGGCGAGATTGCCTGCGGCCAAGCCTATTACTATTGCCCATTCCTGAAGATGCCCGATTACCCGAAGGCGTCCCCGGCCGAGCTTCGGCTCCGTCACTGGCTATACGACCGCGTGCTGTCCGGCGATGTCATCGTGGAGCAGAACATACACGTGGTCGATATCTGCAATTGGGTGCTCGAGTCGCACCCCGTGAAGGCCATCGGCGCCGGTGGGCGCAAAGGCCGCACCGAATCGCCGGGCGATAACTGGTCCCACTTCGACGTGGTCTTCTACTATCCCAACGACGTGCATGTCAGCTTCAACTCGTGCCAGTTCGGCAAAGCGCCCTTCGAAGCCAGTGAGAGCTTCTTTGGCACGCGCGGCAGTTCCCAATCGCCCTATTCCGGTCCCTTGCAGATCACCGGAGACGAGCCTTGGACCTGGGGCGGCAGCGAGAAGCCCGGCACCCATACGCCCGGCCAGTTCTCCGTCACCGGCGATTTCTCGGACAACCTGGCTCAGGCCGACTCCGAGAAGCACGCCGATTTCATCCAGAGCATCGCTACCGGCAAGTTCCATAACCAGGCCGCGCTCGGCGCCGAATCGGCTCTCTCCGCCATGCTCGGCCGCACTGCCGCCTACACCGGCAAGGAAGCTACCTGGGACGAACTGCTCCGCTCAGGCGAAACCTGGGACGCTGGGATCGACATAGATAAGCTCGGCTAGCCGTTGTGGAGCCGGCCCGCGGCTTGCGGCGGTTAAAGCTGCGATAATGACGCCATATGAAGAAGGTCATTTTCCAGATGTCCGTTTCCATCGACGGCTACATTGAGGGACCCGGCCGCGAAATCGACTGGCACATTGTGGACGATGAGTTTAACGCCTACGCCGTGGAAACGCTCAGGGCGACAGAAGTGCTCATCATGGGCCGCAGAGCCTACGAGCTGATGGCTGGCTACTGGCCGACCGCACCCGGCGATGACCCAGTCAAAGAGCAAATGAACGGCACGCCCAAGCTGGTGTTTTCGAGGACGCTGAAGCGGGTGGACTGGCAGAATCCCCGCCTTGCGACGGGCTCCGTGGCTGATGAGGTAGCTAGCCTGAAACGGGTTCCCGGTGACGGCTTGCTCTGGGTGGGCGGAAGCGACCTTGCAGCGTCGTTCCTCGAACAGGGTCTGATCGACGAGCTGCGCATCATCTTCACGCCTATTCTGCTGGGCGCAGGTAAGACCGTATTCGACGGGATCAGGAAGCGCTACCCGCTCAGACTGTTGTCGACGAGATCCTTCAGGTCGGGGAACGTGATCTTGACGTACGAACCCGTCATGCGTTGAGTGGCGCTTCTCCCGGCCGCTCTGATAGCTCCCGTGCTATCATGATCATTGGCTGGATTGCGCAGAATTGTGGTCGACACGAACGTATTCGCAGGCGCTCTGTTGCGAAAGGAAGGATACAACCGGCAGGTGCTGCGCGCCTGTCTTGAGGAAAGATGGCGGCCTGTCATGGGTCAAGCTCTGCTGCTGGAATATGAAGACGTTCTGGGACGCGAGCCGGTCTTTCGCAAGTGTCCGTTGTCCGTCGCGGAGCGCAGCGAGCTGTTTGAAGCATTCTTGAGCGTTTGCGACTGGGTGCATGTTTATTATCTGTGGCGACCCAACTTGCGCGACGAGGGCGACAACCATGTTTTCGAACTGGCCGTCGCCGGCGGCGCTGTGGCAATCGTTACGAACAACGTCGGGGACTTCCGCTCGGGTGAGCTTCGCTTCCCGGGCCTGCAAATCTTGGCTCCCAGCGATGCCCTGAGAGAGTTGATATGAGCACATTGACGATTCGAATTCCGGAAAGCAAGCATGATCGCTTGCGCAGCCTGGCAAAGGCCAGAGGCATGAGCATCAACCGCCTGATGGACGAGTTGGCAACCTCGGCATTGACGCAGTACGACACCGAGACGCGGTTCCAAGCGCTGGCTCAGCGCGGCTCCAGGAAGCGGGGTTTGGCGCTGCTCGATAAGCTGGATCGGGCTTTCGCAAAGGGGTGCTAGTCTAGGCGCAGCAGCAACGCCCAGGTTAGCCAGAGCCGAGGCGGCGCTGCGGTAATGAATCTCGCAGGAAATCGTTAAGGGATTCTGCAAGCAGCTCGCGACGAGCTGCCCAAAAGTCCTCGGCACGATTGATAGCCCAAAGGCTATCGTCAGACGGAATGCACTGGCTTTTAACCACGCGCGGATCGATGCGCTTGAGGTACACCTCAGGCCCGGTTTGACCAATGGACTTGTTCACGTCACCGACAATGAACGCGATATTGGCGATGTTGTCCGCGGTTGCCCGAGATGCATCAGGGAACTGTCCGCGTGGCAGGATGTGGTGGCGGTCCACGGCGTCCTGCAAGACAACTTTGCTTCCGGTGTAAAAATCCAGAATGCCGCGGTGCATGCAAGCAATATAAAGCGCCAGCAGCCCACTCCTATCAGCAAGTGCTCCCGAGAAATCGGAGGGCTCGGCCACGAGGGCGGCGCGCACTTGTCGCAGATTTTTTAGTAGCGCTCCAATAGGATCGGTTTCACGGCAGGCCTTAAGATCCTGATCCAGTGCGGTCTCACTTGAGCCGCTGTAGCGGTGCAGGAGGGCGGCGAGCGCCAGCCACGCCACTAGGCCTTTTGAATCGCGCTGTCGGGGCGATGTAGTGGCGCACAAAGCGATGATTGGAACGACAAGGGCCCCCGACCAGAGAATATCCATGTTCACGAGGCCAAGCTCGCTCCTGATAAGGCTGATAGCCTGCTCTGTGGCCCGCTGTGTTTCCTTCCAGGCTGTTAGGACCTCGTTTTTCTCAAGTTCGTGCAACGGCGTTCGGTTTCGGCCATCCGGTTTGGCGACGAATGCGCAGGCGCGGAAAAGGTGCATGATATTGAGCCTGTTGAATCCCTGCTGCTTGAGCCTTGCAAGGAATGGTGCAACCTCGTCCGCGATGAACCCGGTGTGCCGAGACGCGACGTGTGCGCTCTCGATGTCCTCTTTCTTGAGCCTGACGCCAAGAGTGTTGATGCGCTCAAATGCCAGCACAGCGTCCTTGAAACTATGATCTACCATACGGACGAGAGGTACTTCGTAGTCCAGTATCCGTCGCACCTCCTCGAAACGAGCCTCGCGCTTGTCCGCAGTACTGCCGCCGTCTAGGTTCCGCCTAAGCTGGCGATAAAGTTCATCATCCCAGAGCTCGGCAATTCGAATCCAATTCCGATCGTTACGTGTGGCAGCATTCGCGAGGCGAAACTTGTCCTCTTTGGGATTGAAGACAACCTCGATGTCCTCGTCGCCGCTCATGGTCCGCGCCAACGTGATCACTCGTTGCTGGCCGTCGATAAGCCAACTCATGACGGATGCGCGTGCCGGCCGCGGATCCCTGTGGCGTGAACGGGTCTCTTCTTCGCTTTGCCAGAGCAGCAAGGAAGAGATAGGAAAGCCGCGGTAGAGTGAGTCAATAAGCAGGGGGGCCTTACTCTTTTTCCACACGTACTCCCGTTGGAACTCTGGAATCACGATGCGACCCGACCGATAGTCGTCGATGAGCTGCTTCACCTTAACATTCTGGTGTTCAAGCCGAGGCTGAGCCATGACCGGGCGCTCCTATACTTTCGGTGTCGATTGAATTCTCATTATATTACACATGGCCCGGCTGGTATCGATCCCCGCCGATTCACCGGCTCCGCCCGAGTGACGCAAATGCGCGTGATCCCCCCGCAATCGCCTAAGGCGACACGGGAATCAGTGTCAGCCCATCGAGATGTTCAAAAATGTGATAATCCGCCAGTCTGAGGAGAAAGAGCGGGTCCTGGAGGACCCGCGCAGACCTGGAGGTCCGCCCCACTTACCCCACAAACTGCCGCCAATCGACGCCGCGCATATCCCCCGTCCTCAGATACTGCTCGTGCAGCTTGAACGCCGCCGTCAGCGTCTGCGGCGTATGCCCGCCTTCCACCATTTCCAGATACCCGTTCAACTCGTCGCGGAAATCGGGGTGCGCGCAGTTCTGGATGATCAGCGTGGCTCGCTCGTAGGGCGACCGGCCGCGCAGGTCGGCAATGCCATATTCCGTCGCTACGATCTGCACGGAGTGTTCGCTGTGGTCCATGTGGCTGACCAGCGGCACGATGGTGGAGATTTTGCCGCCCTTGGCCGTCGATGGGCAGGTGAACACGGAAAGATACCCGTTGCGCGTAAAGTCGCCCGAGCCGCCGATGCCGTTCATCATCTGACGTCCCATGACGTGCGTGCTGTTCACGTTGCCGAAGATATCCACTTCGATCGCGGTGTTGATGGAGATGATGCCCAGCCGCCGGATCACTTCCGGGTTGTTGCTGATTTCCTGGGGCCGCAGCAGGATGCGCTTGCGGAACCATTCCAGGTTGTCGTAGACCGAGCGCAGCGTGGCATGGCTGACGGTGAGCGAGCAACTGCTGGCGAACTTCACGCGCTCGCTCTTCATCAGGCGAATGACGGAATCCTGTAGCACTTCGGTGTACATCTCGAAGGCCGGGATGTCCGGGTGTTTGCCGAGCGCGCCCAACACCGCGTTGGCGATGTCGCCCACGCCGGATTGAATCGGCAGGAAGGACTTCGGCACGCGGCCGGCGGCGATCTCGGCGGCCAGGAACTCGGCCACGTTCTGCCCGATCTTGTCGGTCACCGGCGTGGCTTCGGCGAATGCGCCGGTCTCGTCGTCCGCGGCCGTCTCCACGACTCCCGCGATGCGCGCCGGATCCACCTTGATTACCGGCGAGCCGATGCGGTCGGAAGCCGCATAAATGGGGATCTCGCGGCGGTGCGGCGGATCGGCCGGCTCGTAGATATCGTGCATGCCCAGCAGCGTGGGCGGGTGGCGATGGTTCAACTCCACGATGATCTTTTCGGCCTTGTTGCAGAAGGTGGGCGCGCATCCCACCGAAGACGTGAGCACGATGCCGCCGCCCGCGGTCAGGTCGCTCGCCTCCACCACGGCCCAATGCACGGGGCCGAGGAAACCGTAGCGCGTGGCCTGTGGCATCAGCGACAGGTGCATGTCGAAGAAGCGGGTTTGGCCGGCGTTAATGCGCGCGCGCAGCGCCGGGTCGGACTGGTAAGGCGTGCGGAAGCTGATGGCATCGGCCTTGGCCAAGGCGCCGTCGAGCGATGTGCCGGTGGAAGCGCCGGTCAGCACGCCGATCTGAAACTCGCGGCCCGCCTGGTGCTCCGCGATGGCCCGCTCGGCGATGGCCATGGGAATGGCCTTGGGCGCGCCGGCAGGGGTGAAGCCGCTGAAGCCGACGGTCTGGCCGTGCTCGACCAGCGCGGCAGCCTCTTCGGCCGAAAGCAATGGGAAGGAAAAGATCATGGATTCTCCGTATAAATCTCGATCAAGCGGCGCGCGGCGCGAAATGGGCTCAGGCGTCCGGCGAGTACGTCCTGCTCGTAAGACGCCAGCTTCCCGCGTACGCCCGCATGCTGCATGAACTCGTCGCGCAGGGACTGCTCGATCAACTCGTACATCCAGCTCTTCGCCTGCTCCTGGCGGAAGCTGGCGAGTTGCCCGGTGCTGGTGAGCCAGGCGTTGTGTTCGACGACGGCGTCCCAGATTTCGGCGATGCCTTCGCGCGCGCGCGCCGAACAGGTGATCACGCGCGGCGTCCAGCCCGTGCCGGAGGCGGAGAACAGGTGCAGCGCGTTCTCATACTCGCGGCGGGCGGCCTCGGCTTTCGCGCGATTGTTGCCGTCGGCCTTGTTGAAGGCGATCAGATCCGTCATCTCCACGATGCCGCGCTTCATGCCTTGCAATTCGTCGCCCGCGCCTGCCAGCATCAGCAGCAGGAAGAAATCGACCATGGAGCGGACGGCGGTTTCCGACTGGCCCACACCCACGGTTTCGACCAGCACGTTATGATATCCCGCGGCCTCGCAGAGCAACATAGTTTCGCGCGTGCGCCGGGCCACGCCGCCCAGCGATCCTCCGGAGGGCGACGGGCGGATGAAAGCGCGCTCATCGTTGGCCAGGGTTTCCATGCGCGTCTTGTCGCCCAAGATGCTGCCGCGGGACACTTGGCTGGAGGGGTCCACGGCCAGCACTGCGACTTTCTCCTCGCGCTCGCTGGTAAGGTACACGCCCAACACTTCGATGAGGGAACTTTTGCCCACACCCGGCACGCCGGTGATACCCACGCGAATGGAATCGCCGGAGTAGGGCAGGCACTGCTCCAATACGTCCTGCGCCAGTTCGATGTCCTCCGCGTGCAGGCTTTCGATGAGGGTGATGGCGCGGCTGAGGACGGTGCGGTCGCCGCGCAGCACGCCTTCGACGTATTCGTCGCGGGGGAGGCGCCGGCGAGGGGTCATGGGAGGGCGGGCAATATTGCCCGCAGCCGGCTTTCAGCCGGCTCTGGCCGCCTAAAAGGCGGCTGCGGCCAAGATTGGCCGCCCTCCAAGGCTATCATTAGACTCTCTCCACGGGGGTCGCGGACAGCGTTTTCAAAATCTCCTGCGCAGCCAGCGGAATCACGGTGCCGGGCCCAAAGATGCCGGCCACCCCACTCTTGTAGAGGAAGTCGTAGTCCTGCGGCGGAATCACGCCGCCGACAATCACCAGGATATCCGCGCGGCCAAGCTTTTTGAGTTCTTCGATCACTTGCGGCACCAGCGTGTTGTGGCCGCCCGCCAGCGACGAGACGCCCAGCACGTGGACATCGTTCTCGACGGCGTGGCGCGCCACCTCGCGCGGAGTCTGAAAAAGCGGGCCGATATCCACGTCGAAGCCCAGATCGGCGAACGCGGTGGCGATCACCTTGGAACCTCGGTCGTGGCCGTCCTGCCCCATCTTGGCCACCAGCATACGCGGACGGCGGCCCTCGGCGGCGGCGAATTCATCCGCCATGTGGCGGGCCTTTCGGAAGTTTTCGTCCATCTTACTCTCCGCCGAGTATACGCCGGAAATGGTGCGGGTGACCGCCTGGTAGCGGCCCCACACGCGTTCCAGCGCCGTGGAGATTTCGCCCAGCGTGGCGCGGCGGCGGGCCGCGACAACCGCCAGATCGAGCAGGTTACCGTCGCCCGTTTCGGCGCAGCGCGTGAGGGCTGCGAGAGAATCCTGCACGGCCACGACGTCGCGCCCGCGCCGCAGATCCTCCAGGCGGGCAAGCTGCGATTTGCGGACGGCGGTGTTGTCCACCACCCGGACATCCAGCGCGGCATCGCCATCGGAATCGGTCTGATAGGCATTGATGCCCACGATGATGTCCTTGCCGGAATCGATGCGCGCCTGCTTGCGCGCGGCGGCTTCTTCGATGCGCATCTTGGGCAAGCCGGTTTCGATGGCCTTAGCCATGCCGCCCAACTGCTCCACTTCCTGGATGAGCTGCCAAGCCCGGTGCATCAACTCGTCGGTCAGCTTCTCGACGTAATA
>Ga0181536_10002422_pt1 | contig 21165 bp, 9 predicted proteins | sample PEATcosm2014_Bin_41_FD_121105 | JGI IMG/M metagenome (GOLD analysis project Ga0181536, IMG submission 121105) | Peatland microbial communities from MTU Mesocosm Facility, Houghton, MI, USA - PEATcosm2014_Bin17_60_metaG | ecosystem: Environmental > Terrestrial > Soil > Wetlands > Peat | place...
ACTCTAACCGCTTCAACGGAGGCTGTAGGATATCACACTTAGGTGCGGCCTCTGCCGCCCGCCGGAAAGAGAGCCCTCTCCCCAAAGGAGAGGGTTGTCGAACTTCGGCGCTCCAAAAAAACAGGGCGCAACGAAAGAATGGGAGATTCTCTCGTTGCGCCCGAAATTACCCAAGACCCGTTAACTGTTGAAGCCTAGAAGATAAACTTCAAGCCCAATTGCAAATTGCGTGGGTCCCAAGCGGTGTTGACTTCGCCCGGGGAGGTATTTTGGGTTGTGCACGGGGCGCCAAAGGGCGCGGTTCCGTTGCACCCCGTGTTAGCGTACTGGTACTGCGTATGGTTGAAGGTATTGAAAGTTTCCAGGCGGAACTGGACGGTGCCATGTTCCCCCCGGAACCAGGGTGTTTGGAAGTTCTTTTCAAGCGCCAAGTCGAAGTTGTTCCGTCCAGGACCCGTCAGCATATTGCGGCCCATGTTCCCGAACATCCCCGACTCGCCGTTAGCAAAGAGCTGGCTGTACTGCGGCTGCGCGACCGTGCCCTGGTCCCACCACTGGCGTGTGGGGCCGTAGACCGGGTCGTTGTAAACACCCTTCTTGATGGCCACCTTGCCGATCACGTCACAACGAGTCGCGCCACCTAACCCGGTGCTATACCCGTTGACTCCGCAGGTGAAGTCAGTCGGCTCACCCGTGAAGAGGCTGGTGATGCCGCTGAGCTGCCAGCCGCCGAGCGCCTGCCGTGCGAATGCGTTGTTCGAGTTCTTGAAGAGCGGGATGGCATAGATGTAGTTGAGTTGCAGCACTTGAGTTCGGTTGAGGTCGCCGGTTCCCTTCCAGCGGTTGAGGTTGTAATCATCGACAGAGCCGAAGCTGCTCGACTCGTAAGTGCTGGTGGAATTGTCGATGGCATGAGACCAGGTGTAAGCCATCTGGAGGGTCAGGCCGTGAGTGAAGCTGTGACGGAAGCTGGCCTGGAGTGCGTTGTAGGTGGAGACGGCCGTATTTTGCTTCTCGGTGATGGCGCCATAGCCAACATAAGGCTCGAAGAAAACGTTCGGTTGGTCCTTGTTGATCATGATGGTCTGGACGTTGCAATTGCCCGAAGCATCGCAGACCACTTGGCCTTTGTCGCCCGGAGCGCCCAAACCGCCGGCATTGGTTCCCAAGGCTCCTGCCAAAACCGGCACATTCATGGTGCCGCCATTGGCGACCGTCGCGGGGTTAACCTCGTTGATGTCTTGGGCGCGCGCCAGATGCCGTCCCAAGCCGCCAACGTAGCCGACGCTCAGCAGATTGTTTCCGGAGAACTCATGCTCGACAGTGAGGTTAAACTGCTGCACGCTCGGCCATTTCTCGCTGTAAGGAACGGACGTGTAGCCCGGCGGAGACGGGACGAGCAAGCCGGAAGGAGCAATAACGCTGTAGCCGTTCGCGGGCGCCGTGGCGCTGTAAAGGTTGTAGGCAGACACACCGGGCGCTCCCGGCGGGTTGCCTTCTCCACCTTCAGTCTGCGCTTCGTTGCCGTTGCCGGACTCATAGTAAATGCCGTAGCCACCGCGGATGGAGGTCTTGCCTGTGCCGAAGGGATCCCAGGCGAAGCCGAGGCGGGGTGCGATGTTCGGAGCTGTGTTGCGAAGTTGACAGCCATTAGGAATACCATTGTGGCCGCATTCCACGAGGCCATTGCCGAAGTTACCAGGCGTCGCGCCCGTAGCCGGGAATACGAAGTTTCCACTGGCATCGAGCGGGTCCTCGGCGGCTTGGGAGAACTGGCTGGGGATGAACCCGGAATCGATGGTGGGCCGTGTGACGTCGTGAATACGCGTGTAGATGTAGTAGCGCACGCCCAGGTTCAGGGTGAGCTTCCGAGTTACCTTCCAATCGTCCTGGATATAAGGTTCGAGGTCGGTCATTTGCCAGTGACCTTTGGCATAACCACCTACCGCGATTCCGTTGTCGATTGCCGTGCCCTCGACGTAGGTCGGGATGCGGCCCAGGAACATATCCGCCATGGCGTTCTGGGTGGTTACGGGGCCACCGCCACCGCCCTGCAATTCGCCCTGAGTATCGGTGCCAAATTGCTCATTCTTGCGGTAATTCTCCAAGTAGAACCCAAACTTGGTGGTGTGGTTGCCGTGCACCCAGGCAACGTTATCCTTCCAAGTGACGATGGGGTTGGAGTTGAACCAGGGACGGTTGCCGGCGTCTTCGTTGGTGCAGAAGCCGTTGCCGCCGCAGAGTTCGAGAGAAGGAAGCAACGGGTTGGTGTCATTATTTGCGAACAGGTGCGCCATCACGAAGTTGCTGGGGCGATTGATTGACATGGCCACGGAATCGGCGGCCTGGTTGTAAAGGAAGATGTGGTCGGTGGTGTAGGCCGCGACGAATTCGTTGGTCAGGGTGGGCTTGAAGGTGTGGGTCACGTGGAAAACCGCGCTCTCACCCGGGCCGCCAAAAGGCGTCTTGATGGTGTCGTAGCTTGCCCAATTCCAAAGCGCAGGGACCGAGAGCGTATTCCACGTGTCCTGCGTATAACGGAAGAATGTCTGGGTCTTATCGCTGATGTTTGCGTCAATACGGATCTGCTCCTGGCGCCAATTGGTGTTATTGGGCGAGGAAGCGAGCCAGCCGTTTTGGTGACCGGCCGGGCCGGTGTTGGGCAACGGCACTAAGCCATTTAGAAGGTCAACGCCGTTGGCAAAAGACTGTGCATTAAAGCCCGGCATCGATTGCACCGTGTCGTAAGTGACTTTGTTCAGTGTAGGCAATGTGCAACCGCTAGCGACTATCGAGTTATAGTTACCGGACTTCGGATCGCACTCGGAAAAGTCACCCGTGCGTTGGAGCGCCGTTGGCACACCAGCGCCAATTGTCGACCCCTGGCGATAGCGCCGCCAATCCTCAGACCAGTAGAAGAACGCCTTGGTCTTGCTGGTGTTCCAGTGGCCCGGGATGTAGATCGGCCCGCCCAGGGTATAACCCCAGTCGTTCCACTTGAGAGGGGCCCTCTCTGCAACGGACCCGATGGAGGCCCGGTTAACAAAGAAGGGGTTGGCGTCCATCGCGTCGTTGCGCACGTACTCGAACGCGTCGCCGTGGAAGTCCTTGGTGCCGCCCTTGGTGGCGAGTTCGATGTTGGCGCCCGCGTGTTTGCCCATTTCCGCGCCGTAGTTGGAGGTGGAAATGCGGAATTCGGCAATCGTATCGAGGTTCGGATAAGTGTTGAAAGTTGAGGCCGAACCCTCGTCGGTGTTGTTGCCGCCGTCAATCTCCCAGTTGGCGTATTGCATACGATTGCCGTTAAAGGAGATGCTATTGTTCCCAGCCACGCCGACGTGGACTGCGTCCAAGCCGTTGTCGGGTGCGGCGCCCGGAACCAGCAGGGCCAGCGTGACCCAGTTGCGTCCGTTCAAATCCAGGTTTTGGATCTGGGTGCTGGTGACCACGCTGGAAACCGCGGCGGTCTCGGTCTGCACCTTGGGAACGTTGCCGCTTACCGTAACCTCCTGCGTCATCTGGCCTACGGTCATCTGTAGGTCAACGCGCTGGATCTGTCCGACTTCGAGAGTGATCCCGGTGCGCACCAACTTCTCGAAGCCTGCCGCTTCCGCCGTAATTACGTAATCTCCGATGGGGACAGCCGTGACTGCGAAGAATCCGGCTGAATCACTCTTCAACACTTGTTTGAAGCCCCTGGCGGGGTTTTCGATCGTGACCTTGGCATTAGGAATCACCGCGCCGGTTTGATCGGTTACAGAACCGTTAATCCGGGCGGTGTCCTGAGCCAAGGCGCTCAAGCAGACGGCCAAGAGGGCCGCCGCCAGCAAAATGAAACCTCTTCTCATTGCGTCCTCCTCTTTGGAACCATAATTTGGTTAGGGCTCCCGGCAGAGCCACGCGCTGGCGAAGGCCGGCACGCTCCTCTCCTCAGAGCCGAGGTAACCCCCAAAAACACTAGTCGCCTTTTGCAGGTTGTTGCGACTCCTTAGAAGTTTGACCCAACGCTAAGTCTTGGCAAGTGGTGCTGGACCGGTTTAGTGGCCCACGGCAGAAGGTGCCCACAATTATGACCACCAAGAGGCCGCTTATATCACCGGCCCCTGATGTTTGTCAAGCAATTTTTTTAAATAGATTATTTGTGCGGTTTTTATGATGTACGGCTGGGTACTCCTTGGGAGGCCGGTTAGACGCCCAGCGTCCGAGGGTTCGACCCAGAACTTTCGCACTACAGAGGCGCGGAGACGCAGAGAAAAGGCCTCTGATTCCTTCACGGCTCCGGAGGGTTGGGATATGGGCAGGGGCGGCCGACAGGGCCGCCCCTGCCGGCCACTAACCACTGGCCACCGCTCTTAGAACATCAGTTTCAGCCCCAACTGCATGATGCGCGGCGAGCGTGCGTAGCCGATCTCGCCGTTGCCGATATTATTCGGACCTGTGCAGGGCTCTCCGGGAGGCGTGAGCCCGCTGCACCCGATGCTGACCCCGCCGAACTGAGTGTGATTGAAGGTATTGAAGGTCTCCCAGCGGAACTGGAGCGAGGCGTGCTCGCCCCCAAACCAGGGGGTCGAAAAGTTCTTAAGCAGCGCCAAGTCCCAGTTGTTCACGCCGGGGCTAGTGAGCGCGTTGCGCCCCATATAGCCGAACATGCCGGGCTCATGGTCAGCACGCAATTGGGGAAAGGTAATCTGGCTAATCATCGACGGATCGACCCAGCTCCGTGTAGGGCCGTAGGTGGGATCGTCGTAGACCCCTTTCTTGATCTTCACCGGACCAAGCGTGTTGCACATCGAACCGCCGCCCACCCCGGTAGCATAGCCCAGCCCGCTCACGGGATCGGTGATGCCGCAGGTAATGAAATTCACGGGTTCGCCGGTGTAGAAGCTGGGGATGCCGCTAACGGTCCAACCGCCGAGCGCCTGCCGGGTCACAGCACTGTTGGCATGCTTAAAGAACGGCATTTCGTAGATAACGCTCATTTCCACCACCTGCGAGCGGTTCAGGTCGGAAGTCGCCTTCCACCGGGACAAATCCGTGTTGTCGTCGATGCCCGTGGCAAAATAGGTGGAGGTGGAGTTGTCAATAGCGTGCGCCCACGTATAGGCGGCTTGGAAGGTGAGGCCATGACCCACGTCATGGCGCATGGAGATCTGGAGGGAGTTGTAGTTCGAGACGGCCGTGTTTTGCTTGCCGGTCATCCAGCCGTAGCCGCGATAGGGAACGAAAAACACCGACGAGTTCCCCCCCGGTCCGATCAGCGTGCTCTCGATGTCGCAGTTGCCGTTGTTGTCGCAGCCTACCGTGCCGGCGAGCGATGGAATGTTCGAGGTTCCGCCGCCCAGGGGCACTTGATTGATGTTGATGGCGGTCGCCAGGTGGCGGCCCAAACTGCCGACGTAGCTAACGCTCAGGATGTTATTGCCGGGGAACTCGTGCTGCGTGCCGAAGCTGAATTGCTGCACACTCGGCCACTTTTGGTGCAGCGGAATCGCAGTGTACCCGCCCGGACTGATGGGCTCCGCGGAAGGCGAGTTGATGGGCTGAATGGCGCTGTAGCCTTGCAGGTTGTAGGCGGTCGGTCCCAGGGAGACGGGCGGATTGCCTTCGCCGCCCTCGGCGTTGGACTCGTTGCCGTTGCCCATTTCGTAATAAATGCCGTAACCGCCCCGGATCACCGTTTTGCCGGTCCCGAACGGGTCATAAGCAAAGCCTAAACGCGGAGCGAAGTTCTTCTTGGAGCCATAGAAACAGCCCTTGGGAACACCGTGGGTGCCGCAGGCATAGAGGCCGTTGCCGTAGACGGTGTAGTTGGAGCCGGTCCCCGGCACCAGCACCGGGCCCAGCACGGGATCGTTTACCAATTGCGACTGGGCGGCAGCATTGTATTCGCTGGGAAGGAAGGCGGAGTCGATATTGGTGGCGGAAACATCGTGAAATGGCTGGAAGTAGTAATAGCGAACTCCTATATTCAAAGTTAGTTTCTTCGTAACCTTCCAGTCATCTTCAACATAGGGCTCGATTTCATGCCCGTTCCAATGCCCTTTCGGGTAGCCGCCGAGGGCGGTGCCATTGAGGCTGATCGTGCCTTCCTGGTAGGAAGCGATGGCGCCCAGGTCCATGTCGGCCAGGCCGTTGCCGGTTGAAAGCGGACCATAGCCGAAGTTGAGAAAGCCCTGGGTGTTGGCGCCAAACTGCTCGTTTTTGTGATAGTCCTGGAGGTAGAAGCCGAATTTCACCGAGTGATTGCGGTGCATCCAGCCGACGTTGTCCTTGAAGTCCACGATCGGATTGGAGTTGAACCAGGGGTGGTTTCCGGCATCGGCGGTGAAGCCATTGAAAGAGATTGACGGCAGCAGCGGATTCGAGGCATTGGCAGAAAACAGGTTGTTCACCGTCCAACCCGCAGGTTTATCAATCGAGTGGTCGGGCGAGGATTCGCCAGCTTGATTGAAGAGCGAGATGTGATCCACCGAATAGCTCACCACAAACTCATTCATGAGGTTAGGTTTGAAGGTGTGGGTGAGGTGAAACACAGCGCTCTTGCCGGGACCCAAGAAGGGCGTCTTGATAGTGTCGGAAGATGAGCTCGTCCAGAGGGCCGGAACCGCAAGGGTGTTCCACGCATCCTGCGTCCAGCGGACGAAGGCCTGGGTCTTGTCGGTGAAATTCTGGTCTACCCGGATTTGCTCCTGGCGCCAATTGGTGGCCGTACTGGAGGAGACGACATAACCGTTTTCATGGCCCTGAGGGCCGGTGTTCGGGTAAGGAACGAGGCTATCCAGCAATATCTGTGCGTTCGGATCGACGGTCACCTGATCGTTGGGATAGACATTCCCCGTCGTCCGATCGACCGGCAGCACGCATCCAGAGGCCACGACAGCATTGTAGTTGCCCGAACTGGGATCGCATTCACTGAAATCGCCTGCCCTTTGCAGCATCGTGGGCACGCCGGCGCCTACCGTCTGGCCCTCGCGGTATCGCCGCCAGTCTTCCGACCAGAAGAAGAAAGTCTTCGACTTCGACGTATTGTAATGGCCCGGAATATAAACGGGGCCGCCAAGAGTGTAGCCCCAGTCGTTCCACTTTAAGGGACTCTTGGGGGCCACGCTACCGATGGAGGCGCGGTTAATGTCCCATGGATTGGCGTCGAACACGTCGTTCCGTACGTACTCGAAGGCATCGCCATGAAATTCCTTGGTCCCCGATTTCGTCGCCACCTCAATCGTCGCGCCGGAGTGTTTGCCCATGTCCGCGCCGTAGTTGGAAGTTGAGATCCGGAATTCGGCGATGGTATCGAGGTTTGGATAAGTATTAAACGTGCCGGCAGAACCCTCATCGGTATTGTTGCCGCCGTCGACTTCCCAGTTGTTATATTGCATGCGGCCGCCGTTGAACGAGATGTTGTTGTTCCCCAGCACGCCCACATGCGAGGTGTCGAGGCCATCGTCCGCCACGGCACCAGGGACCAGCAGCGCCAAGGTCACGAAGTTGCGGCCATTGAGGTTGAGATTGGCAATCTGCGTTCCGGAGACGACTCCCGAAATAGCGGCAGTTTCCGTCTCAACCTTCGCCCCGGCGGCCACGACCGTCACCTCCTGGTTGACCTGGCCCACGACCATGGTCAGGTCCACGCGCAGCGTTTCACCCACACCGACGGTGATGCCGGAACGCAACAGTTTTTGGAATCCGGGCACTTCCGCCGTAATCACGTAGTCCCCGATGGGAACCCTGGGCGCCGAATACTCGCCAGCGGCGTTACTCACCAGGGATCGCATAAAGCCTTTTTCGGGGTTAGAAACCGTAATTTTGGCCGCCGGTATCACAGCTCCTGTTGAATCCTTCACCGTACCAACAAGGTTCGCCGTGTCCTGAGCCAAAACGCCGACGGTGACGGTCAGGAACGTCAACGCCAGGAGAGTCAACGCGCGTTTCATGGGGTCCTCCCACAAGGCAAAAAGATAGGCAGACAAAGAGTCGCCAGTCTTAGCAACTGAATGTGCTAGATATCACCGGCCAACAGATTTGTCAAGCACACTTAAGTACCGTATTTTCTGAGGGCTCCCCGTCCGGGCATGCTCCTTTGTCCGGCCTTTTGCTTAGGGAGCCTCGAATCTCGGATAGCGGCTTTACCGAGGCTCGAGAGCCTGAGTTAGCTTAGAGGTTGACGAGAAAGTTGCGGCGTGGCGCGGTGGCTCACCGCAGTGTATACTTTGCTTTGCCACCGCGGCCAACTTCGAACTCTTCGAACGGGGAGGCTCCTATGAAACACTCTCGACGTTTCTCAGTGAGCAGATGGGGCTTGTTGGTCTTGGCACTGATGTGCGGCCCCTGGATGGTCCCTGCGCAAGGCCAGCAACTCACCAAGCGGTTGGTGGGCGATTATGCCTATTGGAGCCGGACGCAGACTCCTCCCTATAGCTCAGCGCAAATACCAATGTCGAAGCTCACTCACATTAATCACGCTGGTGTGAACTTCGATTCCAAAGCCAATCTGGTGGTGCCTAACGGGTTCCTCGAGCCCGCGCTGATCGAGAAAGCGCATGCGGCTGGGGTCAAAGTCCTGCTGCTTCTGGGAGGAGATTTCGCAGCGCTCGAAGCCCCCCCCTCTCTGATCCCAACCCTGGTGAACAACTTGCAGGTTTTCGAGGATGCGCACGGCTACGACGGCGTCGACATCGATTGGGAATACCCCGCGACCGCTACGGATGCCGCCACTTTTCTCAACCTCATGGCCGCCCTGCGCGGGGCGTTTCCGAGTCCCACTTTTGTGCTGTCCGCCGACGTCGCGCCCTGGGGGGGCAGCGGCTACAACTTCTCGAACGTCACTCCCTTGGTGGATTACTTCAACATCATGATGTACGACTGCGCCGGACCCTGGGCGGACGATGCGCAGCTCAATTCGGCGATCTTCCCCGACCCCTTCAATCCCGAACCCTACGAATGCGAGCCGGGTGGCTCAGTGAAGGAAACCATCGATATCTATGTCAACGACATGGAAGTTCCCCCTGCCCAACTCAACATGGGCACGCCGTTCTATGGATATCTGTACGAGAACGTCAGCGCTCTGCGGGGAAGTTGCACCAACTGCCCGAACACGGTCCTTTCGGAAAATTACGGCACGTTCATGAAGCAGCGCATCAACCAGAACGGTTGGCGGACCTATTACGACACCTACTCACTTGTCCCATACATGTTGAGGACCGATGGCAAGCCGGGATACATCACCTACGACGATGCATTTTCGACGTTTTACCGGGTGGCCTACTCGGTGTGGCGAAGGGGCCTGGGTGGGAGTTTCATGTGGTCGCTGGATGCGGACTACGATGGCGAAACTCAGGACCTGCTCGACGCAATGTACAACGCCAGCCTGCCCCAAACGAAGTGAGCAGGAATGCAGAGGCACGGGCGGTGCAGTTGCCCTATTTCGCAGCCTCTCCCGCGGCCACCACTCCCTTTGATTCCATCTGCTTCATGATCTCGCGGATGCGCGGCGCAAATCGGCCTTGCGGGTCGGCTTTCAGGTAGTCCTGCATTTTGGCGTAAGCCTTCTCGAAGGCATTCTCTTTTAGATAAATATCTGCCAGTTTGACGTTCAACTCAGGCGGAGGGCTGGAGTTTAGGGACTGGGCCTTGAGATACTGCGTTTCTGCCGCGCTGTACTGCTTCAACCCGTACTGGGCCACACCTGACTGGTAATAAAACTGCCACGAATCCGGTGAGAGCCGCACGCCCTGCGCGAGGAGCGGCAGGGCTTCGCTAAAGCGCTTTTCGGCATTCAACAATTGTCCGAGCTCAACATAGGCGTCCAAATAGCCAGGGTCACACTGCAGGGATTTCCTTAGTGCTGTCTCGGCCTTCGTGTAATCTTGCTGCTGACTGAGAACCATGCCGAGGTCCGTCTGGGCTCTGGCGTAGCACGGGTAGAGCTCGGCGGCCTTGGCCAAGTGCACGCGAGCTTCGGCGAGCTTGTTCGCTGCCAGCGCCTTCTCGGCCTTCTCGTACTCGCGGCGGGCCTCTTTCGGGGCCTGGGCATCGGAAAGCGCGGGAGGCGAGGACTTTGCGCGAGCCGTTTTGTGTGCAGGAGTCAAAATGATGTCCACGATATACGTCCCCGCCGCTTCGCCAAGATCGATCGACTGCTGGTAGGTCTCGAAGCCTTCAGCGGTTACCGTCAACAGGTACTCCCTTTTGGGAATGTGAAGGAAGTAGAACTCACCCGCCGTATTCACCGGCTGCTCGGCTACCCTCTCGTGCTCCTGCGTTTCGAGCTGCGCCATGGCCCCTGACTTCAGCACCACGCCCTGGTCTGTCCGGACACGGCCGTGTAGCTCGATGTCCTGCTGGCCCGAGGCCCGCGACAATGCCAGAAGCATGATGAGGCCGCACGCAGCAGGCTTGAGCGCCGCATGACGCACTATCGCCCTCAGCAGATCACGCCACACGTACCCTCCCGCTCCGGCCGGCGGCTCGTTCCATCGATTGCAACCCCATTACAAAAAGAGTACCGCCGCCCCGCGGGTGATGTCAATTCATCCCCACCTCACTCACAGGACAGGCAGGAGTGCCTGTGCGACTTCACCGAATTCCCCGCCCCTCTTCGACGACGATGAACTGGTCGGCATCGACGCCCGGCAAGCGCTCGATGTGCCCGCTCGGCCAGCGCACTTCAATCTGATCGACACCTTTCGCCTGCCCGAGGCCAAAGTGCTGCCGCAGATCGCTCTGCGAAATATAGCTCGAACCGCTGAGAACCTCCCGCACCTGGCGGCGCCCGCCAGCGGTGACTGCGACGCGGGCGCCGATGGCGGACCGGTTCGAGCGCGTGCCCAGCAGTTTGATGCTCAGCCAATGATGGCCACTGCGGTTTTGGTTGAGCAGCAGCGAAGGCGGTTCACTCATGTTCAGAATCAGGACGTCAACATTGCCGTCGTTGTTGAAGTCGCCGAAGGCGCAACCCCGGCTCGAGTGCGGCTCGAGCACGGGCGCCCCGCTCAGATCCGACACCTCTTCAAAAGACCCATTGCCCAGGTTTCGGTACACCACCCGGGGCGTTTTGAATTTGTACTCCGGATTGACTTTCTCGACTTCGGGATACACGGTGCCGGTGACGTGAAAGATGTCCAGCCAGCCGTCGTTGTCGAAGTCCGCAAAGTCCACACCCCAGCAGACGTATTTTGTGTTCACCGCCAGGCCGGCGGCAGAGGTAACGTCGTCGAAAAACTCGCCCCGGGAATTCCGGTAAAGGATGGGCGCGTCGCTGCTGAAGTGGGGGAGGAACAAATCCAGAAAGCCGTCGCCGTCGTAGTCGCCGACTCCCACTCCCATGTTGGCCTCTTCCTGCCCGTCGCCGCTGACGGCGCATCCGGCCTCCATACCCACTTCGGTAAACGTGCCGTCGCGGTTGTTCCGGTAGAGGAGATTAGGGGTCGAGTCGCAAGCAACGAACAGGTCGGGCCAGCCATCGTTGTTGTAGTCGAACGCCACCGCCGTCAGGCCGAAGCGGCGGCCCGCCTTCAGGATACCCGCCTTGGCGCTCACGTCCGTGAATGTCCCGTTGCCGTTGTTGTGATAAAGCGTGCAGGTCTCTTGCTGGAGTCCCAACGGGCCGCAATTGACAGGTACGTCCAGATACTTGCAGTACCGGCTGGAACCACCTACCGGCGTTTTCGCCAAGTCCATATCGATGTAACGGCTCACGAACAGGTCCAGGAAGCCGTCGCGGTCGTAATCCACGAAAGTGCAGCCGCTTCCAAAGCGAGTCCCGGACTCCCGCAGACCGGCCTTTCCGGTGACATCCGTGAACGTGCCATCGCCGTTGTTGTGGTAGAGGGCGTTCCGGCCGTAGTAGGTGAGGAATAGATCATCGTGGCCGTCGTTGTCGTAGTCGCCGACACAAACTCCATAGCACCACCCCGTTCGAGTGAGCCCCGCTTTCTCGGTAACGTCGGTGAAGGTGCCGTCGCGGTTATTGTGGTAGAGGCGGTTGGTAGGCTCCTGGCCGGGTGGAAACCCTTCCAAGCGAGTGCCGCTGGGGACAAGGACGTCCAGCCATCCGTCGTGATCGTAGTCGTAAAAGGCAATGCCGGGCCCGTTCGCTTCCACGATGTAGCGCTTGACGTATTCTTCGCCGTAAACAGTTGGAAAAGTTAAGCCGGCCCGCGGAGCAATATCCGTAAACGTGACCGGCCATGGCCTGCCCGAAAATTTCGGGCGTGGGGCAGGCCGGATGCCGCGCGACGCCATTCCTTGGCCACTCAGGCGTGCGCCCGCGGCACCGATCAACCCAGAGGCGGCTGCAGATCGAAGAAATGCCCTGCGGGTAATGTACATCTGGTTCCCAATAGAAGCTGTTACTCTGGCGGCGCGTCGGTCTGGGGCTGGGCGATATTGCCGAGAATGCCGGTGCGAATTCGTTGGCTGCGGCGGCGCACGTCGTCGTGAATCTCTCGATACGCAGCAAGCTCTTTCGCCGCTTCCTGGCCGCGTCCCAGGCGGCGATAGGCGAAAGATAGCTGGTAGTGAGCATTGGCGTCGGCGGGCTCGAATTTCACCGCCCGCTCCAGCGGCGCCACGGCTTCCTCAGGCCTCCCCGCAGAAACCAGCGACTTGCCCAGGCCTATGAGCGCATCCGCAAACTGAGGGTCGCCGCTTAATGCACGGGTGAAATGCTCGATGGCTTCATCCCACTGCCGGGCCTGGCGCGCCATTTCGCCCAGTTCGTACTCGGCTCCCGCGCTGCGGGGATGGAGTTTTAGCTCTTCTTCAAACTCCCGCCGCGCTGCGTCCAGAGTGTTGGAGCCACGCTCACCCGCCAGTAACAGCTCTCCAAGCTGGTAATGAACACCGCCCAAGGCCGGGTTGAGCGCCAACACCTTGCGGTACTCTTCGGCAGCCTCATTGAGCTTTCCCTGGATGACCAAAACCTCCGCGTTGAGCTGGTGTGCCTGGAAGGACTCGGGTGCGACCGTGAGAAGCCGCTGTGAAGCTTGCGTTGAAAGATCGGAGTAGACGTGGCTGCTCAGGTAGAGCAGGTCAGGGTCATCGGGAAAGTCCCTGTTCAACTGACGAACCAAGTCGACGGCCCGTCCCGCATCGTTCGCAAACATGGCGCAGCGTAGAGCCTGAGTGCCCATCAGGCGCTTCAGTTGGGTGTCCGGGGCGCGCGCGTAGTCCTTTTCAAGGTAGGGCATCGCCTCTTTGCAGCGGTCGCTCTGTGCCAGGCTCAGGCCGAGAAAGAAGTGAGCATTGAGCAATGCCGGTTTCAGCTTCAGCGCCTCGCGGGCCTGCTCCGCAGCATCCTCGAAGCGCCCTACCGAATAGTAAGCGCTCGCCAGGTTGGCATGAATCTCGCCGATCTTCGGCGCAATCCTCTCGAGCTTTTGAAGACTCTCGATGGCTCTTGGGTAGTCGTGCTTGCGCAACGCCTCCTCGGCTTCGGCGGCGATTCGAGCGTTATCCTCCTCACCGCCCGCGGATACCTGAGCGCGCCCTGGGCTGCGCGCAAGGGCAAGCACCACAAGAACGTAAAGCACGGACTCGATCAATCCGGAATGACCTGAGGCGGCGCCCTTCACGCTCTTCTGCCGCACCCTCCGACTTGCCAACATCACTCCTCCACTTCTCAGTATAGGATCGAAAAGCGGAACTCGCCGCTTTGTTTGCGATCTTTGCGCACTTTGCGTCTTTGCGCGAAGCCGTTTCTTTCCTCTACAGACCTGTCCGCGTCAGAGGTTACGCAACGGCAGGCCGGAGCGCTGCCTTCACGCTCGCGAGGGCCGCCGTCGCCGGCTCCAGCCCCGCCGAAGTAGCTTCCAACCGGATTTCGCCGGGCTCCTTTTGAGACTGCACGATGACCATGCACAGCCCGTTAAAGGCCCGGCGTTTCTGGGCCTTATCCGGCTCATGGCTGCTCGGGTCCCCGTTACCCACACCGATGATTCTTCCGCTGCCCGAAACATGAAACAGGATCTCGTTGTCGGCAACGGGAACCAGGCGGCCCTGGCTATCCAGCACCTGCACCTCGACCAGCGAAACGTCTTCGCCGTCCGCCTCGATCTGCGGCCGGTCCGGCCGCAGGAGTATCTTCGCCGGCCCGCCCGTCGTCTGGCGCTTATCCGCCAATACTTGCTGGCCGCCTCTGTAGCCCCGGGCTTCAATCGTGCCGGGCTTGTACGGCACCTTCCACTCGACGTGCGAATTGCGGGCCACTTCCTTCGTTCCAAGACTCCTGCCGTTCAAGAACAGTTCGACTTTCTCGAGGTTACTGTGGCACCAGACGTCGATTTCCTGGCCCTCTTTGCCGGGCCAATTCCAGTGCGGGAACAAGCGCAGAACCGGCTTGTCGCTCCACCACGCCTGATAGTAATAGAACTCGTCCTTCGGGAAACCGCACATATCCAGGATCCCAAAATGGGAGTTGATGCAGGGCCACTCGTACGGCGTGGGTTCGCCCCGATAGTCAAAGCCGGTCCAGACGAATCCGCCCGACAAGAAGCGCCGCTCGGCGTAAATCTTCCACCACACCTCCGCCGTTTCCGCCCACTCGGGATGATTCACATCATAGGCGCTGACATACCCTTGCTCCTTGTCGTTCACGTAGATGCCGCGCGTCGAGACGGTGCTGCCGGTTTCCGTACCGATCGTCGGCTGCTTGGGAAATCGCTGATGAAACGCGTCGATCTCCGGGCCGTGCTTGTAATTGAAGCCCTGGACGTCCACCACCCCGGAGACGCCTTCGCCCCATCCGTCGTCCATGGCGGTAGTGACCGGGCGGCTCGGGTCGAGCCGGCGGGCCAGCCGCTTCATGGTGCTGACAATGCGCGCTCCACGGTCAGTGCCCTGCAACGGTTCCTCGTTGGCGAGCGACCAGATAATCACGCTCGGGTGGTTGCGGTCGCGGCGGATCATTCTCTCCAAATCGCCCAGGGCCTCCGCGTCCGACGACATTCTCCGCGTCTCGTCCATCACCAGCATCCCAAGCTGATCGCAGGCATCCAGCAGCTCCGGCGTAGGTGGATTGTGCGAGGTCCTGTAGCCATTCACGCCCATCTCTTTCAGCTTCTCGATGCGGTAGTACTGAATGCGGTCGGGCAGCGCAGAACCCACGCCGGCGTGGTCCTGATGGTTGCACGTTCCTTTAATCTTCACCGGCTTGCCATTCAGGAAAAATCCCTCGTCAGGGTCGAATTTAATCGTGCGGATGCCGAACGGAGTAGCGGATATGTCCGCGGTTGCCCCGCTATTCGCGTCCTGGAGAGTGCTCAATAACTGGTACAGATTCGGCTCCTCCAGCGACCAGAAGAGTGGATGCTCGACCGTAGTCTCGGCCGAGAGCATTAAGCTCGTCCCTGGATCGAGCCACATGGACTGCGTTTCCGCCCTGGCCACGACCTCACCCTTCTTGTCCACAATGCGTGAGACAAGATTGATCGTTCTCCTATTCGTACCCTGGTTTTCAACCTCCGTACTGATCAGGAGTCTCGCCACCGCGCCCTCAACTCGCGGCTGCACAAAGGCTCCCCACTGCACGATGTGGAGCGGATCGGTCTTGGTGAGCCAAACGTGGCGATAAATTCCTGCCCCCTCGTAGAACCATCCTTCTCCCTGGGTCGCGTCGACGCGGACGATCAAGATGTTCTTGGTCCCGTAATCGAGGAAGTCAGTCACATCATAGCTGAACGGAGCGTATCCGCTCATGTTCCGCCCTATGAACTGGCCGTTCAGGATCACTGTGCAGTCTCGGAAGACGCCGTCAAACTCGATGCGCAGCCGCTTGCCGCGATCGCTGGCAGGGATCTCAAACACCCGCCGGTACCAGCCGATGCTCGTTGCCGGGTAATTCCGATCCAGCGGTTTGAAGCCGTGATTAACCAGGCCAGGGTCATTCTGGAAATCCAACTCGACCGCCCAGTCGTGCGGCAGGTCAACGGCGCGCCACTTGCTTTCGTCGAACTTGCCCTGCAGGGACTCGACGAGGTCCCCGGTCTTGGAAAATATCCCGTCGCCATCGAAGCCGAAGTCTTGCGCCGGATCGCAAGCGTGCCCGAGATGGAAGCGCCATCCAAAATCCATCAAAAGCCGTTCGCGGGGGCTGGCGTTTTCCGGCGGCGGGAGCGCCGGACTGGAACCGGTGACCGCCGCGACGGTGACCGGGATAGCCGCAGACGCACTTGTCAAACCCGCTGAAACCGCCACGCCGCTCTTCAATACCTCACGCCTTGTCCATTTGCGCATCGCTCCACCTCCAACGTCCACGCAGCGCTGACCTTCAGGCCAGCACCCGAGTCCGGCGGCGAGTATTATACGCCGCAACCGACGATTTCAAATGGCAAATGGCAAAGAGCAAAATTCAAATGGTTGTCTATTTGCCATTTGAATCGAATTTCGATCAGAGGGCCGTCAGAATCGCACCTCGATATCCATAGGCTCTTTCCGTAAGGGCACCTGGATGCGCCCCTGCCGCGCATCGAAGTCCGGCCAAGACCGTCCATCGATCTCCACGGACTTCAGCGCTTGTCCCTGCGGCGTTCGCACCACCAGCCAAGCCGTCTTGTACGGGCTCCTGGCCGGCAGGTGGACATTGATGCTGACGCCGTTCTTCTTCCCCTCCATGCGGTAGCTCACCGGACCAAAATAGCTGGCAAGGTTTCGCACCTCGATCTTCTGACCCGCGTCCAGCCACCGCCTCGGCGTGCCGGCCGCCAGCCACAATGCGTCGGAGTCCTCACGCACCAACAAGTCCCTGAGCCGATTGACGAACTTCGCCTCATCAGGAACCTTGTAAAACGGGCCGCTCGGTGATTGCCACTGGCGAAACTCTTCGGTGAATACATTCACACTCGGGTAATAACAGGCAACGAAATCGTTATAAAGGTTACGGATGGCGGCGGGGATTTCATTGCGCCGGAGATAAACCAGAATGGGGTTCTGAAGGTTGGCCTGAAATACCATGCCGCCCCGGCTGAACCAATACTTATCGTCTACCCAGCCGTGCACAAACAGCCCCAGCGAAGTGGACATCGTCGCGTTATCCTCCCAGTCATCCAGAACTGCGTTCGCAAAAGGCCCGTCCGGCGGCACAATGCCCATGGAGATCAAAATCATCGCTCCATACAGCACTTCGCGCGTCGCCGAAAGCCGGTAAGTGGGCAAAACTTTCTGCGGATAACGCGAATAGTACGCCACGCGTAGAGGCCCGAAAAGCCGGATGCGTTGATAGGGCCGCGTGGGCGCATAGGGGACGTAGGTGTTATCGCGCAACCGCACCACAGGTGAAATCTGAGAAGCGCGTGTTACCGCCGCGCGCAAATCCTGCGCGTAGGAGGCGGCCTCTTGCACATAATGGGACGCGGCGGAATCGCCGATTTCAGCCAGCGCCTCCCCCAAGCGTGTCGCGCCTGCCGAGGCGAAGGCGTTCACGGAAAACCAGTGCCCCCAGTCGTCGTTGTCTTCCAGGTGTCCGGCGGGAAGCAATCCGTGCTCCGGGACGGGTTCTCCGCGATCCGTAAGCTTGGTGTACGCCCGCTCTGCGAATACCCAATCGGCCGCCCGTTTCATGCTGGGGGCGACGCGGCGCAGCCACTCTTTGTCGCGCGTGAAGAAGTAATGTTCACCCAGCGCCCAAAGCACGACGCCGTGGTCGAGGTTGTACTCGGCAGCCGTGTAGTCGTAGTCCTGATCGACGCGCGCACCGTGGTAAACGTCGCGCTGATCTCCCGGATACGTGCCCGCAAAAGGTTTCGATCCCTGTAAGCGCACAAACGTCTCGAGATACTCTGCAGCGAGGGCGTGGTTCCCCAAGGCATCAAGCATGACGCACTGAAATGCCGCCTCGTTGTCAAAAACCCGGTAGCCATAACTCGCGGCCGGCACCATATAAAGGCCGCTCTTCGGATCTTTCGTGGCGCTGATGCGAATATGCGGAATGACGGCCCGGGCAAAATCCATGAAGTGCTTTTCCGGCACGCTGAAGGGAATCGAGTTGGCCGTAGCGGCGCGCCAATAGTTCAACACCTTGGCTCGTTCTTGGTCGAACTCTAAGCCGGCCAGGCGGGCGCGCTCTTGCGGTGAGAGCCGGGGAATGAAGGGGAGGGAGAAAAAGATGGTTTGGGACTCCCCTGCCCGCAGTGGGACTGCCACATGAATCCCCGGCAGTGTCTTCGCACCCTCGTTAAGTCTGGCGACAGCAGGCTTCGCCGAATCCGGCAAACGAACTCGCGCACGAACCAGGTCCCCGCCCGCCGCCACCAGTTCTCCATTGCGAAAAGAAAGCTCCTCGGCAGGGTCCAGTGCGAGCCACAAGTGAGCAGCGGTTGCTGCGCCGCCGGGATTCTCCACTTTGACCTTCAACATCAGGACCGCGGGTGTCTGTTCGTTGCGTTGCGGATCGTCCGGCCCCAGCGGCCCGGAAAGCAGTGTAGCAAAACCCTCTTCGGTATAATTCAACTTGTCTTTTGTCCAGCGAGCCGTGGCGAGGGGAAGATAATTCTCCAGCACCGTGAGTGTCGAATCCTTGGCGGCGGGGCGAAAGTCAGGAGTCGCACCCGTGCCGAGGCGCCAGGAGATGCGGTCACCGTTCCATTCCAGGCGCGTCAATTCCCTCCCCATGGCTTTCGTCTCGGACTTACTGATGGCGATATTGCCTCCCCACTCGAACGCAAACTTCTGCCAACTCGCGTCGGCGGCCATCGGCAGGTACAGTCGCCCACCCTGTCGCTCGACCGGATCGAGCGCGGGAATTTCTTTTGACGCTCTTTCGTAAGTCTGCTCGGGCTCGATCGCCAACTTTTCGCGAATCTTCTCGCCGTGCCTCACCATCAAGGGGGAAAACTCGCGCGGGTCGGAGGCCAGGGTCACACAAGCCTTAAAATCCGGAACGTACACCGGCCCTTTCTGCACGTCCGGCACCGCAAAGGAAAACGTGCGCTCTGCCGCGTCCACAGTCACGATCGTCGTATCGTCCGATCCGGGAAGATCCGGCTGCGCGGCCGCCAAGTTCACCAACAGGCCCTTCGCAGGTCCGCGTGTTGTAAGGTGGAATTGATCTCCCGCCGCCGTGTCCCCGGCTGCGGCATTCCACACTCGCACCGCTTCGAGCCGGCCGTTGTAGATCCGCACTTTCCCGTCCCAGGTGCGTTCCACGGTCTCGCCAATTCCTAATTGGAGCCGCAACTCCACAGGCTTCTCTTGGGACCCCGTGAGGACCTCCACCTTCTCCAACTGGGGATTCGAGGCAAACACCAAGCGGATTTTGAGCGTCCGCCGGTAGGTCAAGCCGGGCAGGTTGCCGGCCCTGGGATTTTCGCCTACGGAAAGCGGCAGAAAGGTGTAACTGCAAATCGCTCCCTGGCAGTCCATTTTCGTTGCAGCCTTCAGCCACCGCCCTTGCCAGGGATCGTCGACAGGGTCTTCGATGGTGGGCATCTCCGGAGGGGGATACGGCCAGTTGCGGAACCAGTACTCCGCCGTGGCAGGCTGGACTTCCTGGCCGGCGCGAAATTGAACGCGCAGTTCCTTAATATCGCGCTCCTCAGCCCATTGCAGGCCGTAGACGTAGCGGCCATCTGCCGACTCCTCCGCTTCACCTCCTGCCTGTTCCGCCTCTCGGTAGTCGAACTCGAGCGGCGAAGTGTGCCGATCCGTCATGCAGCAGCGGCGAGCGAAAGGAGCGATATCGAAGTCGGTTGCGGAGGCGCGAACGCCCGGCCCGAGACTGGTGATGATCCAGCATGCGGCCAGCAACCAGGTACGCTTCATCGTATTCTCCTCCCCCCCGGATACCCCCCTTTGCGGCTCGCTTATTCTACATGGGTTTCAAATCTGGAATCCGGAATCCGCCATCAGAAACTGCCGCGAGGTGCGCGTGGAGTGCCGAAGGCTATGGAGTGCGGCAGCTTGCTGCCGCTTTCTTCCGCCGAGCTTGCTCGGCGGACTCTACGACCCGGGAACCCACGTCCAGCAAGCTGGCCGTGGAAAAGCGGCAGCAAGCTGCCGCACTCCAAAGCTTCGCTATCGGGAGTTTCCGCGGCCGACGGCGTGAAGCACAAGGTCGGCAAGAGCCCGGATAAATGTGGGCGATTCATTCAAACCTTGCGTGACATGAAATTGCTGGATCGAGAGACGTTCGGCGAATTCGCGGGCTTCGATATTGATTTCGTAAAGCGTTTCAACGTGGTCGGAAACGAAGGAAATCGGCACCACGAGAACTCGCTCGCTGTGACTTGACGCAAGCGTCTGGAGGGCTTCGTGAAGTGAAGGCCCCAGCCACCGCCCCGGACCGGAGCGGCTCTGGTAGCAGATGCTGTGCGGGTTCGGCCACGCGCCCCGTTCCCTGACCAATCGTACGGTGGCCTCAATCTGGGTTTGGTACGGATCGCCGGCCTTGATGACGCTCTCCGGCACACCGTGCGCGCTGAACAGCAAATGCACATCGGAAGGCAGGCGCAAGGCCGAACCGTTCGTTTTACGAAATTCCGCGAGACCTTCGTCGATCCGCTCGGCGAGCGCTTCAAGGTAAATCGGATGAGTGTGATAATCGCGCACGATTCTCACATCGACGGCTTGGCTGCGCGGGAATTTGCGCTCCCACTCGTGCAGGCTGCTGCCCGTGGTCACCACCGAGTATTGAGGGTACAAAGGCAGCAGCACGAGCGTCTGGAATTGGTCACTCAGGACTTGCTGTACCGCCTCTTCAGTAAGCGGGTGCCAGTAACGCATGGCGACGAAGACGCGCGCCTCGAGAGTCTTGCACAACTCGCTCTCCAGCCGGCTTGCCTGGAGCTCCGTCAGTTCCCGGATGGGAGACTTGCCCCCAATCTGCGCGTAGTGATCTTGAACTCGCCGGGCCCGCCGCGACGACACTAGCCGGGCCAGCGGCTCGCGCGCCAGCCGGGCAAACGGAAAGTCAATGATGTCGGGATCGCAAAAGAGGTTATAGAGGAAAGGCTCAACCGCCTCCAGCGAGTCCGGCCCGCCCAATTGAAATGCGACTACCCCTACCTTGTTAACGTTAACTGGATTCACTCTGCGCCCTTGGTTCCTATCTTGTATTATCCTATACGGTGGTGCAGAACCGCAACCACCAGGCTGTTGGGTAGTGTCTCAGTTTGAAACAGAGGCGGCTTGACCAAGCTGCGGAGAAAGGCTATCTGTCATCCTGAGCGGAGC
>Ga0181536_10002426_pt1 | contig 21133 bp, 19 predicted proteins | sample PEATcosm2014_Bin_41_FD_121105 | JGI IMG/M metagenome (GOLD analysis project Ga0181536, IMG submission 121105) | Peatland microbial communities from MTU Mesocosm Facility, Houghton, MI, USA - PEATcosm2014_Bin17_60_metaG | ecosystem: Environmental > Terrestrial > Soil > Wetlands > Peat | place...
CAGCCTTCGACCGTCCAGTCGGTGCGCTCGCCCATGCCGACGAAGTTGAGCAGTTTTCCGGCACGCAGCGGATAGTGCACGACGTGGCCGCCCGGGCCGACCCAATTGGTGCCGATAGTGCGCGAGATCGAGGCCGGCACGCGCTCCATCGACACCACGCCGCGCCAGGCGATGATGCCGCAGAACTCCGGCTTGGGCGCGCCGAACAGGCTTGCGCGGACCACCGAATGCACGCCGTCGGCGCCGACGACGAGCTTTGCCGTCACCGGCTCGGCGCCTTCGAAATGCAATTCAACGCGGTCGGGAGTTTGCGAAAGCCCGATGCACTTGCGGTTGAGGTGAATGGCGCCGGGCTTTGCCAGCAGCAGCGCCTGCGCAATCACGCCGTGCAGATCGCCGCGATGGATGGTGATGTAGGGAAAACCGTAACGCTCGACCGATTCCATGCCGAGATCGAACAGTTTCCAGCTCTGCCCGGTGTTCCACAACCGGATCGCCTTGCCGGCCGGCAGCACCTGCACCTTCGCAAGTGCTTCCTTGAGCCCGAGCGCATGAAGCACGCGCGTGCCATTGGCGCTGATTTGTACGCCGGCGCCGAGTTCGCGCAGCTCGGGCGCCTGCTCGTAGACATCGACATCGATGCCGCGCCGGATGAGCGCGAGCGCCGCCGCAAGCCCGCCGATGCCGCCGCCGACGATCGCGATCGTGTCCGTTCCCATTCCCATTTCCTTTGTTCCCCTCCCCCTTGTGGGGAGGGGAAGGGATGGGGGTCGGGAGGTTTTGCGCGAGCGTCGACGCGCTGCCTCACCTCCCGACCCCCGACCCTACCCTCCCCACAAGGGGGGAGGGAAGAATTACAAATCAAAGAACGAGATGATCTCACCGATCAACTCATCAGGCCGGCTCACCGGCTGCATCGCGATCGAGATCGACAAAAATGTCGTCGCCTTGCGGCACCACTTTGTAGGTGCGCAGCGCAAACGAGCATGGCGGGGACTTCACGGCGCCGGTCGGCACATGGAAGGCGCCGAAATGCAGGCTGCATTCGATCACGTCGCCTTCGAGGATGCCGTCGGCGAGGCTCGCCGAGGCGTGGGTGCACTCGTCGTCCGTGACGTAGAACTTGCCATCGATGTTGTAGACGGCAAGCCGATGGTCGCCGACCTCGAACGCCTTCACCGTCCCCGGCGCAATGTCGGACTGCGAGCAGACACGGACGACATTATCCGCCATTGGAATCCGCCATTGGACTTTCCCTTCACGATCATAGGGCTGCTAAGGCCCCCTCCTCCGTGCTGCGACACAAGACCGCGCGGTGCGGCAGGTCAAGTGCGCCTGTTATACTGACAGGCGGGATTTCCTTTCAATGATTGGGCCGCCCGGCGAGTTGAGATCGGGCGAATTGCCCGTCACAATGCTCCCCGGTCAAAGTGATGAACGGCGAATGAGTCCCAGCGCCACCAATCTGCGTGCCGTCGGCGAGCCGCGCGACGGGGCGGACCATCGTTCGCAGCCGGCGCGACCGGCCATCCGCATCAGCAATCTGCAGAAGACATTCGGCAAGCTCGTCGCGGTCGACCGCGTTTCGGTCGACATCGAGCCGGGCGAGTTTTTCATGATCGTCGGTCCGTCGGGCTGCGGCAAGACCACGCTGTTGCGCATTCTTGCCGGGCTGGAAACGGCGACGGCGGGCATGATCGAGATCGACACGCCGGCCAATTCCGCGCAGCCGGAGAATTCCATGGTGTTCCAGGGTGAGTCGATTTTCCCGTGGATGACGGTGTGGAACAACGCCGCTTATGGGCTGCGCATGCGCAATGCGGCGCCGGCCATCATCAAGGAACGGGTCGGCCACTATCTCGACGCGACCGGCCTGACGCGCTTTGCCGACTATTATCCGCACCAGCTCTCCGGCGGCATGAAGCAGCGCGTGTCGATCGCGCGGGCCTTCGCCAACGATCCGGAAATCCTGCTCATGGACGAGCCGTTCTCGGCGCTCGACGCGCAGAACAAGCTGCTGTTGCAGGAGGAGCTCTTACGCATCTGGGACGAGCAGAAAAAGACCGTTGTCTTCATCACCCACAGCGTCGACGAAGCGGTCTATCTCGGCGACCGCATCATGGTCATGACGGCGCAGCCCGGGCGCGTGAAGAGCTTCGTGCGCGTGCCGCTGCCGCGGCCGCGCAACATCATCGAGCTGCAAAAAGCGCCCGAATTCGGCGAGCTCGTTCATCGCATCTGGTCGGGGCTGCGCGACGAGGTGCAGCGCGCCCGCGAGCAGGAAAACAAGGAAGCCGCGCACGAGAACAAGGAACAATCCTCATGACGATCGAGACCGTCGCCACCGCGCCCGAGCAGCAAAGCTTCACCCTGGCGGTGCGCACGCGCGAGCGCATTTTGGGCATCGCCTCGCCGCTCGCGCTGCTCGCGGTCTGGGAAGCGGCGGCGCGGCTCAACTTCATCGACACCCGCTTCTTTCCCGCGCCGACCAGCGTGATCGTCGTCATGATCGAGATGCTGCGCTCGGGCGAACTCGTCACCAACACGCTCGTCAGCCTGCGCCGCCTCGCGCTCGGCACGCTGATCGGCGGCGCGCCGGCGCTGGTTCTCGGCATCGCCATGGGACTCAATCGCTGGGTGCGCGCGGTCTTCGATCCGCTCGTGGCGGCGACCTATCCGGTCCCCAAAAGCGCGATTTTGCCGCTGGCGCTCCTCATCTTCGGCCTCGGCGAAGGCTCGAAAATCTTCATGGTGGCGATCGGCGTCTTTTTCCCGGTGGTGATCAACTCAACGACCGGCGTGCTTGAGATCAACCGCATCTATCTCGACGTCGGCCGCAACTACAAAGCCAGCCGCTGGAACACGTTCTGGACGATCGCGCTGCCGGGCGCGCTGCCGGTGATCATGACCGGCTTCAAGCTCGGCATCGGCATCGGCCTCGTTCTGATCGCGATCGCCGAGATGATCGGCGCCAAGAGCGGCCTCGGCTACATGATCTGGACCGCGTGGGAGACGTTTTCGGTCGAGCAGATGTATGTCGGCCTGTTTATGATCGCCATTATCGGCTTTGTGCTGACGGTCGGACTCAACGAACTCGAGCGCGTGATCATCCCATGGAAGCGGGATTGACGTTTCGCCTCGCCCCAACGCGCGGGCGGCAATAAGCGCAATAGAGGGCGCAAGCGCGATGCAGGTCCTTGTGGTCGGCGCAGGCGTTATCGGGCTCGCGGTCGCGCGGCAGGCGGCTTGGCGCGGCCACGACGTGACCGTCGCCGAGGCGACGGGCGGCATCGCCAACGGCGTCTCCTCGCGCAACAGCGAGGTGATCCACGGCGGCCTCTACTACCCGACCAACTCGCAGCGCGCCCGCCACTGCGTGCGCGGACGGCGGATGCTCTACGACTATTGCGCCTCCCACGGCGTCGCGCACCGCAAATGCGGCAAGCTCGTCGTGGCGACAAACGCCGCGGAACTCCTCAAGGTCGAGACCATCATGGCGCAAGGTCAGACCAACGGCGTCGAAGGGCTGCAGATCATCGGCGGCAACGCGGCCCGCGCGATGGAGCAAGAGCTGTTCTGCATCGGCGCGCTGTGGTCGCCGGAAACCGGCATCATCGACAGTCATGGCTTCATGCTGGCGCTATGGGGCGAGCTTGAAGATCGCGGCGGCATGATCGCATTTGAAACGTCGGTCGAGCGGATGAGCTTCAAGGCGCCGCACTGGCAGGTGCAATTCGCCGGCCGCGATGCCGGCATCGTCGAATTCGACGCGGTGGTGAATTCCGCCGGCCTGGGCGCCCAGGCGCTGGCGCGGCGCATCGAGGGCTATCCGGCCGACAAGGTGCCGCGGCTGGTGCTCGCCAAGGGCAATTACTTCGGCTTCGCCGGCCGCCCGGCTTTTTCGCGGCTCATCTATCCGACGCCGGTCGACGGCGGGCTCGGCGTCCACGTCACCATCGATCTTGCCGGCCGCATGCGGTTCGGCCCGGACGTCGAGTGGATTTCTCAGGAGAGCTACACCGTCGACCCGCGGCGCGCGGACAGTTTTTACGACCGCATCCGCACCTATTGGCCGGGTTTGCCTGCGAATTCGCTCGTCCCCGATTATTGCGGCATCAGACCCAAGCTCACCGGACCGGGCGAACCGGCGGCCGATTTCATGATCGCCGGCCCGCCCGCTCACGGCTTGCCGGGTTTAGTCAACCTGTTTGGCATCGAATCGCCGGGGCTGACCTCATCGCTTTCGCTGGCCGAGGATGTTGTGGCTTACTTGGCGGACTGACCGCGCAGATCCACCAGCGGCGACGGATTCTGGGGCGGCGCAATTGTCCCTGGATCGTCATCGGCGCGTGGCGGCTCCGCGCGCTGCGACAGCCGCACCCGCGAGGCTCCCGGATTTAATTCGGCGGCGACGCTGGACGGATCGACGGGCGTGAACGCGGCGCTCTTTCCGCTTTTGCCGCTATAGGCCATGAAGCCGTCCTTGGTCGAGACGATGTCGCCGGGCCGCAGCGTCGGATCGCTCGACATGTCGAACGGGGCAAGGCCGAAGGCATCCTTGCCGTTGCACGTGCAGTTGGCCACCAGCTGTTTGCGGTAGATGAACGCGGTGTCGAGGTCGGCGTAGCGCACGCCGTCACGCGCGACGGCGTAGTCGATTTGGCTGCCGACGAAAACCTTGGTCTTGCTGGCCGGGCACATGGCCCGGCAGGTCTCGACCGGCGTCGCGTTGGCCATGTGCTCCATCGGGAAGTGCTGGCCGTCACAGAGCCGCACGCAATAAGCGACCGAGCGGCCGGTGTCGCTGCCGCCTTGGCGCACACTTTCGGTTCCCATCGGCGGCGGCACCACCCGCCCAACCGGCGCGGGCGGCTCGGCATAGGAATTGACGTCGGACGGCGGAGTCGGCCGCTGGAACCCGCCAAACAGCAAATCGAAAAGCCCGCCGGCGCGCGCCGGGTGCGGCATCGCCAGAGTGGCGGCCGCCGAAAGCGCGCCGACGATGATCGCCGCGCGCCATTTCAAGTGCTTGTTGCGACGCCTACGCACAACGGCAATACCTCAAAGCCAAGCCCCCGTGGGAGCACGCAACTCGGCTCGTTAAACGTGCCGCAGACGAGATCGTTCCGCCTCTTTGGGTCGCGACACTGGCGGAAAAGGTTCAAGATCACGTGACGAGAGGATGTCCGGCGCGGGGTCAATGACGAATTCTCAGTTATGGCAAACAAATTCTGAACGACCGAGCCAACGGCTCCGCCGCCCGGCAGTTTGCAGCAAGCGCAGCCCAGATGGACCACTCCCACCTCAAGCGCGAAATAAAACGGGGGCTCAGTAAAGTTACGTCAGGACCCCTGTCCTTTTAAAATGAGTGATATAGCAGCGGCTTGGAGTAAAATAGGACTATTCGGCACGCATGACAAAGTTTATTTTTAACGACCCCTAGTTTTATTCGCGTATATTGTTTAGCTTTATCGGGTTGATTGAATGATGACATTCAAGCAATACTTCACAAAATATTATGGAGATTTCCCATGAATAACGAAAACCTGACTATCCATGTCAAGGTCAAGGACTTCAACGCATGGCGTACCAGTTACAACGGACACGAGAAGAATCGCACGTCGGCCGGCATCACGAACGGCAGAGTGTTCCAAAGCTCCAACGATCCGAATGACGTGGTGATCCTCCAGGATGTCGCCGACGTATCGAAGGCCCGCACCTGGTTGGGCTCAACTGAAATGAAGTCGGTGATGGAGAAGAGCGGCGTCGTGGGCTCGCCCAGCATCCGCTTCGCGGCTGCGGCGTAAGCAGCGCTGTGACCAACTGCAGCCGGGATGGCTCGTAGCGGCCGGAATCTCCAGCTGGAAATTATCGGCAGCGGCCATTCCGTCGGCAGGCACGCACTTGAGAGACGGGCGCGTCTTCCTCCCGTCACGCATCACGCTTTAACATTGCACGCGCGCCGCTTCGCAGCGGCGCGCTAGCTTTTTGAGCAATAAACAAACACAGGGGAATATCATGAATCGACCTATCGCACTGGGACTGGCAATGCTCGCCGGCGGCGCTATCGGAGCGACAGCCGTCAATGGGCTGCATGCGCAGGGCAAGGCGCCCGGTGCTTATGCGGTCGTTGACATCAGCGCAGTTAACAACCTCGACGTTTTCAAAACGCTTCTGCCCAAATCGGGGCCTGCGGTGGCCGCCTTTGGCGGCAAATTCATCGTCCGCACCGAAAAGATCACCAACATCGATGGTACCCCGCCCAGCCGATTTGTCGTCATCGCCTTCGACAGCGTGGAGCAAGCGCAGGCGTGGAACAAATCTGCCGCCCAGCAAGAGGTCGAGAACATTCGCAAACAATCGACGACCTCGCGCGAGTTCATCGTTGAGGCCATGTCCAACTAGGCATTCGCACCCCGATCTCGACAAGAGCCCGGCCTGGCTTTGCCCGACCGGGCGCTTCCTTGCGCGGGACAACATCAATGACCCGCGACGAACAAGTACGCGACAACCGCAAAAACCGGCATCAGCACCACGATCGACCATGCCATGTAGCCGAAAAAACTCGGCATTTTGATGCCGCGCTCGGTGGCGATGGCATAGATCATGAAGTTCGGCGCATTGCCGATATAAGTGAGCGCGCCCATGTAGACCGCGCCCATGGAGATCGCCGCGAGCGCGCCCGAGAGCGGGCCCATCAGGTCGGTGGCGTTGCCGCCGGCGAGCTGGAAGACGAGATAGGTCGGCGCGTTGTCGAGCATCGCCGAGAGCAGCCCGGTGAGCCAGAAATAGGCGACGACGTGCGGGCCGCCGTCAGCGGCGGTTACCGCGCCGAGCAGCCAGGCGAACGATCCGTCGCGGCCCGCCGACAGCATCGCCAGCACCGGAATGGCGCAGACGAAAATTCCGGCAAACAGGATCGCGACCTCGACGATCGGCTCCCAGGAAAAGCCGTTGGCCTCGCGATGCTCGTCGGGAGTGAGCCACAGCGAGGCGAGCGCCGTCAGGATGAGCACCGCGTCGCGCGCGAGGTCCTGCAGCGCAAGCGTCGTGCCGTAGATCGCGAATGTGACGCCCGGCGACCACAGCGCCGAGACGATAACGGCGCCGACGATGACGGCAAGCAACAGCAGGTTCACGATCCCGCGCACGCGGAACGGCGCGTTTTCGCCGGGTTCACCGACCGGCATCACGCGGCGGTCGGTGCGATAAAACCACAGATCGACGACCACAAAGAGCGCGAGCACGAAAGCCGCGACGAACGCGGTGGGCTGCCACAGATTTGTTGTCGGCCAGAAGAAACGAACGCCGTTGAGGAAGCCGATGAACAGCGGCGGATCGCCGAGCGGCGACAGCGCGCCGCCGATATTGCCGACCAAAAACATGAAGAACACCACGACGTGAACGTTGTGCAGCCGCGCGGCATTGGCCCGCAGCAGCGGCCGGATCAGGACCATGGCCGCGCCGGTGGTGCCGACGATGCTCGCAATCAGCGTCCCGAATGCCAGCATCACCGCATTGGTAAGCGGCGTGCCGCGCAACGTGCCGGCGACCAGAATACCGCCGGCGACCACGTAGAGCGCGAACAGGATCGCGATGAACCCCAGATAGTCGGCGAGCAGCGCGTGGACCAAGGCCGCCAGCGCCGTGTCGACGCCGTGCAAAGCCGCGAGAGGCGCGAGCGTCAGCGCCGCCCAGACGAAGGCGAATTTGCCGTAATGACGATGCCAGAAGCGCGGGATGACGAGCGGCGCAACGGCGATGGTCAGCAGGATGCCGACGAACGGCAGCGCCCACGGCCAGGAGAGCGACGCGCCGTCGAGCGCGGCGGCGTGGGCGGCGCTGGGCACCAGCGTCGCGACAACGAGCAAGGCGATAAAGCGTGGGTACATCCGCCGGACTTTGCCATGATGTTTTGGCGTTTGCATTAAAGATAGGATACTGGCCGCCAAACCCTCAGCGACGCCGGAGAGGAGTCAACGATGGCTATACACCGCTTTTACAATCCTTCGACCATGCCCGCCACGCGCGGCTATACGCATGTGGTGGAGACGACAAGCCCGAGCCGCACCATCTATCTTTCCGGGCAGCTCGGCATGACGCCGGACGGCAAATTCGCCGGCGCACCGGGCGACTTTCGCGCCCAAGCCACGCAGTGTTTTGAAAATATCAAAGCCGCACTTGCGGCGGTCGAGGCGAATTTCGAGCACGTGGTGAAGATCACCAATTATTTCGTCGACATGGCGCATCTGCCGATCTTCTTCGAGGTGCGCGACCGCTACGTCGACACCAAGGCGCCGCCGGCGAGTACGGCGGTTCAAATCGTCAAGCTGGCGCGCGACGGCGCGCTGTTCGAGATCGAAGCCATCGCGGTGGTGCCGGCGAAGTAAAGATCGCCCGCCGCTTGGCGAATTGTAGCCGATCCTTCTTACTTCGCCGGATGCAGGATGAGCTTCTGGACACGCCAGTTCAACAGTTCGGCGACGTAAAGCTCATTTTCGGACGGACAGGCGATCTCGTGAATCCAGCCAAACTGCTTGAGCTGTTTGCCGGACTCACCCAACACGCCGAGCACTTTGCCGTCGAGGCTGAGCTTGTACACGCGCCCCGGATAGGCGTCGGAAGTATACAAGACCTGATGCGGGCCGGGCGTAATGCAAATGGTCCATGGCGCGCCAGGCGAAAACGTTCCCACGGTGGCCGGATCGGGCTTATTGCCGATCGCGGGCTGCGCGTTCGGATCGAACGGCACGTCGATGGTCATCACGCGTAACAGCTTGCCGTCGCCGTCGAACACCTGAATGCGGCGGTTGCCGCGGTCGGCGACATAGATGTTGCCCTGCGCATCGGCTCCAATATTGTGCGGGGTGTTGAACTGGCCCGGCTCCTTGCCGCGATCGCCCCACGATTTGAGCCAATTGCCGTTCTTGTCGACCTTGGCGACGCGCGAATTGATGTAGCCGTCGCTGATATAGGTGTTGCCGGCCGGATCCCAGGTCATGTCGGTGACCTGCCGAAACCGTCCGTTCTCCGCCGGCAACGGCGGGTTGGGATGCTTCAACGGTCCGGTGTCCTCGTCGGAAGCTTCCTGCTTGCGCCCGAACACCATGACGACGCGGCCTTCAGGGTTGAATTTGATGACCATGTCCGAACCCTTGTCGGTCACCCAGATGTTGTCCTCTTTGTCGACCCGCACGGCGTGGGCAAACGACCAAGCATAGAGACGGTGGCCGATCTCGCGGATGAACTTGCCGTCGGCGCCAAACTCCAGCAATTGCGCGGCCGCCGCCGCGTAAGCAGGACCTTGCGTGTTGCCGCGCTGCAGCACGAAGATGTGGCCCTTGGAATTGACCGCCACGCCGGAAACCTCGCCGAGATACATGTCGCGCGGCAGCTTCAGCGGATCGGGGACCGAGTCGAAAGGAATTGTCGGGACCGCAACGGGCGGGACCGCAATGGGTGTGGCCGTTTGTGCAAAAGCCGACTGGCTCAGCAGCATGATGAATCCGGCGACCCAATATCTCATTCGAGCCTCCCCTGCGCCTTTCGATTTTGCGAACAGGCTTGCGGCGAGCTTAGCGGATTTTCATCGTCTGTTCGACATTAAAAGCAGAAATGACCCGCGCGCCCAGTGCGCCGCATTCCGCGGCGTCGGCCTCGACTTGCGACGGCACCGAGAGCGGCAGGCAACCGCTTCGACGATTTACCCTAGGAAAAGCGCAGACCCGACAGAATCCCCACGTGAACCGGTTGCCCGACGAACATCGAAATCACCACGAGGATGGCCACGAGCACGATCAGGTATTTGACGACCATGCGCATATTCGCCGGCATCGTCGTAATCAGATCGACGACGTACCATAGAATGATCGTCGCGATTGCAATCTCGGCGGCTGAAGCAACGAGCGGAATGAAGTTCATGGCGGTTTCTCCGTCTGAAGGTTGAGAATACCTATCGTTATATCCTAATGCGCCGCGTCCCAATTGTCGGCGGCGTGGGCTTCGACTTGCAGCGGCACCGAGAGCGACAGCGCCGGCATCGGGGCGTCGACCATCACCGCCGTGACCACCGGCAGGGTTTTTTCGACTTCGGCTTCGGGCACTTCGAAGACCAGCTCGTCGTGCACCTGCAACAGCATTTGCGCCGAGAGCTTTTTCTTCTCAAGCGCCGCTTCCATGCGGATCATGGCGCGGCGGATGATGTCGGCAGCGGTGCCTTGCAGCCGCGCATTGACCGCGGCGCGTTCGTTGAACGCGCGAATAGAGGCATTGGAAGCGCCGATGTCGGGATAGTGGCACTTGCGGCCGAACAGGGTTTTTACGTGGCCGTTCTTCCGGGCGAAGGCTTTGGTCTCCTCGATGTAGTCGCGGATGCCGGGAAAACGCTCGAAATATTTTTTGATATAGGCGCCGGCCTCTTCGCGGCCGATGCCCAATTGGTTGGCGAGGCCGAAAGCGGAGATGCCGTAGATGATGCCGAAATTGATCGCCTTGGCGCGCCGGCGCACTTCGCCGGGCATGTTCTTGACCGGCACGCCGAACATTTCCGAGGCGGTCATGGCGTGGATGTCGAGGCCGTCGCGGAACGCCTTGCGCAGCGGCTCGATGCCGGCAATCTCGGCTAAAAGCCGCAGCTCGATCTGCGAATAATCGGCGGAGACGAGCTTTTTGCCCGGCGCGGCGATGAAGGCGCGGCGAATCTTGCGGCCATCCTCGGTGCGGACCGGTATGTTTTGCAGGTTCGGCTCGGACGACGACAGCCGGCCGGTCGTGGTGGAAGCAAGCGCATAGCTGGTATGGACGCGATGCGTGGTCGGGTTGACGAAGCCGGGCAGCGCATCGGTGTAGGTCGATTTCAGCTTCGAGACCTGCCGCCAGTCGAGAATTTTTTGCGGCAGTTCGTGACCCTGCTCGGCCAGTTCTTCGAGTTGGCGTGCGCCGGTCGACCACTGGCCGGTTTTTGTTTTGGTGCCGCCCGGCAGTTGCATCTTGCCAAACAGAATATCGCCGATCTGCTTGGGACTGCCGGCATTGACCGGCTCGCCGGCAAGCCTGTTGATCTCGGCTTCAAGGCCCGCGCACTCCTGCGCGAACTCGCCGGAAAGCCGCGACAGCACTTGCCGATCGATCGAAATGCCGCGCCGCTCCATATGCGCGAGCACGCGCAACAGCGGCCGTTCCAGCGTCTCGTAGACATTGAGCATGTGTTCGGCGGCAAGCCGCGGCTTGAGCACGTGCCACAGCCGCAGCGTCACGTCGGCATCCTCGGCGGCGTATTCGGTCGCCTTGTTGATGTCGACGCAATCGAACGCGACTTTGGTCTTGCCCGGCTTGGTCACCTCGTTGAAATCGATGGTCCGGTGATCGAAGTAGCGCCGCGCCAGCGGGTCGAGGCCGTGATCGGAACGGCCGGCGTCGACCACGTAGGACATCAGCATGGTGTCGTCGTAGGGCTTAATCTCGATGCCGCGCACGGCGAAAATCTGCCAGTCGAATTTCAAATTCTGGCCGATCTTGAGCACGCCCAAATCCTCAAGCAGCGGCTTCATGGCAGCCAACGCTGCGGGTTCGGGAATCTGATCGGGCACAACCTCGCCCTGAAACAGGCCGCCGTTGCCGTCGCCGCCTTGCCGGTGACTGAGCGGCACGTAGCAGGCTTCGTTGGGCGCCAGCGCCAGCGAGAAGCCGCACAGCATCGCCTGCATCGGATCGAGGCTTGTGGTCTCGGTATCGATGGCGACGGCACCTTGGGCGCGCGCGCGCTCGATCCAGCCGTTGAGCCGGTCGAGGCTGCGCACGGTCTCGTATTTTGAACGATCGAATTTTGCGCTGTGCGCGATCTCCAAGCGCGCCGCCGCCAGCGCCTGCGGCGTCAGCGCGCCGTTGGCAGCGGCCGGTCTCCCTCCCCCGCTTGCGGGGGAGGGTGGGGAGGGGGCTGCGGCGCGTCCGCTTGCCCCCTCCCGCTTCGCTTCGCTCGCGACCTCCCCCGCAAGCGGGGGAGAAGACGAAGCGCCGTGTGCCGCAAGCTTCGCATCCGGCGCGATCTCGGCAACATCGATGCTGGAAAACTCGGCGACGCGCCGTGTCAGCGAGCTGAACTCCATCGCCTTGAGGAAGGCGATCAGCCGCTTGTGGTCGGGCTCGTGCACCGCGAGATCGCCGATTGGCACGTCGAGCTTGACGTGAGTATCAAGCGTGACGAGTTTCTTCGACAGCCGCGCTTTGTCGGCATTCTCGATCAGCGATTGCCGGCGCTTCTCCTGCTTGATCTCGGTCGCGCGTCTGAGAAGCGTCTCCAGATCGCCGTATTCGCCGATGAGCTGTGCCGCGGTCTTGACGCCGATGCCCGGCACGCCCGGCACGTTGTCGGTCGAATCGCCGATCAGCGCCTGGACTTCGATCACCTTTTCCGGCGGCACGCCGAATTTCTCGATCACCTCGGCGCGGCCGATCTTCTTGTCCTTCATGGTGTCGAACATGACGACGCCGTCGTTGACCAGCTGCATCAAATCCTTGTCCGAGGAGACGATGGTGGCGGTGGCGCCGGCCTCGCAGGCTTGCCGCACATAGGTCGCAATCAGATCGTCGGCCTCGAAACCAGCCTGTTCCAGGCAGGGCAGGTCGAAGGCGTTCACCGCATCGCGGATCAGAGGAAATTGCGGCCTTAAATCGTCGGGCGGCTCCGGGCGGTGCGCCTTGTAGTCGGGATACATTTCGGTGCGGAAAGTGTGCTCGGAAACATCGAACACCACGGCGAGATGGGTCGGCTTGTCCTCGGCCTTCATGTCGCGCAAAAGCTTCCACAGCATGTTGCAGAAGCCGAACACGGCATTGAGCTGCAGTCCGTCCGACTTGCGGTTGATCGGCGGCAGCGCGTGATAGGCGCGGAAAATGTAGGACGAGCCGTCGACCAGGAACAGGTGGTCGCCTTTTTTCAAGGGCTTGCCGGAGGCTTGCGGCTGTTGCGGTGCTTTTTGTGCGGCGGGCATGATGACGAATAATATAAGGGTTTTACCTGGATTATCACGGGTCAATGTCAACTGTGGATTTTTCGCCGCTGCCGATTGACGCCGCACTGCCGGACTTGACCGCGGCGTTGCGCGCGACAAATGCGGCCGTGCTGGTCGCGCCGCCCGGCGCCGGCAAGACCACGCGGGTGCCGTTGGTGCTTGGTGGCGAGGACTGGGCGCAAAAGGCGCGCCGCATCCTGGTGCTGGAGCCGCGCCGGCTCGCCGCGCGCGCCGCCGCGGCGCGGATGGCGCAAACGCTTGGCGAGCGGGTCGGCGATACGGTGGGGCTGCGGGTGCGTTTCGGCTCGAAAATCTCGCAAAAAACCCGCATCGAGATCATCACCGAAGGCATTTTCACCCGGTTGATCCTCGACGATCCCATGCTCGACGGCGTTGCGGCGGTCATTTTTGACGAATTCCACGAGCGGTCGCTCGACGCCGATCTCGGCCTCGCACTCGCCCGCGACGTCCAGCAGGGTTTGCGCGAAGATCTGCGGCTCATCGTCATGTCGGCGACGATCGACGGCGCGCGCATTGCCAAGCTTATCGGCGGCGCACCTGTGATTGCGAGCGAAGGACGCGCCTTTGCGGTCGAGACGCGCTATGTCGGCCGCGATGCGCGAGCAATTGAACCACAAGTGGCAGACGTCATTACCCGTGTGGTGCGTGCCGAAACGGGCTCGCTGCTCGCGTTTTTGCCCGGCGCCGCCGAAATCCGCCGCACCCAGGCACTGCTCGAAGGCCGCGTCGATGCATCGACCGATATTGTCGCGCTGTACGGCGCGCTGGCGGGCGGGGAGCAGGATCGCGCCATTGCGCCGGCCCCGCTTGGCCGCCGCAAAATCGTGCTTGCGACCTCCATTGCCGAAACCTCGATCACGATCGAGGGCGTGCGCATCGTCATCGACAGCGGGCTTGCCCGCGTGCCCCGCTACGAGCCCGATGTCGGGGTGACGCGGCTCGAAACCGTGCGCGTGTCGCGCGCTGCCGCCGACCAGCGCCGCGGCCGCGCCGGCCGAAATTCTTGCTGCGGACCTGTCGTCTTTCGCGCTCGACCTGGCCGCTTGGGGCAGCGGCCCCGAGCAACTTGCCTTCCTCGATCCGCCGCCACGCCCCGCGCTCGCCGAGGCCAAGGCCCTGTTGCGCGAACTTGGGGCCATCGACGGCGACGGCCGCATCACCGCGGAGGGCCGGCTCCTGCGGCGTTTGCCGCTGCCGCCGCGGCTCGCGCGCATGGTGGTCGACGCCGCAGCCGTTGGCGACGCGGGGTCCGCCGCCGAGATCGCCGCTCTCATCGGCGAGCGCGGCCTTGGCGGCGACGACGTCGATCTCCGCGACCGCCTCGGCGCGCTTGCCCGCGACCGCTCGCCGCGCGCGCGGGACGCGCGTGCGATGGCGCAACGGTGGGCGGAGGTTGCAACTGCTCCCTCCCCCCTTGTGGGGAATTATATACGTGACTCAGCATAAAAGAAAGTCCCCTATTGGGGAGCGTGACAGGCCGAATCGACCCGAAGTCACCCGCGAGATGATGCATCGCGGGGCTTCCTTGATCGAGTGGTGGAACCTCTACCACTCAGTCGATGCGGAAACTTTGGCTGCCGATGTTTATAACGCCATGGCTGAGCTAGCCATTTCGCAGCATCGCCATCGGCGTAAGCGGACTTAGGATCAGGATCAATAAGTTCTCTGATCCTAATCCAGATGCGCGCGCAATCATCGGCGGCATCTTTGATTTCCGATATCTTTACATCAAGGATTTCCCAATCGGCTTTTGTCCTTGCGGTATGTACGTTCGTTATGTAGGCGGTATCCCCGATTGCATCGGCCCCTCGATGTATCAATAAGTCCCTTAGTTGCGAGACGGTTGCCAGCTGAGTGTATAGAGATTCAATCTCTTTTTGAGCGTCCGCATTTTTTCTAAAGATTACTAGCCGCTTGGTGATGCTCATTATGTCGGCCAAGCGCATTCCGCCCGTGATCGCCCTTGCTTCATTGCGCGTAAAATCAGAACACCATTCAAATACCCCGTGCGTTTCCGCTTCGACGCGGGCATACCAGTGGATAAACCGGCCGAAGGCGATATAATATGCATTGTCGTCGGCCGTGGGCATCGCTAGGTAACCCTACTCATGAAAAACCAACAGAAGCGAAAACCAAAAGCATCAGATATTGAACTCGCCCCCGATGCTTGGCCACGGTTTGAACGGTTCATCACAGAAATTGCCAAAACAGGTCCGCAGCATCGTTCCCCAAAAGCCAATAAGAAGATGACTCCGAACGGCGCCCCGGCGCAATCGAAGAAGCGGTAAAAACGGCGTGGTTGAAAATATGCCCTGGATCGTCGCACTAATCACTTTGCTTTACTGCCTTCCGGCATATGCTGATGATGCGCGTTGCGGGGTTCCCCCATACGGGGGGACTGACGAAAGATTCAAGACGTATGTAAAAGTATTCGGCTTTCTTGGCCCTTCTGCCAAAATACTTTCCGCAGTTTGCAATGCAAAGTATAGCGAGCAACCGGGCGGGACGCGCCGAACGGCGTTATATAATCTTGGTTTTACAGACAAAGATATTGACGAGAAAGATACCGAACAGCTTGCTGCGGATATGATTGCTGCATTGAAAAATGTGGTCGATAAGCTGCCGCCACGCTAGTATACTAATGAAATCGGCCCGGATGCCAGTCCGGGCCGACCAAATAATTAGATCGTTGCGCCGATCCGGTTTCAATTTAACCGGAGCGCGCAGTCATGTCATCAAAAGTTTTTGCGGCGGCATCCAAACAAATCGAACGCGACGTAAGGATAATGTTGGATAGCCATTTCAGTGACCTCTTGCCTGAGATTTCCAACCCTCTTCGAGATTCGTCAGCGCCTTTTTCGCCAGAGCAACCAATTCGCGTCCATCTGGTGTCGGCCTTAATTCATCCAAAGATTTCACGGCTCCGGTTACTACTAGGGTGGCTTCCTTTACTGTTAAATATCCCTTCGCGAAAAGAGTCGTGAGGATGGCATTTTGAAAATGAAAGGCTGCTAACCCCATTGCCGATGCGGCTATTTCGTCTATTCCATTTTTCGCTGTGTCACGCATTTTTCACTCCTAGTTGGCTTGGCAGCTTCTAGGATAGCGAACGGAAAGGCCGTGGAGTCATGCCCGGCCTTTCTTTTTTCGTGGTGTCCGTCCGCGGAGCCAAGCTCGGATGCGCTGCTTACGGGTGCCTCTCGTTAGTTCGCCGATAGGTGAGGCGCTTGCCCACAATGCCTTTCAACAAACGAGCGGCGCGTTCTTTGTCGTCAACGCCAAGCGCCATGCGCTCGTTGTATCTGAAATCGAACTCGGCAAGATAACGCTTCAAATGCTGTTGGCTCACATGGTGATATGTGCCGATGATGCCGCGTTTGAGGATTGAGAAATATCCCTCGATCGTATTCGTATGGGCATCGCCGCGCACGTATTCATCGGCGCTGTGATTGATCGTTTCGTGGCGGGCGAACTTTTTACCGGCATGATAGTATTGGCCGCCTTCGTCCGTCATGAGCGCTGACTTTTGATGAAGCTGGGCTGACAAGATCGGGCCTAGCGTCTTGCCCGTCACTTCCGGCACATGGAACGAGCGCACTTTGCCGCCACGTTCTACAAGAGAGAATGCAGCCTCTTTACCCATGCCTCCGATGTTTTTCTTGTTGCGTTTGCTCTTATGCTTATTCTTCTCTTTGCCGCCTATCCAAGTTTCATCGGCTTCGACGATCTTGCCTTCGCCACCCATTGGACCGGGGAACTTGCCTTCGCGCATGGCCTCTCGAATACGGTGCATCATGAACCATGCCGACTTGTATGTGATGCCGAGCATACGGTGCATTTGGTGAGCGGAGATGCCTTTCTTGGATGAGCAAATCAGGAACGCCGCCAACAGCCACTTGTTCAACGGAATATGGCTGCGCTCGAAAAGCGTTCCGACCGTCACCGTGAATTGCTTGCGGCATTCCTTGGCATTGCACTGCCATTGGCCCGGACGGCTCGCCATGGCGGTAGCGTTCCCGACGCTGCCGCAATATCCGCAGACTGGATTATCGCCCCACAGATGGCCCTCTAGCCACTGGCGGGCTTTCTCAGGGCTTTGGAAGATCGGGTGAGCTAGGGCAGACATGGCAAAAACTCCAATAAGCTAGTAAAAACAACCTACTGGATTATTTATGCTGAGTCAAGTATATAATTCCCCCCTTGTGGGGGAGGGTAGGGAGGGGGGTGGCGAGGCGACGCACCGCCCGTCGACGCACGCGCGTCGCCTCTCGACCCCCACCCCTGACCCCTCCCCACAAGAGCTTGCACGCGGGCGCGCGCAAGCGCGGCCCGGGTGGGAAGGGGAACCCAGTGTCGGCGCGCTCCTCGCCCTCGCCTACCCCGAACGGATCGCCAAAAACCGCGGCAGTGCAGCGGGCGCGTTTCTGCTCGCCAACGGCCGCGGTGCCAATATCGATTCCGCTTCCCCGCTCGCGCGCGAGCCGTTCCTTGCCGTCGCCGAGCTTGCCGGAACGGCGGCCCAGGGCCGCATCTTGCTCGCCGCACCGATCACGCTCGCCGAGATCGAGACGCGCTTCGCCGACCGAATCGAAGCGCGAGATGACATCACGTTCGATGCCACGAGCTTAAGCTTGCGCGGGCGAAGGACTCGGCGGCTCGGCGCCCTCGCGCTTTCGGACCAGCCGGTGCCGGTGGTCCCGAGCGACGAAACCGCGCAACAGCTCGCCGACGGTATTGCAACGATCGGCATCGATCGGCTGCCCTGGACCAAATCGCTGCGGCAATGGCGCGACCGGATCATGTTCCTGCGACGGAGCGAAGGCGACGAATGGCCCGATCTGTCCGATGCGGCGCTCGCCAAAACCGTAAGCGATTGGCTCGCGCCGACACTCGCGGCAAAAACTGCGCTCGGCGAGATCACGGCGGATGAGATGGAGGCGGCGCTGAGCCATCTGCTGCCCTGGCGGCTCAAGCGCCGGCTCGACGTCGAGGCACCGACCCATTTCGCAGCGCCCACCGGCTCCCAGGTGCCGATCGATTACCAGGCGGACGGCGGCCCAAAAATTGCGATCCGCGTGCAGGAGCTGTTTGGCCTCGACCGCCATCCGGCGATTGCCGGCGGCAAGGTGCCGTTGCTGATCGAGCTGCTGTCGCCGGCCCATCGGCCGGTACAGATGACGCGCGATCTGCCGGGGTTCTGGCGCGGCAGCTACGCCGCCGTGCGCGCGGACATGCGCGGCCGTTATCCCAAGCATCCGTGGCCCGACGACCCGGTCGCGGCCACCGCGACGCGGCGTGCCAAGCCGCGGAAGAGCTAGCGTTGCGTAGCCATTCAAATTCAAGCTATCGCTTTAGCGCCCGGCTTACCATTGCGATTCAAATCCGGCGCCGGGTGGCGCAGCATTAGCTCCTTGTTCGCCGCGGCGTGGTGACATGGAGCGTATTTTGGCGTCGCATAGCCGGACCTGTCGCCATGCGCTCTGTCATCACCTTTGCCGCGCTCGCGCTGGCCGCCAGCGTCCTTGTTCCACGCTATGTCGCGCAGATGAACGGCCCGCAGCCGGCGCCCGCGATGATCGCTGCACGCCCGGTGACGCCGGTTGAGGCCGCGACCGCGAATTTGCGTTCGGTCGTCGTGCCGCGCGATGAAAATGGACATTTCCAGGTCGACGGCCGCATCGACGGCCGGCGCCTGACATTCATGGTCGATACCGGCGCTTCGGTGATCGCACTGACCGTGAATGATGCGGCGATGCTTGGCATTCATCCGGCGGAACGCGAATTCACGGCGCTCGTCAAGACCGCGAACGGCACGGTGAATGCCGCACCGGTCGAGCTCGATATGGTCGAGATTGACGATTTGACGGTGCACAATGTCGCCGCCATGGTGTTGCCGGACGGCGCGCTGAGCGACAACCTGCTCGGCCTGTCATTCCTGTCGCGGCTGCGGCGCTTTGAATATTCAGACGGTAAGCTGGTATTGGAGCAATAGGCTTCGTCATTCCGGGGCCGAGCGAAGCGAGGAGCCCGGAATCCATAATCACCGTCGCGTAGATAATGGCTCGATTTTTCAAAACGTCACTATCCGTGGTTATGGATTCCGGGCCCGCGGGCGATGCCCGCGTCCCGGAATGACAGTCACGCAACCATTCCTGTCGCGCATCGTTTAAGCTATTGCTGCCCGGCCGCCGATTCGGATCAATTCTTCAATGTTTCCCAAGCCCAAACCCTCGCTCAAGCCCAATACCTATGCGTACGAGTCCGAGCCGATGGTGAAGGCCACCGGCTTTCGCGAGTACGATGCGCGCTGGTTGTTCGGCAGCGAGATCAACCTCATGGGCGTTCAAGCGCTGGGGCTTGGGCTCGGCACGCTGATCCACGAGCTTGGCGTCAAGCCGCAGATCGTCACCGGCCACGATTTCCGCTCCTATTCGGCTTCGATCAAGCTGGCGCTGATCACCGGGCTGATGGCGGCGGGCTGCAAGGTCCAGGATATCGGCTTGGCGCTGACGCCGATGGCGTATTTCGCGCAATTCGACCTCGACGTGCCGTGCGTCGCCATGGTCACCGCCTCGCACAACGACAATGGCTGGACCGGCGTGAAGATGGGCGTCAATCGCCCGCTCACCTTCGGCCCCGACGAGATGACGCGGCTGAAGGACATCGTGCTCAACGGGCGGTTCAAGACCAAAGACGGCGGCGGCTATGCGTTCGTCGAGAATTTTCCGGCGCGCTACATCGCCGACCTCACCAAGCGACCGAAGCTGAAGCGCCGCCTCAAGGTGGTGTGCGCCTGCGGCAACGGCACGGCGGGCGCATTCGCGCCGCAGGTGCTTGAAGCGATCGGCTGCGAGGTGGTGCCGCTCGATTGCGAACTCGACTACACGTTTCCGAAATACAATCCGAACACCGAAGACATGAAGATGTTGCACGCGATGCGCGACGAGGTGTTGCGCACGAAGGCGGACGTGGCGCTTGGCTTCGACGGCGACGGCGACCGCTGCGGCGTCGTCGACAACGAGGGCGAAGAGATTTTTGCCGACAAGGTCGGCGTCATGCTGGCGCGCGACATTTCCGCTGCTCACAAGGACGCGCTGTTCGTCGCCGACGTGAAGTCGACCGGGCTGTTCATGACCGACCCGGTGCTGATCAGGAACGGCGCCAAGACCGATTATTGGAAAACCGGACATTCCTACATGAAGCGCCGGGTCAACGAGATCGGCGCCATCGCCGGTTTTGAGAAATCCGGCCATTTCTTCTTCAACAAGCCGTTCGGCCGCGGCTATGACGACGGTTTGATTTTCGCGTTCGCGGTCTGCGACATGCTCGACCGCAATCCGGGAAAGAGCATGGCGGACCTGAAAGACGCGCTGCCGAAAACCTGGTCGTCGCCCACCATGTCGCCGTACTGCGCCGACGAAACCAAATATGCCGTGGTCGACGAGGTGGTGAAGCACTTCGAGGCCGAGCAGAACAAGGGCGGCAAGGTCGCCGGCCAGCCGATCCGCGATCTCGTCACCGTCAACGGCGTGCGCGTGACGGTGGAGGACGGCACCTGGGGCCTCGTTCGCGCCTCCTCCAACAAGCCGGAGCTGGTCGTGGTCGTCGAGAGTCCGGTGTCGCAAGCGCGCATGCGCGAGATGTTCGAGTCGCTCGACGCCGTGCTGCGCACGCACAAAGAGGTCGGGGAGTATAATCAAACGATCTGAGTCGGACGACAGAGGACAGACGACGGATCAAAGCAGAAAGATCATCCGTCGTCTGTCGTCCGTCTTCCGTCGTCAGACTTCCTGATAAACATCGATCTCCAGCGCGCCCGGAAACATCGCCCGCCAGGTTTGCAAAAAAGCCTGCATTCTGGCGTCGCTGGCAATTCTTTGCCGGTTGAGCTCCCAGTCTTCGTGCGCCTCGTATTCGATTTCCTGGATAAATTTGGCCGGGTCGTCGACGTTCTGCAGCAAACGGACCTGAGCGTTGCCGAACATCTGATAGAACGGCGCCGCGGCCTTGATCATGGCGGCAAGCTGGGCTGAATCCGCCGTCGGCAGCGTGAATCTCAATTGCAGTGTTCGCCTGACCTTCGCGTCGTCGTCGCTCATCAC
>Ga0181536_10002427_pt1 | contig 21131 bp, 13 predicted proteins | sample PEATcosm2014_Bin_41_FD_121105 | JGI IMG/M metagenome (GOLD analysis project Ga0181536, IMG submission 121105) | Peatland microbial communities from MTU Mesocosm Facility, Houghton, MI, USA - PEATcosm2014_Bin17_60_metaG | ecosystem: Environmental > Terrestrial > Soil > Wetlands > Peat | place...
CCCGAAGCTGGGGCGTGGTTCCGCGCGTGCAAAATTGGCCCGACGTGCCGAATGTCTGGATCGGGAAGCCGTGACGTTTCGCACCAAGCTCCTGCTCGTCTCCTCGATTACGGTAGCGGGCGCGGTCGCGCTGGTCACCGGCGCAGTGTCGGTGGAAGCGCGCCAGGCTTTTGAGCGTGCCGACGGCCAGCGGCGCGCAGACCTGCTCGCTCAGTTGCGCATGGAACTGCACGCGCGAGGCGCGGAAGTGGTCGGGCAGGTGGAACGTGCGGCGGCATCGCCCGGAGTGGAACGCATCGTTGCGGGAAGCGCCGAATACGATCATGCGCGGCAGGAAGCCACGGCGCAGGATCTAAATTTCCTGGACGTTGTGCAGCCCGATTTAACGATTCTTTCTTCCGCACATTGGCCGGCGCGCTTCGGGTACAAGAACGACTGGGGAATCGCAACGGAGGATTGGCAGGCGGCCGATACACGACCAGACGATGTGCGAACGGGCGATGCATTCTTCGCCAGAATTCCTCAGCCCGATGGCTCCTTCGTAACGGCCCTGGTGGCTTTGCGGCCGACGCCGGACAAGAAAGCGCTGGTGGCCGGCGGCCGGCAGGTGAATTCGGAATTTCTCAAGTCGCTGGGACAAGCGCCGGGAATGGGCGCTCTCCTGTGGTTGCCGCCGGGAGAAGTGGTCGACGCGCAAGGCGGGAATCCGGACATCACCAAGCTGGCCGGTCTGGTGAACGATGCGCGCGGCACGGGGGCGCAAGCGACGGGCACCGTTCAATGGACCCCGGCGCGTTCCAGCGCCGAGGCGTTCCTCGCGTTTCCGCTGCAGCGCGCTGGCCGGCTGGAAGGCGTGCTGCTGGCGGGAACGTCCTTGGCGGCACAGTTCGCGCTTGAAAATCAGATTTTGTGGATCGGCGTGATTGTGTCGGCATCCGGAATCGTGATTGGCATTCTTCTTGGCTGGTGGACCACGGAACGCGTGACCCGGCCCGTGATAAGGCTCGCCACGGGAGCGCGAGCCGTCGCCGGTGGAGATTGGTCGGCCCGCGTGGAGGTTCTCTCGAACGATGAGATCGGTGAACTAGCCGCGGCGTTCAACCGTATGACGGAACAGCTTGCCGAACAGCGCGATCGTGCGATCCAAGCCGAGCGTGTCGCGGCCTGGCGGGAGTTGGCACGCCGCCTGGCGCACGAACTGAAGAACCCACTTTTTCCGCTGCAAATCACCATCGAGAACCTCCGCAAGGCCCGGAAGCTTTCCGCGGCTGAGTTTGAGGAAGTCTTTCAGGAGAGCACGACCACGCTGCTTGCGGAGGTCGGCAATCTGAAAACCATCATTGGACGGTTCAGCGATTTCGCCAAGATGCCCCCGCCATGCTTTGAGGCCGTGGACCTGAACACGGTTGTTCACGACGTGATGAAACTTTACGACGCGCAATTCAAGGCCGAAGGCCGGCCCAAAGTTGCTCCGGAACTAAACCTCGCGGAAGGGGAGCTGAAGATCCAGGCCGATGGCGAACAATTGCGGCGCGCGATCGGAAACCTGGTCCTGAATGCGATCGACGCCATGCCTAGTGGCGGGACTCTGCGTATATCGAGCTCCTCCCAGGACGGCCACGTGCTGCTCTCTATCTCCGATACCGGTCAAGGGCTGACCGAAGAGGAATGTGCGCGATTGTTCACTCCATACTACACCACCAAACAGCACGGGACCGGCCTTGGTTTGGCGATCGTTCAGAGCGTGGTGAGTGATCATGGAGGAAAGATATCCGTCACCAGCGCGCCGGGAAGCGGGGCCACATTCGTCATTGAGCTCCCTGTTTCACCAGGAGAAAATACGTGAGCCACCTGCTCATTATCGACGACGACGCGAATACGCTCGCGTCCGTCGCTCGCGCCTTTCGCATGGAAGGATATGAGGTAACGGTGGCCGATCACGCAGGGCGGGCGCTGGAATTGGTGCGTGCTCATTCCTACGACTTGATTTTTTCGGACGTGGTCATGCCCGACAAGGACGGGGTCACGTTGCTGGAGGAAATGCGTGCCATGGGGGTGACCTCGCCAGTGGTGATGATGTCGGGCCAGGCCACTGTTGACATGGCGGTGCGAGCGACCAAGCTTGGCGCTATCGATTTCCTGGAAAAGCCTCTGTCGACCGAACGGCTCTTGCTCACCGTGGAGAATGCCCTGCGATTGAAACGGCTGGAGCAGGAAAACCGCGAATTGCGAGCGCGGGTCGGCCGGCACGAAATCGTGTGGCGTAGTGAGGCGATGCGCCGGGTGATGGCGCAGGTGGCACGCGTGGCGGCGGGCGAGTCGCGGGTCTGCATCCTCGGGGAGACCGGGACAGGTAAGGAATTGATCGCCCGAGCCGTGCATGACGGAAGCTCGCGCTCGAAGGGGGCCTTTGTCACTCTGAATTGCGCGTCCGTTCCCGGCGAATTAATCGAATCCGAGCTTTTCGGACACGAGAAGGGAGCGTTCACCGGCGCCGTCGTGCGGCACCTCGGCAAGTTCGAGCAGGCGCACCGGGGAACGCTATTTCTGGATGAGATCGGCGACATGCCGGCGGTGATGCAAGCCAAGCTCCTGCGCGTATTGGAAGAGGGAGAAGTGGAGCGCGTGGGAGGCTCCGGAACCACGCGCGTCGATGTGCGCGTGGTGGTCGCGACGCACCGGAATCTGGAGGAGCAAGTTCGCACGGGGGCCTTCCGTCAGGACCTCTTCCACCGGATCTACGTGTTTCCGGTGGTCCTGCCGCCGCTCCGCGAGCGCCCAGGCGACATCGCGGTGCTCGTCGAATATTTCAGCCAGCGCATCTGTGAAGTAAATGGATGGAAGGCGAAGCCCTTCAGCCCGGCAGCACTTGGTGTTCTGGAACAATATTCCTGGCCCGGCAACGTCCGCGAGCTACGGAACGTCGTAGAAAGGCTTCTGCTCTTGGCTGATCACGAAGTTGACGACGCCTTGGCACGAGAGGCACTCCCCCGGACTTCAGCGGCGTCTCTAGGCATGGCGCCCAATGGTACCGGACCGCTCCCGTCCCGCGTGGAGGCCTTCGAGCGTGCGACGATTCTCGCCGAACTGGAGCGTACGCGCCACAATATGACGGAAACGGCCAAGACGCTCGGCTTGGAGCGCAGTCATCTTTATAAGAAATGTGCCCAGCTCGGCATCCAAGTGAAGCAACTGCGCAGTACGGAAATCTAGCCGAAGAGCATCCGTCCGTCGTGAAGTTGCCCTATCGCTCCTGAGCGCACGGCAGCGCGGCGCCGCACCAGAGCGTGAGGCGGTTTATGATTCCCCCTTATCGCCGCCCTCCCGCGAACCTTAATTTTTGTGAGTTTCGCGGTTCGCACTAAGACACTCGTCTTTCAGGTCGATCAGACCTCCGAGGGGATATGCAGGTGTTTACGAGGACGCCCCGTTTGGAGCGCGTTCAGGGTGACCGGGAGCGTTTAGTTCCGGATGGCAGGAATGATTCTGGGCGTTCTGGCCACCGCCGCATCCGGGCACGCAGCCGAAGTTCGAAGCTCCCGGGTCTCGCCGAGGTTGTACGCAAGTAGCGCCATGAATATCGTCCTTCGATATCGAAATCTCTCGGTTAAGCACAAGCTCCGGCTCATCATTATGTTCACGGTGGGCACCGCTTTAGTCCTTGCCTGCGCCGCGGTCGTGGCCTACGACCAGATCGTTGCGCGCAACGACATGCGAAACGACCTGACCGTGCTTGCGGAAATCGTAGGATCGAATAGCACCGCGGCGGTGACCTTTCGCGACCAGCGCGCAGCCGAGGAGCTGCTTTCCGGCCTCCGGGCCAAGCGGCACATCGTCGCCGCATTTATCTATACAAACGACAGAGAGCCGTTCGCCACTTATCACCGGGCCGGCTATGCCGAGGGTGCGGCGCCCCGGCTGCGATCCGACGGAAGCTGGTTTGAGCGGGACAGACTGATCGTCTATCACCCTATTCTCCAGAATCAACAGGCGGTGGGGCTGATTTGCCTGCAGTCCGATTTGGGCGAATTGCGGGAGCGCGTGACGCGCTTCGCGTGGATTGTGGTGGTAATCCTACTCAGCACGTCCGCGCTCGCCGCGGGCTTAGCGTCTCGCCTCCAGCGCGTAATTTCGGAGCCGATTGCGCACCTCGCTGACGTCGCCGAGAGAGTCTCCCAAGAGAAGGACTACACGGTGCGAGCCGTAAAATATGCGGACGACGATTTAGGCCAGCTCATTGATACGTTCAACGGCATGCTTTCGGAAATCGAGTCACGCGACAGGGAGCTTCTGAACAAGGGCGACCGGCTGGAGGAGCAAGTCGCGGCCAGGACCGCGGAACTAACGCACGCCAAGGACCGGGCCGAGGCCGCGAGTCGCGCGAAAAGCGAATTCTTGGCCAACATGAGCCATGAAATCCGCACTCCCATGAACGGAATCATGGGAATGACGGAGGTGGTTCTCGATTCCGAGCTGGCCGACGACCAGCGCGAGTCCCTGAATATCGTGAAAAGTTCGGCGGAGTCTTTACTGATCGTGATCAACGACATTTTAGATTTCTCCAAGATCGAAGCCGGCCGGGTGGACCTCGATCCGATTCACTTCAACCTGCGGGACCGCCTAGAAGAGGCCGTAAAGGCGCTCGCCCTACGAGCGCACGCGAAGGGCCTGGAGCTTCTCCTCGAAGTGCAGCGGGAAGTCCCCGACTACGTCGTCGGCGACCCGGTTCGCGTGGGACAGATCGTCACCAATCTGGTGGGGAATGCCATCAAGTTTACGGAGCGCGGCGAAGTGGCGTTGTACACCGCGCTCGAAGAGACCACCGGCGACGGCCGCATCCGGCTGCGCTTTGACGTCCGGGATACGGGCATCGGTATCCATGAGGACAAACGGGCGGTGATCTTCGAGGCGTTCGCGCAAGCGGACGGGTCAACGACTCGGAAGTTTGGCGGGACAGGACTCGGCCTGACAATTTCGACGCGGCTCGCAAGAATGATGGATGGCAATCTCTGGGTGGATAGCACGCCGGGAGAAGGAAGCTGTTTCCATTTCACGGCTTGCTTCGGAGCGGCGGTGGAAAGGGAGCAGCCCGATCCGAACCGTGCTCGCCTGGTCGGCGTAAGCGCTGGTGGTGGACGACAACAGGACCAATCAGCGCATTCTCATGCAGCTGCTGCGGATGTGGCAGATGAGGCCCGCTTCGGCGGCAGGCGGGAGCGAGGCTCTGGAGATGCTGCGGCAGGCCACCGAGCGCGGAGACCCCTTCTCGCTGGTGCTGACCGATTGTCACATGCCGGAGATGGATGGATTCGACCTCGCCGCTAAAATCAAGAGTTCTCCGCATCTGGCCGACGCGGTGGTGATGATGCTCACTTCCGGGGAGCAATCCGGGGATATCAAGCGCTGCCGCGAGCTGGGGATCTCCATGTATCTCACGAAGCCGGTGCGCCGTGCGGACCTGCGTTCCGCCATCATGAGATCACTGGCGGCGCGGCCTGCCGCTCCGGAACCTGCTGTTCCGGCTTGGGAAGCCGGCATTCCCGCGGACAGAGGGGCGCGGGATCGACCCCACGATAAAACAGCGCCGCATATTCTCGTAGTGGAAGACAATATTGTGAACCAGCGCGTGGCGCTTCGCATTCTGGAGAAACATGGATACCGCGTAGTCCTGGCGTCCAACGGCGTCGAGGCATTGAAGGCGCTGAAGGATGGCGATTTCGAGCTGGTGCTGATGGGATGTGCAAATGCCGGAAATGGGAGGGTTTGAGGCGACCCAAAACATCCGGCGAAACGAGAATTTGGGGCGGCCCCGCATCCCCATCATCGCGATGACCGCGCACGCCATGACGGGCGACCGGGACCGCTGCCTCGCGGCCGGCATGGATGATTACATATCCAAGCCCCTGCGCGCGTCCGCACTAATCGATCTGGTGGAGAAATACCGCCCGGTGACGGCGCTCTGAAAGCTCACCTGCGGCCGTATGCGATCCACAGGCGATAAAAACATACTGGTCGCGAATCCCTGAATTAAAGACCGATGGCAATGCTTCTCAACACTGACTCGTAGGAGCCTACACGTGGCAGCATCGTACGCGGCGCAGACCATTCCCCTTGATCGAATTCTAAATTTTCGCGCCCAAGCTGCGCTCAATGTAATAATTAAGAAACCACGGCGCATTTTGCACCGGGGCGCTTCAAGCTCTATTGACAAACACGAAGTTTGGGCGCATATTTCAATTGCAACAGGATGTAAGTGAAACGTACCGGTCAGCAAGACCGGGCAGGTCGAAAGGAGGCGCGTTGGATAGTCCACCCAACTTTCCAGTGGGCGGCGAAGCTTGAGCTTCTCTACTTGCAGTTAGGATCGCGAACGACCGGAATTGCACCTGATAAGTGCCGCGCGTGAAGCGCACCGAGATGGCGTCAACGAGAGATCCCAGGTAGGTTACTTCGGGTCGCGCCGCCCTTATTTATTCCCGCGTTTTAGACTTTCTGAAATACGTCTGCGTAAAGTTCGTCTGTTGCATCCCCCAGGTCCCGTCACTCTCTAGGTCTCTAGAACCGTGTTCGTCGTGACTAGGGTCGGCGTGAACTCCTGACGCCGATGGGATAAAGTAGAAATCTTGGTTGGGAAATCTGGCAATCGTTGTGGCGGTGGACTTTCGAGCGTGCCCGCTTCCACACGTTTACCTGCGATCGACAGCAAGGAAGCTCGCCGGCGCCATTTTTATCCTCTGGAAGCGGCAGGCGATTCCGCTGGCCTTCCTGCTGGGCGCCTCAATTTGTTTCTTGGCCCAGCCACTGACCATGAAAATGTGGAATCACCACATGATTCCCTGTCTGCCCTTTCTATGTTTCGTGACCGTGGCGCCGGCCAATTGGGTGGCGGAAACGGTGACCGGGCGTTTGCGCCGGCCCGCCGTCGCTGCGGGACTTACCGCTCTAGCCTCCGTCCTGATGATCCTGCTAGCCACCATGCGGCTTCGGCACGAAACCGATTACCTGGAGAGTTCCCACCAGCGGACCGGGCAGATCGCCGACGTGGATCGTTGGGTGTCGCAAAATGTTCCACACGGAAGCTATCTTCTGGAGTCTTACTGGGCCTTAGGTCCCGACGGGATCTTCCGGTGGATCGAAAACGTCGGTGTAGCCGTGCCCAACTCTGTCGCGAGGCGTCGCGATCTCAAAATCTGGTGGCTGGATCGAAGCGATCTGGAAGGGAAGTCTGGATTCGTGTGCATTTCACCGGCTGACATCTCGACGTTTCGAGACGATTTCGAACGCCGGCGTCCAGGATCTACATTGAATCCCTTCGAAGATCCCCGTTTTCACATGGTCGCCCGGTTCGGTCCGGGGCCGTACGAAGTGCAAGTCTTCCAATTCGACCTGCGCTAAAATAGGCAGGATCGTCAAACACAAATTGACAAACGCAATTGAGCAGCCCTAGATTGAAGGCTGCCTGTTCTCGTCCACTACCGAGCAAGCCAGTCTAAGCGGTCTGGATCAAGTCGGATCAAGCGCGCATACACCGGACGAGCCCCTGACCCTGGTTGAATCGCTCCCGCCTTGCCCCGGACCAATCAACGCCAAACAGCCAGACAAACCCCAAGCGGGAATGTCGCGTTACGCCAACAGTAGCCCAGAACTACCTAGCGCCTGGAACGCCTCTCCCGACCGCTCTGCGCGCTGGGCAGACATCGGAGAAGACACGGAGTCGGCTGTTAGCTCGGCTGCACGGAGGGCAAATCTCAAGGACGAAGTATTTGAAACTAAAAGGGGTTGATTGGTTGGGCCGCGGGATTTGAACCCGGGACCTCTTGCACCGAAAGTAAAAAACATCGATCACTTACGGGCAGCCTTCAATGAAAACAAAGGACTTGAAGTCGTGCGATTTGGACACGCGGGCGACTACTTCGCGGCTGACCGCGGTTTGAGTGTCGTGTATACCGCTTCGACGAACATATCTGTGGTCCAAGGGCCGGAAGTCGCGCCGTAGCGCGTGTCGTAGTCGGCCGTCAATCTGGCAGCTTTCACCTGATCGAGCGTGGCGCCCGTGGCGATCATGGCCTGGACGCGGTCGCGAATGATCGTGATCATATCGCGGTATTCCGAAACATCGTATTCATCGGAGAGACGCCCGTGTCCCGGGATGATCATTGTGCCGCCGTCCTCGTCGTGCTCGTAACCGGTTTTCTCGAGGATATTATTGAGGGCGTCGATCTCCCCTTGGATAGTGCCGCCGTTTTTGACGTCGATGAACGGGTATCGGATGGTATCGAGAATATCACCCGTGGCGATCACGTCGGATTTTCGAAATTGCACGATACTGTCGCCGTCGGTGATCGCGTTCGGCTCGTAAAATATCTCGATGAGTTCGCCGTTGTGATACTTGCGCCGCCGTTTATCGAGATAAGTATCGGGCGGGATCATCTCATTCGGCAGCTTGGCTTCCTCCATCCGGATGAGAATGTTGTTTTGCCCGATCAGCGTGGCGTGATGAGCAGGATCGGTGAAGAAGCCGGTTGCCCCGGTAGGCGCTTGACCTCCAAAGAAAGAGCCGAGAACGCTGGGATCGACGCCCGCGGCCGCGAGTTTGGCGTTCCCGCCGGTGTGGTCGGCGTGGAAACTGGTGTTCAGGATGAACTGAATCGGATTGCGGCTGAGCTTCTTCACCGCCGCCACCACTTTATCCGAGATTTTGCCTGCCCCGGCGTCCACCAGAAGCGCACCTTGATCGCCGACCTGAACGGCGATATTTCCGCCGTCTCCGACCAGCATGTAAACGTTGCCTTGTACCGGCCAAACATGGATCTCCCCGTCATTGGGATCGGGGTTCACGGCCTTGCTGCTCTGCTGCGGTCCACGTGAGGGAGCGATTTCCGCCATGGCGGCCGCTTCCGCCGCGGCCGTGTCCTTGAGCTTCAGTTCAAACCCAGGATGCATGGTCTGCGCACCGCCGAGCGCGGCCAGCAGTGGCACCCGGTTCTTGTCGGCAAAGTCGCGGAGGAAAGGGTGCTTGCCCCACAAGAAGTGCGGAATCTGATCTTCCGGCCTGCTCAGGATCTCTTGCGCGTCTTCGCATGCGTAGAGCCATGCATCGGGATCCTTGATGTTGCGGAGATTGATCATCGTCTTGGTATAAGGCTCGTCGAGAAAAACGGGATCGATCGTGGTGGTGAACACCGTGAGGCGATCGCCATGCCGGATGAGGCGCTCGATGACGGTAGCTTCGTCGCTCGAAGGCGTGCCGTTGCCGCGCAGCCAGGCTCTCTTCAGGTGAGTGGTGGTGATCGTCAGGACGTTGCCCTTCCATTCACCCGTCGAAAACCCGGGGAAAGTGTGCGCCGCGTAGGCGGGAGGATGCGGGCGTCCGTCCATCCAGATGGTCCGCCGTGTCTCGGAGGTTTGGAACCACATATGGATGGCGATCAATTGCTGCGTATAGGGATCTCTCTCCTCCCAATAGCGATAATTCCCGGGAGAGAAATAAGCGTACGGGATTCCGTAGCCGGCGCACTGCTGCTGCCGCACGGTCATGCGCGACGCGGGCCAGGCCAGCGCATATAATCGGCCCGCCTCATTGAGCGGGATTCCGCCATAATCGACCAGCGCGCCTGCCGCCGTGCCATAGGCGGCATCCTGGTGGCCGCCATAATGCCACGTCCCCGAGATGTCGATCCCGGAACCGGTCGCCGTCGGCCCGAAGTTCGTCTGTCCGAAAGCTACGGCACTCACGGCGGCCGCGAGCAGCATCGTACGGGTCTGGAGAATTCTCATGTTCATGTCTCCTTTTATCGAGCTGAGCAGGGGGAAGGCTTCCAACCCGAGGCATCCGCTTCCTTCTTGAAATGCACCGACGTAAGATACGGCTCGGTGAGGTAAACAGGATCTTCGACCGTCGTGCTGATCACGAGGTACGAAACGCCGGGGGACTCGTCCACCCGATCGAAGTATTCGGTCATCGTTGCGCTGGCGCTATAGGGGATGCCGTTCCTTTGGAGATAGCCCGCCTTCAACTTGTTCGTGACTATCTTGAGCGAGCCGCTCAGCAGCGGCACTCCCCGGCCCCCCGGAAGTTCATCCCAGGACGCTTCGGAAACACCTTGCCAGCCGCCGCCCTGGTTCTTAGCGCCGCGGAACTCGAATAGACGGGTCTGCGCCCCCGCGTCGGTCTCCAGTTTCAACGTCTGGTCGTCTTGCCAAGTGATATGAACGCGTCCAGGGATGCGCATGATGTTCGGAGCGCCGTAACCCCGGCATTGTTCGCCCGCCGCTTCGTCCTTCGCCGGGTCCCACGCGAGAGCGATCTTGCGGGCTTCGGCGTTCGTGGGAATGTTCACGCGGGCCCCTAGTGTGGGGGTTGCGGTAAATTTCTCGGGCGGGAGCATCCGGTAACGCCAATCTTCAACTACGACGGCAACCCAATATCCCGTCAGATCGACAGGAGCGGCTGCCCGCGGACTCGGCGGGGGGCCTCCGCGGCCGCCTCCTCTACCCTGGGCGGACAGGCTCACTCTAGCGAGCGCAATAACGGCCACTATCAAAAGCATGCGGGCGCAAACGGCTCTGTGCATGTTGTGATCCTCGTTCCGGCCAACGATTGCCCGGAACGACTATTGTATAGGTTTTGGCAGTTCGCCAGTAGGCGGAACGTTCGACTGCTACCGGAAGATTATAGCCGCAAACAAGACAGCCTTATACTCATTCCGCTCGCTCGGAGCACATCTAGTCGCGAAACATACTATCCTTGTTTTCTACTGGAGCGCCACGATGTCAACTACACACCGAGCAGGACTCGTTTTTGTAGCCGGCGCAGTTGCGATCGCCATATTGGGAGCCCCGGCGCAGGTTCAGCAAACCCGATTCGCCAAACCAACCGAACTCCCCAATCCGTACCGCCTCGTGGAGGGCTGGCCGGCTCTTCCCCAGAGCATGAACGGAGGCCGCTGGGGGGAGGTCATCCGGGTGCATGTCCACAGCGACGGCAACATCTGGGTCTTTCATCGGTGTTTCAACACCGTACCTCCCGGCCACGCCACCTGCATCGGGCGGGGCGATTCCAATCCGCCAATTTTAGAATTCGATCCGCGGGGCAAGCTGCTGAAGAGTTTTGGCGTGGGACTGTTCGCCTATCCTCACGGCTTCACCGTCGACGGGGATGGGAACCTGTGGGTCAGCGATGTAAACGATGAGGCGACCGTGCTCGGCATGTCGGCCAAAAACGCGAGAGGCGTGGTCATGGGCCAGGAAGTCTTCAAGCTGAGTCCGGCCGGCAAAATTCTGATGACGATCGGCAAGGAGGGCGTCTCCGGGAATGGGCCGGATACCTTCGATCGGCCGACGGGCGTTGCCGTTGCGCCCAATGGCGATATCTTCGTGACGGATGGCCATTCGCCCAACCAGCACAACTCCGCCCGCGTCGTGAAATTTTCAAAGGACGGCCGGTTCCTCAAGACCTGGGGACACAAAGGAGCGGCGCCCGGCGATTTCGACGAGCCCCACGACATCTTCATCGGCGGTTCGCGGGGCCGTGTGTATGTCGCCGATCGCAAGAGCAACAGGGTCCAGGTGTTCGATCAGGATGGCCGCTTCATCGCGGCGTGGAAACAATTCGGTCAGCCGAGCTCCGTGTTTGTGGGCAAAGACGACACTATTTATGTGGGCGCCTCATTCCCCGATCCGACAGTCCCCGATCCAGCAGCCCCCAAAGGCGAGTTGCGGGGCATCGTGGTCGGGAACGCCAAGGACGGCTCGCTCAAGGCCTTTATTCCCGACCCTGCGGACCCCGCCAAGTTGGATGTCGGGACCACGGCTTCGGGCATTGCGGCCGACGACGCGGGCAGCATCTACGCGGCGGACGTCGCCGCGCACAATCTGAGGAAGTACGTCAAGGTCAAGTAGAGGGGCAACAAAATGGCATCTGAAAAATGATGGCAAGCGTCGAGACGATCACTAACCTCTCGCGGCGCGCGTTCGTGGCGACGGCCTCGGCGGCGGGGCTCGGAGGATTGGCGATAGCGCAAAGCGCGGCCGCGCGTGCGGCCGTCGTGAATACCGATTTCTCGACGCTTCCGGCCTACGGCAACGGCACGCTCCCCGCCGGCATCCGCTCGCGCCAAATCGCAAACGTCAATGGCATGACCGTCCATATTTTGGAGGCAGGCTATGAAACGCCGGGCCGGCCGGCGGTCCTGCTCTTGCATGGCTTCCCGGAACTCGCCTATAGCTGGCGCAAGGTGATGCCGTCTCTGGCGGCCGCCGGCTATCACGTAATCGCGCCCGATCAGCGTGGCTATGGTCGCACCATCGGATGGGACGATTCCTACGACGCCGATCCGGATCCTTTCCGCATTCTCAACATGACGCGTGACGCCATCGGGCTGGTCTACGCGCTCGGCCATCGCTCGGTGGCGATGGTGGTCGGGCACGACGCCGGCGCGCCGGTCGCCTCCTGGTCAGCGCTCATCCGGCCGGATATTTTCCGTTCCGTCACGATCATGAGCTCGCCATTTGAGGGCGCGCCCTCGTTGCCCTTCGACACGGCGAACGGCGCGCCTCTGCCTCGCCCGGCAATCACGGACGACGAGCTGGATGCCGAGCTCGCGAAGCTCAACCCGCCGCGGAAATACTATCAGAACTATCAGCGCACCCGCGGCGCGAACGACGACATGCTGCATGCGCCGCAAGGCCTGCACGCCTTCTTCCGCGCGTATTACTTCTACAAGAGCGCCGACTATGAAGGGAATCATCCGCACCCTCTGAAGGCGCGTACGGCCGAGGAGATGGCGCAGATTCCGCACTATTACGTGATGGAGAAGGACAAGGGCATGGCAGCGAACGTTGCGCCGTTCATGCCGCCGGCGGATTACATCGCGAATTGCAAATGGCTGACCGAAGCCGAGGTCGAGGTGTACGCGACCGAATACGGCAGGACTGGCTTCACCGGCGCGCTGCAGGGCTATCGCGCGCGGCGGGGCTCCGATCCCAGAAGCATCGCCGAGATGCACACCTTTTCGGGCCGCACGATAGACGTGCCCTCGCAGTACATCGCGGGAAAAAGCGATTGGGGCGTCTATCAAACGCCGGGTGCGGTCGACAAGATGCGCAATAGCGCCTGCACGCATATGGTCGGATTCCATCTTCTCGATGGCGCCGGACATTGGGTGCAGCAGGAGCAGCCGGAACGGGTGAGCGCATTGCTGGTTCAATTCCTGCGCGATTACGCAAAGGCCTGATCGCAACGGCCCGATATCCATTTTATGGTGCTCACTCGTGCGGACGCGGTCGGATCTTCCCGTCCCCATTGGTCAGCGTGAATTTCTGAACTCGCTTGCCAGAACCCACCTCGCCGGTGTAGAGGTTGCCATGAGAGTCCATGGCGATTGCGTCGATTATGTGGAACTGACCCGCCATTGTGCCATAACTTCCGACCGAACCCACCAAGGCCCCGGTCTTGCGGTCATGGATCCAGACCCTATTATTGTTGCCGTCTGCAATCAAGATGTACTTCTCCGCGGCGTCATGCGAAAAAGTGAGGTTGTAAGTGTTTCCGCAGCCCCCGTATGCGCCGCCGCATTCCCGGCCGCGGGCGGGAGACGAAGGATACACAAAGAAACTGGTCACGAACTTGCTCTGCTTGGTAAACACCTGGATACGATTGCTGCCACGTTCACAGACATAAACTAAGCCGTCCACGGAGATGTGGACGCAGTGGAGCGCGGGCGCGAACTCCATTTGATCCGGAAGCGCACCCGATTTCCAGTCATAGTCCGGCACCGGATCGTTGCCAATCTCACCGAGCGGAACGCCGTGGCCTCCCCAGCCGCGCTTAAAGGCGCCGCTATCCATGTCGTATACCAACACGCGCTTGTTGAGAAGACCGTCGACGATGTAAAGCTCATGTGCGTCTTCGTCCAGGTCAAAACCTTCGACGCCAGTGGGGAGAATGTCAGTTTGCTGATTGTTTTGCTTCAACGGCGACGCTGCAAGCAATTCCACGCCCGAAGCACCGGGGACGGCCTTAGCCCGCTGCTCTGCGGTGATGGCGGTTCCCCGATGGCCAAAGTCCCAGAGGAACTTTCCATCGCTCGTAAATTTCTGAATACTATCGCCTCGGGCGGCACCCGATAGCCAGACGTTTCCCGCCTTATCCACGACGATCGCGTGTTCGGACTGCGGCCCCGGATGATCAACTCCAGGAGCGGGCCAGCCCGGCACATATTCTGGGCGCCCCCAACTTTTGAGAAGGTTGCCTTGCGTATCGAATTCCAAGATTGCCGGCGCCGGAATGCAGCAATCGTTGCGTGGCGGCGTTTTGCCGGCGCCCGATTCATCCGGCGTTATGTCACGCGGCCGGCTGATCACCCAGATGTGATCGTCCCTGTCGACAACCATAGTGGGGATACCCTGCATCATCCATTTGTTCGGCAACGGCAACTTCGGCCAAGATGCATCCACTTTGTAAAAAGGCGGGGCCTGTGCCCGCAGCGCCTGGCTGGAAGCCACAGTCAATAAGAAGAAACAGATACCGAGTAACGCGGCACGCGCCTTTTCGCAAGTCAGCCCAATCAGCATGGAGGATTCCTCGATCGCCTCCTGATTCTATAACGACGGAGCCCCTACCCCGTTCAAATCGTTTTCGTCTAACGCGCCGTTCGTTGCAATCTCTCGTGCGGCCCGAACCATTCGGGAGGCAACGTCGGTAGGCGAACGAGACACTCACGCCCGATAACGGGCATACCGGCGAGCGGGCCCGGCCAGTTCTTGAAGGCCTCCCCATTCTTCCGTGGAACTTCTGGAACAGAAGACTCGGGGGCCGAACCACGAAGAAAAACCCGCTGTTTTTCTACTCAAACACCTTCGCCGCCGGCACGATCTCGACGTCTTCCGGGCGCAAGCCCAGGTCCCATGCGCCGACGATCTTGTCTTCAGCCAGAATATCGGCCGGCTTCGCCGAGTTGTATTGAATCGCCGAAGGACTAGCGCCGGTGATCTGCATTTTCAAATCTTCTGCGTTGGCGGCGACGGCCACAATCTGCAAGCGGTCGGTGCGCAGATGCTTGCGGATGGCCGTATTCACCTGTTCGCGCGTCAGCTTGGCCACGGCGTTCTTGACGTAGCTGTTATAGTCCGGAATACCGTAAACCAGACTGTCAATCGCATAGCCCAGTTCGGCGCTTTTGGTTTTGGTGAGCAAATTGACATACTTGCCCAGGAATTCCTTGGTGCGGTCGAAATCGTCCACGGGGATGCCGTCCTTGACCAACTTATCGAGCTCATAAGCGGCCAGCCGTAGCGTGAACGCGGCCGCAGGAGGCTCCACCGGGCGAATCCAGATCTGGAAAATCTGGCTGCGCCGTGCCAAGTTCGGCGACGGGTCCATCAAAAACATCCCACGCGGAAAATATTCGATGTAAGCGTAATCGCCGTAGTTGATGCCGCGGATCTCGCGGATACGCTGGAATAACCTGCCTCCGCTCATACGGTGTGGCCCGAAATAGGATTGCATCAGAAGCAGCGCTGGGTAGTCGGGGTCGCCGCGCTTTACGTCAATCGGAAAACCCATCGAATACGCCACCGAGCGCGTGTTTTTCTCGACGATCAGCGCGTGAGTGCGGTCCATCGCCCGGGGCTTCACCTCCAGCGTGGGCGTCGAATCCTGCATGGGCAGCACACCGAAATCTTTCTTGATCCGCTCCAGGAAATCCGCCGGATAGGCGCCCGCCAAGCCGACGATCAAGTTCGATTGCGTGTAATGTTGTTTGTAGAACTGCTTCAGGTCATCCAGACTCATCTTTTCGAGCGCCGAAACTGCGCCCGTACTGTAGTGGCCGTAAGGCGTTCCACGATAGAGAGCCGAGTAGAGCGCCTCTTTGCCGAGTTCCTCGTCGTTATTGCCACGGAGACCGACCCGCAGGGCGTTGCTCGCTTCGTCCTTGAGGCGCTTGAAGTCGTCCTCGCGCCAGCCCGGTTCCAAAAGCATGGCGCGGAACAGCTTATAGTAAGCGTCGAGGTTATCCACGTGAGTGGCCCCGGTGAAAGTGGTCATCTCCTGATCCGTCTGGGCTGTTACCGAGCTGGCCATGGGAAACATTGCGTCCACGATCTGTTTGTAGCTCAGGTCCCTGGTGCCTCCGCCGGCAAGCATCGCCGCCGTGAGGTGCGCGAGGCCCGGCTTGTCGGGGTCCGCGGCCGCGCCGGTCGTGAACACCACTCGGAACGTGACCACCGGCGATTTGCCGGCAAGCGTAATAGATCTCATTTGCGCGAAGGCGATGGAAGCCAGCATAAGTCCGGCAAGCAGCCGCATCACTTGCCACCTCCCGCGCCCGCGCCGGTAAGCGTGACGATTGTCCGTCCGCTTTCGACCAGGTACTTGCCAGCCGCCGCGCGAATATCCTCGGGAGTCAGTTGCGCATAGATCTCGAACAGCCGGTCGATGGTGTCGGGCGTTCGCCGCTGAGCGACGAAGCGCGCGACTGTCTGCGCCACTGTCTGGCTGTTATCCAGTTGCATCGTGAACTGGTAGCGCTCGCGATTCTTGACGGCCGCGAGTTTGTCGGCGGGCACAACCTCGTTCTGGAACCGCTTGACGGTATTGAGGATCTGATCCCGCACATACTGCATGTCGTCGGCGCGCTTCACGCGCGCTTCCACCTCGAACAGATTTGGATCCACCCGGCGGGCTATTTCTCCGTCAAGCGTATCCACCTTCTGTTCATTCACCACCAGCTTCTGGTAAAGGTCCGAGGTGCGGGAAAACGCCAGCGTGGCCAGTACGTCCAGCGCTGCCCAATCCTTTTGCGTATCAGTAAACGCCGGCCCTTTATAAGCGATCGCAATCAGCGGCAGTGTGGGCAAGGGCCAGTCCACACGATTCTCGCGCGGGCCTTTTTGTAGAGGTTCAACCGGAATGTCGGGGCGATAACTTCCGCGCTTCCAAGAGCCCCAGGATTGATCGGCCAGCGCGCGCACGCGCTTCGAATCGACGTCGCCCGCCACGACGATCGTGGTGTACTCGGGCCGATAGTAGCGGTCGAAGAAGCGCAGGCTGTAGTCATATTGATTAGGCATATCCTGCACGTCTTTCAGAAAGCCCATCGTGGTGTGCTTGTAGGGATGGCGGTCGAAAGCGGTGTCGTGCAGCACTTCGTCCAGCTTCTCCTCGGGGTTCGAGCTGTTCTTGTTGTACTCTCCCAGCACCGCGCCGGTTTCGGTCTTGAACATCTCGGGCGAGTACTTCAGGTGCTGGAAGCGGTCGGCCTCCATGGCCAAAATTTGCGGCAGGTCCTCCTTGGAAAAAGTCGTATAGTACTGCGTGAAGTCGTCGCCGGTGGAGGCATTGGACGCCGCGCCCGCGCGCTGCAGCACTTCCTGATATTTCTGGGGCGAATACTGTTCCGTGCCCCGGAACATCAGATGCTCGAATAGGTGCGCGAAGCCGGTCTTGCCTGGCTCGACTTCGTTGCGCGAGCCGGTCTGCACCACGATATAGATCGACACCAGGTTCGGCGAGTCGGTCGAAATCGTCACCAGCCGCAGCCCGTTAGGCAACTCCTCTTGCGTGTACGGGAACGGGAAGGTCTTCTTAGGAGGATCGGCCGCGAACAGAACTGCGGCGTACAATAAGACGCAGAACTTCATACAACAATTGTCCACCCGCGAGGTGCGGTGGGTTAGGCCCAGGTGCTGAAGAAACGGTGTCCCTGCCGAAATCCACGCTGGATTCCTCTTCCGGCCAACCTTAGCCCTCGATGTTCCGCAATGAAAACAAGTGGGCGGCGCATTCGTCGGCCTGATTATTCGTATGTCTGAAAGCGCTGCGATAATCAAGTTCCTTTTTCGCTTCGCTGTTGCCCAAAACTGCTGTTGCGGATACACTACTAGCGGCCGGGGCGGAGGATAAGTGCGGGGAAGCAAACTGACTCCGGGGCCAGGACCAAGCTGGGGTTCGGTGAGTACTGAGCCCCGGCTTTGCTCGCAGTCTACGCAAAACCCCGCTGCAGCGCTTTCATAGCATCAATATAGTCGTATTCAGCGTACGTCGACGGTTCGAGGAGGCCCCATGTTTGCTCCAAGAATTCCGCGGATGCTTTTGCTAGCTGGTTTGGCGAATCTCGCCGGCTGGTCGCAAATTGCTGGCCAAGTCGCGCCAACGCCCATCGCGCCTCCACCCTATGATCCCCTTGACCCGGTCACCACTGCGCCCCACGTGCCGAACGCCCAGGAGCGAGACGCCGCTCTCAAATTACTGAGAAGCGCAAGTCAGGTTAGATTTCTCGGACCGGTGCACACGCTGAAATCGTCCTTCGTGGCCTCCTGGCACCAAAGCGAAAACACCATTCCAATCCCATAAGGGCTGCCGGGGCCGCTGCAAACGCCAGCGGCTTACTTCAAACGCCCTATCGAAACTGCCCGGCCATCCACTTCTGTCCACACTCCGTCGTTTTCGCGCCGGGCACTCCCGATAGAGTTCTACCGTATCTGGATAACATACCCGAAAGCAGCGGACGCGGGTTTTCAGCTCGGTCAAAATTCAAGCCGTGCTTGAAACGCGATCATGCGCGGGGAGCTATCGCCGCCCAACCCCACCCCGAGCAATCCCGTCGGCGGTGAGGTTGTGGAAGTGAAGGCGCCGAAACCTGTCTGGGTGGAAGGCTTGCCGGGGATGCCCGCGATGACATTCGAAGGCAGGCTGAAGTTCGGGTGATTGAATAGATTGAAGAATTGGCCGTCCACGCGCAGCTTCAGGCGCTCCTTCAGAGTGAACCATTTGGTGAAGTACAGATCGCTCCAAATGAAATCGGGACCCCGCAGGGCATTGCGTCCCAGATTGCCAAACTGACAGTTCTGCGGGGTGTCGCCGCCCACGCAAGCTCCGGTGCTGGGGTCCACGGCGGAAACGAACGCATTCGGATTCAGCCACTGAATCGTCCCGGGCTGCGTGACGCCGGGAATCGCATTGTGCTCGTATAAGGGCACGCCGGGAACGACGCTCGCGAATTGCGGACCGCTGCCATTCACGATGCCGTTGCCATTCGCGGAATAAGGCGCGCTCAAAACAGAGAGTGGCAATCCACTGTGCCAGAACGCCGATCCAGACACCTGCCATCCGTTCAGGGCCTTGCCAAGGGTGCCGCGCAGCTTGATGGGCAGCTCATAGAGGTAGTTGGCAGTGAGGTTGTTGCGCACATCGTAATCGCAGGGGCCGCGATCGCGCTGCAGATCGCCCGGAAGCGGCGAAAGAATGCCGCCCGCGGAGAACTGCAGGAATCCTCCGTTGGACACGGTATCGATGCAATGGCTCCAGGTGTAATTCGCCTGGACCTGCAATCCATGCCCCAAGCGCTTCTCGGCGGTCGTTTGAAGACCGTTATAGTGGCTGTTCGCGCCGGTGCTGAGTTGCGTCACGGCGGCGAACCTTGGATCGACGGGTCCGCTATAAGGGAACGGCACAAAGCAGCCCTCGCACACCGTTTGGTAGCCGTTCACCTGGGTCGTGTAGGGCTGATTTACGGCCCGCGTGCCGACATACTGAGCCCGCAGATTGATGGTCGCGCCGATCTGGTGTTCCAGCGCGAAGCTCCATTGCATGAAATAGGGCGCGTGCAGCTTTCCATCCGGCACGGCCGTAATCGCCACAGGTTGCAAACAGGTATTCGGATTCGATAGCGGCGCCGCGCAGGAAAGTTGGCCTGTGGCGAAGCCCGTGTTGAATATCCGATTGACGGCGACGGTCGCATCGACGGCGCTATTGGGTACTCCCGGCGCGATCGTCGTTCCTCCCACCGTGCCCAGAAGACCGCCCTGAAAAGTCTGCGAGTACGGAGGATTTATACCCACGAGATCGGCAATACTTCCGGGCAGCAGGTCGCTGAACAGACCGAACCCGGTTCGCAGGACGGTCTTGGGCGCGATCTGCCAGGCCGCGGCGGTTCTCGGTTGCAGCATCGCGAGCGGCGTGGACTGAAAGATATTTCCCAGGCCAGTCTGGATCGCAGCGTCCAGGGGCTGATTGACATCGTGAGAAATCGAAGCGAAGGAGCCGGAAAGCCGCGCCACCGCATCGTGCGGATTCAGGGGATCGGCGTTGTGAGTGGCGCGCAGGCCGAACGTCCAGGTGAGCCGCGAAGTTATTTTCCAGGTGTCCTGGGCATAGAGATCGAGATTCAGGAAATTGTACGGCTGAGAGTCCGCGAGCGGAAACGTCTTCGACGCCGTCGATGCCACTCCGTAGATGAACTGCGGCAAGGTCGTGTAGGTGACCAGCGGAACGACGCCCTCACCGAAGTCGTAATCGTTGAGGCGCAAGATGCGGGTATTGGTTCCAAAGCGAAGCTCGTGCGCGCCCACCGTCCATGCCAGGTTGTCGTTGATGAAAAAACGGGAGGCTTTTCGTCCCTGTACCCAGGTGTTGTCCAGACCGCCGAGGGTCGTGAAGGGCGCGTCCGCCCCACTGCCTTGCAACACGATCGGGAAGGCCGATAAGGTCTGCTGCAGATTGTTCGGTCCGAAGAGACTCGAGTACCAGGAGAATGCCGGATTGAAATAGTTCACCAGTCGGGAAGAAAAAATATGCGTGTAGCCCGCCGCCAAGGAATACATCGGCTGCGGAGAGACGGCGTCGAACAAGGGATTGATCGGGTCCGTATAGGCGGCCTGTAAACCGGTGTCGGCCTGAAATCGATACCAGGTGATGTTCGCCTCGCTGATGTTGTAGTCCATGCGCGCGGTCTGGACCTGTTCATGATCATCGCTGGAATGGGAGACGCTCTGCCGATTGGCGCAGCCGTTGCCGTTGGGCGGAACTCCCGCCGCGGCGCTTCCGTCGCTATTGAACGGGCAGCCTAAAACGGCCAACGGCGTCCCAGCGGTGTTGCGATACAGGCTGAACATCTTCTGATAAAAGGGCACCAGTTGGGGCGCCGGCTGGTAGAGGGAACCGGTGACCGTGTCCTGGCCACCCAAAGGTAACTGCTGTAGGACGTAGCTCTGAAAGGCGGGCGTGGGGACCGTCGTGGCGGACACGATCGGCAGAGCGATCCGCATCCATTCGGTATCGAAGAAGAAGAATAGCTTGTTGTGCAGGACTGGCCCTCCCACGCTGCCGCCGAAATGGTTCACGGTGGAGC
>Ga0181536_10002429_pt1 | contig 21125 bp, 17 predicted proteins | sample PEATcosm2014_Bin_41_FD_121105 | JGI IMG/M metagenome (GOLD analysis project Ga0181536, IMG submission 121105) | Peatland microbial communities from MTU Mesocosm Facility, Houghton, MI, USA - PEATcosm2014_Bin17_60_metaG | ecosystem: Environmental > Terrestrial > Soil > Wetlands > Peat | place...
AGGAAACCGCGGCGACTGTCGAAGGTCGCCTGGATGCGGCTGTACAACTCGGCTTCATCCAGGTGGAGCTGGTTGGCCAGCAGGCTGGAATTGAGCTTGAGGTCCGGCAGCTTCAGCGGATCGACGGTGACGGACTGGGTGCTCAGGCTCATGGCCAGCGGGCGGCCGGTGCGGTCGAGGATGGGGCCGCGGGCAGCCGGAATCTGGATGAGGTGCTCCTGGCGGGCGCGGGCCTTCTGGACGTAGTCCTGGTGATGGATGATCTGGAGCTTGATCAGGTTGTAGAAGATGGCCGCGCCCCACACGAAGACAAGAGCGGCCACCCATGTGAGACGTCGATCGACCATGCCGCGCCGCGTGACCGAGTCACGCTCCTCCTTCGCTTACTTTTTCACCATGGCGACCGCGCTATCGGACTGGTTGTCGAGATGGACAACCTGGCTCGACAAAGGGGTCACCAGGTTCTGCCTCTGCGCCAGTTTCTCCAGCCGCTGGGGGCTGAGGAGCTCGGCCTGCTGGAGTTCCAGCGCGCGGCGCTCATCGGCCAGGCGGTGTGCTTCGGCGCGCAGGACTTCGATGCGGTAACCGGCCAGGGTGCTGGCCGCGCCGGGCGCCAGAACCCCGGTGAGCAGCGCCAGGGCCACACATGCCGCGCCAATGGCCGACCAGCATTTGCCGCGCGATTCCGTATCGGCTTCGCGCACCAGCCGCGAATTGTCGATTTTCTTGCAATAGAAAAAGACGTCTTCCTGGGGAAGCGTGCGCAACAGGAACGGGTCCCGTTGGATGCGCGCGCTTTCCGTCCGGACGACGGGGGCCTCCGCGCCCGCCGCCAGGGCTGTTCTTCGGAAAAATTGTGGCACTGTCGCCATGGCTGTTTGTTACCTCTTTAGTACATCTCGACGGCACGCAACTTGGCGCTGCGCGACGGCGCGTTTTGGGCAATCTCTTGCTCGCCCGGCTGAAGCGGATGCTTGGTCAAAATGGCCGCTCGCGCCTGGCGTCCCAGCTCCCTGAATTTCTCTTTCACTTTTCGATCGTCGATGGACATGAAGGCGATGACTACCATACGCCCGCCGCCCGACAACAGGCCGGGGCCGGTCTCCAGCAGCCGGTCCAACTGGCCTGGCTCATCGTTGACCGCCATTCGCAGCGCCATGAATGTTTTCGTGGCGGGATGCAAACGGCCCGTCCTGGGCACGGCCCGCTCCACTACATCGGCCAGATGCAGTGTGCTCCGTATGGGCCGTGCTCGGACGATTGCTCTGGCTATCTTCCGCGCCCTCCTTTCTTCGCCTAGCTGAAAGATCAGGTCGGCGAGCGCCTTCTCGGCGCTGTAATTGACTAAATCGGCCGCGGGCATGCCAGTGGTTCGATCCATTCGCATGTCCAGCGGCCCATCCGCCAAAAATGAAAAGCCACGCTCCGGCGTGGTGAGCTGATACCGGCTCACACCCAGGTCCGCCAGCAGGCCGTCGATCTTGTTCCGCCCGTTCTCCTGCAACGCCCGTGGCAGGTCCTCGAACGATCCCTGGTGATACCGGATCCGGTCCGCCCACTCGGCCGTGTTGCGTCGCGCCAGCTCCAGAGAATCCGCATCGCGATCGCAGGCGATCACCAAACCAGTGGTGAGACGCTGCGCGATGAGCGCGGTGTGGCCGCCCAACCCGGTGGTGGAGTCGAGATAGACTCCGTCGGGCCTCGGCGCCAGGAGTTCGAGCGCTTCGGCGGCCATGACTGGAAAGTGCATAAGCCATCAGTTCAGCCCCGCGGCTTCGAGCAGCGCCAGGTCGTCACTGGAGACCTGCGCCGCCTCGCGCTTGCGTTCTTCGTAAATCTTTTCGGTGAGAACTTCGATGCGGCCGCGGTATGCCATGAGCCGCACGGGTTGGCTCTCAATCGCCAGCTCGCGCCGCAATTCGGGCGAGAACAGGACCCGGCCCTGGCTGTCCATTTCGGCTTCGGCGCCCAGGTCGTTGGCGTTGAAGGCGATGTTGCGGGCGAGCTTCACGTTGTCGCGATACGATTCGAAAAACTTCTCGTTGGCGCGCCACACTTCAACGGGGTATATTTGCGCCGTGCGACGATCCAAACTGGTGACAAAGAGCTTCTTTTCCTTGAGGACGGCAAAATACTGCTGGAAAGTGGCGGGCAGCTTCAGGCGGCCCTTATCGTCCAGCCGTCCGGGATACATACCCCGTGGCGGCTCGACCATCAGCAGTTGTTGACCCAGGGACTCCATAATTAGTCCCTTTTATATCCAGATTTGGCCACAACCAATAGTGCCATGGCATTTAATGATTTGCAAGAGAGAAATTACAGATCTTACTGATAGGGACGGAGTTATATCGATACCACCCAATCTACACTGATCGGGACACATACTATATATAGATTTGATGGCGAAGGAAAGACGAAGAAAAGGGGCTGGCGGACCAGCCCCGGAGAATGGAATAGTACTACTGAATGGGTATTGTGCTGGTCACACTATTCACCGCAGTGGCAGATCCGGCAGGGACGACGCCCACCGAGAAGGCGATATTGTTACCCTGGGGGGCATTCAGCGGGACGAGGAACGCCACTTCGAAGACGCCGATCATGTTGGCGCCGATGCGTGCGCTGGTCACCGTGACACCGCCGGACCCGCTGATGCCGACAATGACCGTACCGGTAGCCCGGGCATCGGCGCCGATGAGGTCGGCGCCGGGGTTATCCACCTGGCCGGTTCCCACGAAGGGAACGGTCGGCCCGAGGCCCGTCACGTAGACGCGCACGGTTTCACCGCGGCGCCCGGGGTTGCTCAAAGAAACGAAGCTCCCGTCGGAGCGCAGCGCCACAGCGCGCAGCGCGCCGTCGGAGTAGGGGATCTGGAAGATTCCCGGCGCGACGGCGAGGACCGGCACGTTGACCGAGGCGGAACCAGCTCCGACGTTTACGGTCACCGGAACGCTGTTGCCGGGCTGGACCTCGCACGGCACCTGGACCAGCAATTGCGGCTGTCCGTTGACCAGGGTGGCGCTGAAAATGGGCGCGAAGGTGTTGTTGAAGTCGATCGAGATGCCGTTGGCCGAAGTCGGGAGAGGCCCGAAAACAGGCTGCGGGAAAAGACCGGCGGCTCCGCTGGGGTCGAGGCCCGCTGCGGTAATGGTGGCGAGGCCGCAGGGCGAGATGAAGTTCACCTGGCCGCTGGCTGCGTTGGCGAAGCTGGAGGCGGTGAGGGTCGGGCCGGGAGGAGTGACGGTCAGGCCGAAGGTGACGGAGTAGCCCGGCACGGAGGCAGTCACGGAAGCCGGGCCGGTAACCGAACCGGCCGTCACGGTAACAGAGGCCTGCCCGGCGCTGTTGGTGAGGCTGGAATTGGAAGACACGCTCACCGGCCCGGAGGCCGAGAATTGCACCGTGTAATTGGACACCGCGATGGTGCCGCTAGTCACCTGCACGACCAAGGGCGCCGGGAAGTTGGTGTTGATGACGGCGCTCTGCCCGCTGCCGGAGACGATGGCGATGCCGGTGGGCGTCGGTCCGGTGGGCAACACCGTCAGAGTAAAGGTCTGGGAGAATCCACTGACGCTGGCTGTCACCGTGACCGTGCCGATCGCGTTGCCGGCGGCGACGGTGACCTGCGCCTGGCCGCTACCGTTGGTGACGGCGCTGTTCGCAGACAGGAGGGCGGGTCCGCCGGCGGGGCCGGAGATGGAGAATTGCACCGGGTAATTCGCGAGAGGGTTATTGAAGCCGTTGACCTGGACCACCAAAGGCAGCGCGAAGTTTGTGCTGGCAACCGCGCTCTGCCCATCGCCGGAGATCTTCTGGAGGCTCTTAATGGGCACGAGCGCGGTTTCGATGAAGGTGGCGTTGATGGAGGAGTTGTTGGAAAGCGCCACGGTGATGCCGACGTTGCCGGCGGCGGCGCCGGAGAAGCTGGCTGCATCGGAAACCTGGCCGTTGTTATCGGTGGGGTTGGTAGGTTGCGAGAGGGCCACCGATGCGTTGGGGTTGGCGGACCAGCTCACGTTGACGCCCTGGACGGGGTTGCCGTGCGAGTCCACAACCTGCGCGACCAACGTGCCCAAGGATTGCCCGGGAGACAGTACCTGGTTGTTGCCCTGCAGGAGATTGATGGCCGCCGGGTTGCCGGGGACGGAAGTGAAGGTATAAGGACCGAATAGCTGCAAGAACATCGGCTGGAAGGGCAGCCACACTACGCCGTTCTGATTGCCGGCACTGGAGGCGAGCGTGAGATCCGTCTGGCTGTTCACGGACGCAATGACGTATTCCACACCGTTAATCCGAATCTCCTGGTTCTGCACGAGGGCTGAGAAGTCGCTGCCGCTGACCCAGGCTACATCCGTACCGGTGGTGGTGACAGTTCCCCCGCCGGTATTCGAAGTGGGGGCCGACACGCCGCCGACCATGACATAGAACTGGCCGGTGCCGCTGCCGGAGACCAGGGGCGTGCAAGTGGCGTTGGCATCAGGGTTGCTGCCGACGATGTAGGCGCCAGTGATCACCGTCCCGGGGTTTCCGGCGGGGCTGGATGAGTTGGATGGAGCGCACTTAATGGTGGGGGATGTCTGGCCCGGTGCGAGGAGGAGCTCGATGGAAACGCCCTGGACGCCGGCGCTGGCAATTCCATCGCCGCCAACGTAAATCTGGATATTCGGAAGCGTCGAACCGGAACTCACGGCGGGCAGCGGCGAGAGGAGCAGTTGGCCGTTGGTGGTGGGTGAGCTGGCAAATACCATGGAGAGGGCGTTCAAGTCGTCGAGGGCAAACGTCTCGGAGAAGATGGCCGAGGGGCTGCCGTTATTGGCGGCTGCGACGACGGTGGATGGCAGATAAGGCTGCGTGGCGCTGCCGAACGCCTCGGGCACGCTCTGGTTCATGACGTTGCTGCTCATGCCGTTGGCGTCGGTGGTGGTGGAGGCTGAAGCGACGGTAGTTTGCTGACCGCTGGTGACGGTCCACGTGATGGTGGCGTTGGGCACGGCATGGCCGCCGGAATCGAGCGCCTGCACCGTAAGGGGCTGGAAGGACTTCAACGTGCACTGTTCGGCGTAGCAGGCCACCTGGCCGTCGCCGGCTATGATCTTGAGGCTGGCAACCGTTTGCGCCGCTGCCACGCGAGCACCCGACAGGGCTACCAGCATCGCGGCGATTACAATCATCCTGGATCGTGACAAGACTTCCTCCTGGTTCCGGGGGAACACTAATGAAAATGGGATGGACGCGGAGAGAACTACAGTATAACACGACTCGCGCCGCGCAGAGCGAGCGCGCAGGCGCAAAAAAAAAGAGGGGAGCCGAAGCTCCCCTCCAGGAAAAACATCAGACTTGATTCTAGTGAACCAGATTCTCGATGCCGACTCCACGGCCAGTTGGGTTGTAGAGGTAGTTCGGATCCAGTTCAAGAGCGAGGTAGCTCGAGAACAAATTGCGGAGGCCAAGGTCGGTCACCGCTGCGTATCCATGAGCGTACTGGAAGTTGCAGACGGCGATTACGTATCCCTGGAATCCGGTAAACATGTTGGAAGCGTTGACCGCCTGAACCGTACCGGGTTGGACGATCGGGAAGCAGTTGGTGCCCGGGACAGGATTGGAGATCATGTCGCAACCCTGTTTGACGGCCGGAGCGGCAGACAAGGCACCCGCACTGGAAATGGTATTTCCGTACGGATACAGCGTGCAGGAGCCGACCTGGGGAAGCGCACTGTTGGTATTCGCGATCGGATAAGGCTTGGTACCGAACGGATCCATGGAAGTATTCGCCACGGCAATACCGGTGTCAAAGCCGCCCGTACTCCCGACCGGACTGTTGGTCACGAACGGGTAGAGCAGGGTGGTCTGGCACAGCGAGATTGTGGTGAACGGGCCGTTCGAAGGATTGGCGACGGCGAAGCGCGGAATGATGGTCGCTTGGGCCGTCGGACCAAAGCTTGCGGAGAACGCGCCCTGGCTCGGCTCGGGAGCGAAGCTCAAGGACACGTTGTTCACAGGCTGACCCAGGATGCTGGTGATCTGCGGCAAGCCGTAGGGGTTCGAGGCAGTGATGCCGGAACCCGGAGCAGCCACGTAGGCGATGTAGACGTTAAAATTAAACTTCTCTACGACAGACGGCTGCGCGTTGGTGACTTCCCAAATCGCAGTGGCGACGCCGCCGGTAGAGGAGGGAGCCAGTGGCACGATAGGCTCGCCGGAAGGTCCGGTAGTCGTGCCAGCGACGACGAGACTCGAGAAGGTGGAGCCGTCGACTGCGGTCTCGCTAGCCGTGCCCGCCGATATCAGAACAGCTTCGGAAACGTTCAGCGTGGCGGTGCCAGCCAGGGTCGCGTTTATTGCCCACGTGGACGCCCCGCTGCCGGGAGTGACAACTCCGGAGGAGTTCGTCACGTTATAAGTGGACACATACAGCGTGATGCCGGCGGGGATGTTGGTGAAGACGGCCTTCAAACGAGTACCCCAGTCGGCCAGACCCGCGTTGTACGTGTTGCTGCCGGTGGTGAAGGTATCGCCCAGCGCGACGGGGACGATGAACCCGGATTCCGAGTTCGCGGCGAAGCCGCCGTACAATCCACCGGGGATGTTTTGAACCCCGGTATTGGGCGCCTCCGCGGCATACGTCCCAGCGGCGCTACTCGGGGTATTAGCTCCCGGCACGACGCGTGTCTTAAACGCAGTTGCGAAGCCCTCCGTATATGTCAGAGTGGATGAAACCCATGGAGTTTCGCTGGCGCACTGCGCGAAGATGGTTGGAGTGGAGATCTTGGAAGTCAGGCCAGGGCTGATCACGACGCCGACCGGGAACCCAGCCTGGGTCAACGGCAGAACCTGCGACGGGCTGGTCGAGATCGAGGCAATGATCTGAGTCTGGTTACCAATCGTGGTTACGGGGTAACGGATGTTGGTGATGCGGAAAACACGGGAAATGCCCGAGGTGGCCGGCGGAAGCACGGGAACGCCATAGAACGTGACCGTGTTGGCGCCAACCGCGCCCAAATAGCCGCGGTAAATGTTCTGCGCCGCAGTGCCGGCGCCGGGCGTCGTGAGGCCCGGAAGGGTAACTGCCACTTCAGTGGTCCCGCTCGCGTCGAGACCAACGTATGAGGCGCAACCACTGGAGGCCGTGCACAATGTCTGCGGAGCAGCCGGGCCGTAGCCGCCGTTAGCGCCGGCGGTAGCGGGGGTGGCCAGTCCCGAACCCGGCTCGTCAATCAGCAGGGCGACTTCGGAAAGGCCGGTGGAACTCGAGGTCGAGAACAACCGGCTGGTGATGGCGAAGCCGTTGGTGATGTACACCGTGATATTCGTGGTAGGAATCAGCGCGCCCGCCGCGTACGTCGGGCCGCCGGTGCAACTGATCAGAATATCGCCCAACAGTTCCGTGAAACCTTCCACACGGAGCTGCGGGATTGCTGCACCGTTAGCGGTGCAAGTGAGGGCCCCGGCTGTACCGCTGCCGGTAGAGCCGATCTGTGCGCTTGCCAGGCCTGCCGTAAGGGCCAGAACTGCCAGCACAATAAACCATCTGCGAAAATCTGCCATTTCCTTCTCCTTGTAAAGTACGAAATTGAACCGGCTGAAATACTCTTTCAACCTGAGCCTCAACCTTCAACTCAAAAAACCTTTAATTCACCCAGGGGATCTCTCCGTGTCGGGCGGAGAGTTTCCAGCGGCCACCAAGCCGGACGCCGGATTTTACTGCCGAAGCCTTTTCCCATGGCACATGGCTTTTGTTTTGTCTCTTCTGTGCCACAGCCTACAAACGCAAAAATTGCACACTACAACCGGACGCGGTAAAACCTATTCATAGCTGAATGCCAAGCCCCGTGTCAAGGGACTCGACGGCGAATCCATCAGCCAGAAACCTCATTCTACACTGTCTTGCCCGATTTAAGCACGCGCCGGCGTCCCGCGTCAATAGTTTCACACCGAATCGTCTCATATTTTCGTTGCCCGCAACCCCAATAAAACAGTATTCCCGAGCGATTCCCCCTCTTTGAGGGTGAGGGAAATGCCGCCCGCAGAACTCGACCGGCAACTTCGAAGCATTCCACGCAGCAGTTACAGTGCCATTCGTCACGGAAAACGGGCCCTTAGCGGGAACAGCAACCAAACCGGCGGCCGGAGGAATCGACTGCGTCCAAAAGATCCAGTGGCGTGCCGCAAGAACCCGGCGCCCAGGGACGAGGCATCGTGGGACGAGCCCTGAAGCGCTGGCAAGACACCGGCGGCCAGACCGCCGTCGCTACCAGTTGGTCGACCGGCCAGGAGGCCGCCCCACAGCCATGAGCACTGCGCTATTCCGATGGCAGGCTGGTCCTCCATACCAGGTAAAACGTGGCCGCCAGATACCCCAGCCAGAGCACCAGCAACACGGGTCCACCAATCGATTTGAAAACCGTCAGGCGGGACAGCGCGCCGGCGAGGCCGATGCCCTGGAAGGCGCCCAGATGCAGCGCGGCCACGGCGCCACCGGCTTTGTGCCGGATCATCCCGGTGTAATACGGGATCTCGACGAGATGCACAGTGTAGAGGTCGAGCAGCGCAAAGAGAACAGCGCCGGACAACACCGCGGCCCTGGCCGGAAGGATGCGGCGGAGACCCGCCACCGACAGCACGACCTCCGCCGCCACCACCGCGTCCAGATACCAGCCCATCGACCCGGCCAGCCCCTTGCTCATATAAAGGAGCACGACGTTGTAGCACTGTCCCGCCCAGAAAGCCAGGTAAAGCGCGCCGAGCGCGACCAGCGCCCGGGTCTGGAGCGTGCGGCCCTTCCACACCAAACCCACCGCCGCCAGCAGGATGAACAGATAGAACACGTGGTACATCCAACTGCGCACGGTGAGCGAACTCCAGCCGCCGAAGTAGAGGTGCGAAAAGAGAATCGCATCGATGGCTTTGGCCCAGTTGATGGAAACCGCCTGCCTGAGCATCGCCACGGGACCGGCATGGCCGATGATGACGGACTCGCTCAAGCCCGACAGCGTCCCCGTGAGTCGCAGGTTGCGCCAGTACCACCAACCGGCGATGGCGGCGCCGATGGCCGCCGCCAGAAGACCATGCAGCACGGTCACCGCGCGGCCGGCGCGGGCGCGGCGCAATTCCCACAGCCACAAAAGGGCGAACGCCGGAATCGCGGTGAGGAAATAGGCCTTCGCCAGCAGTCCCAGGCCGAGGGTGAGGCCCAGCCCAACGGCCGGCCACAGATCCCAGCCACGCGCCGCCATGCGGACAGCCAGCCACGCGAGCAGCGAGAACAGGACGATGGAGAGGCCGTCGTTGCCCACGCGCGCCACGTCCAGCGCCACCCCCGGCATCAACGCAACAATGGCGGCGCACCCCAGGGCGAGGCGTTCGTCGAGCGCCGGGCGGGCCACGGCGAAAACCAGCGGAACGGCCAGGGACGCCAGCAGCACGGAAAGCCATCGCAGGACCATCACCTGCACGGCCAGACTGCTTGCGCCGAGCAGGCGCTCGACCGGCGTCATCATCCAATAGTAGAGAGGCGGCTGCAGGGCCTCGTAAGTGAGGAACGCTCCGCCGCCTGCCTCGCGGCTCCAGGCCCGCGGCATGGCGCGGAAGGCCGCTTCGCGGCGCGCGCGCATTTCCGCGGGGAGGGTCCAGTAAGAGTCCTGGGTGAGCCAGGGCGGCGGGAGGTAGCGCATTTCCCACGGCACGGGGGCGAGTTGGAGGGAAGCTTCGACGTCGCGCGGAACCGGCGCGTCGCGCCCGACCAAGGGCTCATGGGTCAGGGCCATGTGGCGGATTACCGAGAAGTGAGCCCATTCGTCGTAGCCCTCCCACAAAGGGAGCATGGAGGAATAGAAGGCCAGACGCGCCACAAAGCAGGCCCAGACGGCCATCACCCGCCAGTCGACGCGCATTGGTAGCATGATAGCGCGAGCGGCAGCAGGACAGGACTGGCCGCGTTTTGCAGGGCGCCGCTATGGCTGCTACTGGTGCGGGACGAGGGAGTCCCGCGCAGACCAGGGGGGTCGGCCCCACAGAAACAAAAATCCCCGCGCCGCTTCGGAGGATACGGCGCGGGGTCGTGCCCCCGTTACAAACTCAGGTCAGCCCGCCAGGGCGTCGGCCATGTGGGGCTGGTAAACACAGCGCGGATCGGAGGCCAGATAGTCGCCCGTCAGAGCGTAGGCCCGGGAACGCGATCCGCCGCACACCTTCTGATATTCGCATATTCCGCACTTGCCTTCACGCTGGCTGGTATCGCGCAGCGTCTGGAACAAGGGGGAATTCCGGTACACGTCGGTCAGCGAGTCGTGGAGCACATTGCCGCCGCTGATGGGCAGGAAGCCGCTTGGGAAAATCTCGCCCTGGTGGGAGACGAACACGAAGCCCTTGCCGTCGCTGACGCCGGCGGTGCGGAACGCCACGCCTTTGGCGGCTTCGTTTTCGGTGACGCCGTGCTCGGCCTTGATGCGCTGCGCGACGTAGCGCCGGTAGTGCATGGCCTCGGTGGTCTTGATGCCGAACGGCGCGGTTTTCGAGAGCTCGTACATGAACTCGAAGACCTGCTCGTACTCGGGGGCCAGCAGGTCGTCGCCCTCCAGCGCGCGGCCGGTCACGATGAGGAAGAACAGGCTCCACATCCTGGTGCGCACTTCTTTGGCGAGGTCCGCCATTTCCTGCAAGCGGCCCATATTGCGCTTCGTGATGGTGGTCTGCAGCTGGGTATCGAGGCCGATGTCGCGCGCGTGGCGCAGCGCGAACATGGCCGTCTCAAAGGTCCCCGGGATGCCGCGGAAATCGTCGTGCGATGCGGCGTCCGGCCCGTCCAGGCTGATGGCCATGCGGGTCACGCCGGCTTCCTTGAAACCCTCGATGGCCTTGGCGGTGAGCAGCGGCGTGGCGCTGGGCGTCACGTTGGTGCGCAGGCCGATCTTGACGGCGTAGCGGATCAACTCGAACAGGTCCGGCCGCTTCAGCGGATCGCCGCCCGTAAACACCATCAGGGGTTCGCCGAAGGAACGGATCTCATCCAGCAGTCGAAATCCCTGCTCGGTGCTCAATTCGCGCGGGTTGCGCTCGGATTGTGCCGACGCGCGGCAATGCACGCACGCCAGGTCGCAGGCCTGAGTCACTTCCCAGATGACCAGCATCGGGGCTTGATCGAAGTTCATGTGCAATCTCCGGTTAGATGACAGTCACTTGCATTTAGGGGACCATGCCCCAGAATACTGAAAATAGAGGGAAAACGCCACACTTCGGATGCCGTTGCAGATGAGAATTGGGGTAAGAGCCCCACTGTTGGTCGGAGAAACCCAAGGCGCCAGGACGGCCCGGTACGCCAATCGTCCCACCCGTTACAATAGGTCTTCACGTGGATCACAAAGGTCTCTTCATCACTTTCGAAGGCATGGACGGTTCAGGCAAAACCACCCAGATGCACCGCCTGGCCGCCCGCCTGCGCTCGATGGGCCGGACCGTGCTCGAAACGGCCGAGCCGGGCGGGCCGCCCATCGCCATGAAAATCCGGCGCATCCTGCTGGATGCCGCCAACCAGGAACTCAGCCCCGTGACCGAAATCCTGCTCTACTTCGCGTCCCGGGCGCAGAACGTGGATGAATGGATCGCGCCGGCTCTGGCGCGCGGGGAAATCGTGCTCTCCGACCGCTTCACGGATTCCTCGCTGGTTTACCAGGGCGGCGGGCGCAACCTCGGCCCCGAGGCCGTGGCCGCGCTCGAACGCATCGCCTGCCGGGGCCTCAAGCCCGATCTCACGCTGCTCGTGGATGTCGATGCCGAATCCAGCCTGGCCCGCGCCCGCGCCCGCAACGCCGCCGCGCCGCACTGCGAAACCCGCCTGGACGACGAATCCATCGAATTCCACCGCGCGGTATGGGATGCCTACCACGCGCTGGCCGCCGCCGAGCCGGAACGCGTCAAGATAGTCGACGGCCGCACCGATATCGACGCCCTCGAACGCGCGGTCTGGGAGATTGTGAGCGGCCATGTCTGAACAAACCAGGGTTGAGAATTTCTGGGGCAACGCGCAGGTGACGCAGGCGCTGGAGCAGATGATCGCGCACGGCCGCCTGGCGCAAACGCTGCTCTTCTCCGGACCCGAGGGCGTCGGCAAGGCCACCCTGGCGCGCCGCCTGGGCGCGCAGTTCCTGCGCCATCCGGAGCAGATCGAACAGGACGATCTCAGTCTTCCGCGCAATCTCGAAACGGTGGCCGGGCGCGAGAAATGGCCGGCCGACAAGCGCAACGAAGACCCGCTGCTGTTCGCCAGCCAGCCCGATTTCGTGACCTTCGCGCCGGATGGTCCGCTGCGCCAGATCTCCATCCAGCAGACCCGCCTGCTCAAGGAGCGCGCGCAATTCCTGCCGCACCACGGCAGCCGGCGCATTTTCGTCATCGACCACGTGGACCGCGCCAACGACCAGGCGGCCAACTCCCTGCTGAAGACTCTGGAAGAGCCGCCGCCGCACCTCATCCTTATTATGACGGCGGAAAACGCTTACGACCTGCTGCCCACCATCCGCTCCCGCGCCGTGCCTTTCCAGTTCGCGCCGCTCTCGCGCGAGGAGATGGCGGCCTTCGTGGACGCGCGGGCGCTGGACCAGCCGGAGCGCCGCATCGCGCTGGCCGCCGGCAGTCCCGGCCTGGCCATTTCGCTCGACCTCGAAGAATACGACAAGCGGCGCGCGGCCATGCTGGTGCTGCTGAAAGTGGCCGCCGGCGCCGCGCCCTTCAGCGCGTGGGTGCCGGTCTCCGAAGCCATCGGCCGCACCAGGAGCGAGAAGCTCGAGCTCCATCTCAAAGTGCTCTACGAGCTGCTGCGCGACCTGCTGCTGCTCCGCCGGGGCGCAGGCGAGATCCGTAACTTCGACATTCGCGGCGACCTGGAAGCGCTTGCCGGCAAGATCGCCTTTGCGTGGATCCGCAAGGCCGTCGCGCAGGTAGACGAGATCGCGCGCCTGATGCGCCGCAACATTCAGAAGTCGATCGCGCTGGACGCGTTAATCGCGCACCTGCGGGCGGCATAGCGGCCCATGGCTGAGCCACCGCGCACTCGATTCGCTCCGCCCAATCGCCGGCGCGAAATTCGCCGTCTGGCGGCGTCCGCGCTGCTGATGTTACTGATGGGCTTCATCGCCCTGGTGTATACGCACCCGTGGACGGCGCGGCCCGGGATGCGCGTGGCCGTGGCGCGCTTCGACAACGAAACCGGCAAAAAGGAGTACGACCGGCTCGCCGATGGGCTCACGCGTTCGGTAGCGGAAGAACTGTCGGCAGCCGCGGCCGGCCGGTATCGCGTGATCGCGAGCGAGGCCATCCTGCGGGCGCCGCGGGAGCGGCGCGACCTGGCGGCCATCGGCTCGTCGCTGGGCGTCAGCTACGTGGTGCTCGGCCAGGTGCAGCGAAGCCCGCTGGGCATTCGGGTATTGGCCAACTTGATTCGTCTGCCGGACCAGACTTACATCCGGGTGGCGAGTTTCGAGCGCAAGACAGGCGACACAAGAAAGACCCAAGCCGAGATCGCGATCAGTATTGCCGACCAGTTCGCACCGCGGCTGAGCCTGCTCATAAACGCGCCCAAGTGACTGCGAAGCTGCGAAAAACAGGCGGGGTGGCAGACGACACAAACCGATCGTCCGGCCCACTTTCAGCGCGAGGCGCAGGCTGACAGAGTGTCCCAAAACTCCGGGAACGAGACCGACGCCGCTTCCGCGCCCTGGATGACCGATTCGCCGTCGCCGCGCAGCGCCGCCACGGCAAACGCCATCGCGATGCGGTGGTCGCCGCACGAATCGAATTCCGCCGCGTGAAACTTCTGGCGGCCGGGAATCACCATGCCGTCCGGCAGTTCTTCCGCCTGCACGCCCATGCGCCGCAGGTTGTCGATTACCGTGCGGATGCGGTCGGTCTCCTTGATGCGCAACTCGGAAGCGTCCCTCACCGTCAGGCCTTCCTGGGTGGCCGCGCCCAGCACCGCCAGCACCGGGATCTCATCGATCAGCGCCGCGGTGAGCGCTCCCTCGATTACGCCGCCGCGCAGAGCGGAATGCTCCACCACAAGGTCGCCCACCAGTTCGCCGTGGCTGCTTTCCAGGTTGGGAACGCGAATGCGGGCGCCCATCCCGACCAGGAAATCGAGCAGCGCCGAGCGGGTGGGGTTCAATCCGACGCCACTGATGGAGAGCTTCGAGCCCGGCACCAGGAGCGCCGCCACAATGAAAAACGCGGCGGAGGAAAGATCGCTGGGCACCACCAGATCGCGCCCCGTCAGGGTGGGCCGGCCGCTGACGGTGATGCACTGCCGGTCGATGGCGACGTCCGCGCCGAATTCGCGCAGCGCCAATTCGGTGTGGTCGCGCGAGCGCACCGGCTCGGTGACCGACGTCCGGCCTTCCGCGAACAACCCCGCGAACAGCACGCAGGTCTTCACCTGCGCGCTCGCCACCGGCAAGGTGTAATGGATGGGCCGCAACGGCCCGCCCTGAATCTCCAGAGGCGGAAACCTGCCGTGGCGCGCCGCGATGCGCGCGCCCATCTGGCCGAGCGGCGCCAGAATGCGCTGCATGGGCCGCCGCGAAAGCGATTCGTCGCCAAAAATGCGAGTGCCGAACGGCTGCGCCGCCAGGATGCCGGAGAGCATGCGAATGGTGGAGCCGGAGTTGCCGGCATCCAGATCCCCCGGCGGCTTCCGCAAACCATCCAGGCCGCGGCCATGAATCACGAACTCCGTGCCCGCGCCTTCCACCCGGATGCCCAGCGCGCGCACGCACCCCAGCGTGGAATGGCAATCCGCGCCGGTGGAGTAGTTGCGAATGCAGGTTGCGCCTTGCGCGATGGAAGCGATCATGGCGTAGCGGTGCGAGATGGATTTGTCGCCGGGCAGCGAGATCTCGCCGGTAACGGCCGAAGCGGGGGAGATGCGCTTTTGCATGGAGCGAATCTTCATTCTATCCACCAGCCCGCGGTTGCATACAAATACCTGTTGACAGCGCGGCCGGTTTTTTCGAATATGTAGAAACTGTGGCCAAGTCCGATCTTGAGAAGCTGCAAGGCACGTGGCAGATGATCGCATTTGAAATGGACGGACAGAAAATCCCGCCCGGCAGCGCGAGCATCGTGATCGAGGGGAACAAATTCACCAGCCTCTCGATGGGCGCGCAATATGAAGGCACCATGGTGGCGGACTCGACCAGCACGCCCAAGACCTTCGACGTGAAGTTTCACAAAGGCCCCCACAAGGGAGAGACTTCGCTCGGGATCTACGAACTGGATGGAGACACCTGGAGAATCTGCATCGGCCTGGCGGGCGTCAAGCGTCCCACTAAGTTCGCCGCGGAGCCGGGCAGCGGCCATGCACTGGAGACGCTGACACGAGCCATGGCCGGCGCCGCAGCGGAGCAAGAGGAACCGGCGGGAGAACCGGCAGCGGAACTAGAAGGCGAGTGGTTTATGCTCTCCTGCTTTCAGGATGGCAAGCCGATGGATGCCAAGATCCGCGCCAGCGCCAGGCGCGTCTTTCACGGCAATCAAACCACCATGCTGGTTTTCGATCAGGTCTACATGAAGAGCCGCTACGCGGTGAATCGCGCCGCCACTCCCCGCACTATCGATTACGTGGACACCAGCCAGTCGGGAATCTACGAAGTGGATGGCGATCGGCTGCGGACGTCGCTGGCGGCCGCCCGCCAGCCCCGGCCCGGAGATTTCACGGCAACTCCCGGCGAAGGCCGGACGGTGTCGGAATGGAGCCGGCAGAAAAAACCGCGCAGCCTGAGAGGGCGCCCGCTTCCACCGGGATGAACGGCTGCGCGCTCAGGCGGGCGACAATCGCCATCCGCGACACCCGGATTGGGAATGCGGTAGAGCGCCGTACTTCGAGAGATCCGCCGAGGGAGCCGTATCATACTCAGGCATTGTGAGCTGTCCTCATATCGCGCCAGACGAGTAACACCAGAAACGGGATGGCGCTGGCCACCAACGCAGCGCGCTGCCAGTCGCCCGAAAGACGGAACACGGGCGCCAGTGGGTTGTAGAGCAAGACAAGTGCTCCAGACACGGCCAACACGGCGTAGCTCCTCGCAAGGAGGGCCTGGGCCATCACGACGATCGCGCCCGCATCCACGATGAACCGGGCCACTACCTCGGACGGTGTGATGCGGGACCATAGCCCAGCTAGAGCAAACAGCCCGGCAATCGAGGCCCACTTTACGGCTTTGATGACCGCGGATCTGCCCTGTTTCTCCGCCGGATCCTCCACTGCCCATGCCTGCCACTCGGTTTCGTCGAGCGGAGTCAACATGGGCAGCTCCCGAACTTCTGGTAGTTCCTGTAGTACAACTGCGGTGGCCATTTTTTCTACTCTTTCGCCGCCCCAGCGGGCGCCCAACATCCTATGACTGTCCGGAGCCGGCCCAGGTGGACTCCGCTCCCAGACAGCCGCTACCGGAAGACCCGTCGAGCCATTCAGCGCCTGCGTCACTGAGGCGATCAGATCGATCGGCCGCGGAAGGACAATGGTCGTGTCGTGCGCAGGGCCGATCTCAGGCAGGGTTTGCAGGTAACGCAACCGAATCGCGGCCGGCTTCGGTGAAGGACCGTGGCGGCCATAGCCAGTTTCTCCGTGGCCAGGCATTCACCCTCCGCATGGATGACTTTGGGCCAAGCAGCGGCGCGCACGATCTTCACTGCGTCCTTTACTGTTCTGTTGCGGTTCGCTCAGAGTGCAACCGCGGGGAGTATTTGTTCAGGAGATCGAGCAGGCGGGCAGCCGATCTGGGCGCGGGCCTCCCGTTGGTCACGATGTCCCGGTTCTCGAGTTTGCTGCCGTAGAGTGCGGCGTTGTCATCCAGATCCTCCCGGAGGGTTGCTCCCTCCAGAGCAAGACCGGCAAACAGGCCCTGCGACCGCGACCACGAAAGAATCTCCGCGTGCATCTGGGCGTCGGTTTGAGCCGTCGCCGTACGTCCAACGGGGCCGGCGGCAACTGAGCCTTCGGCACCCAGGGTGAACTTACTCTGAAGCAGTTTATCCCTTCCGCCCTGATTCATCACCAGCATGATCAAGTCGGTCTCCGATCCGCCGATCTGAAAGCCAACGCTGCCGCCTTCGATGCGAACCGTGGCGGGCGCCGACCAGCCTTCGCCACCGCTGTTCCGGCACACCAGGTAGCCTTTGCCGAACTTCGCGCCGAAAAAGAAGGCCGCCGTCTTGAGGCTCGGCACAATGACGATGCAATGTGCCTTGTCGAGCAGATCCTGAGGAATTCCCTTGTCGGGCGTTGCCATTATTTCCGAGAAAACTGTTGCAGCCTCGCCCAACCGCTTGGCGGGCTCTCTATCGACAGCCATCAATGATGTGGTGAGAGCCAAACCGGCCGCGATCGCTAATCTCATGTTCCTGCCTCTTTCTTGTCGCACATATCGGTGGCGACTTCTCCGCTAGTGCACGGTTGTCACCATCGTCGACCGCCCGCCAGAGGCAACACCGCAACTGTGCAGGCTAAGGGCTTGCGGGGAGACTTCGGCAAATGTGCAAGGCCAGCGGAGCCGGCAGAAGAGCGAGGCGGGTACAGACAATGCAGGTTCTGCGACGGAAAGTGCAGGATTTGCCGCTCCATCCAGCTAATGCCGTTAGACTTACCTAAGGAAGGTTCAGTACTTAGAAAGGTTCAGTTCTTCTTCGCTATTTGATTCGCCGCTTCCGTGCGTGGTCTCCAAACGGACGGTCAACCACGGCAAAATGCAATACCTGCATCTGAAATGCGAGATCTGCCGACCCGCGGTCCGCGAATCAACACGATTTAACAGCCTGTCAACCCGGCTGCGATATCCGTCCAGAGCAATTGGCCGGGCTCGTGCAGGAGGTATAGAAGAATGCCATGGTCGGCAAGGAGACGAGCATATGAAACGGGATCAGATGGAAAGCCAGTGGAAGGAGTTCGCAGGCCCGGCGCGCGCGCACATGAAACGATATCAGACCCTGCGGTGCCTGCGAAAACTCCTGCAACGGGCGGCCCTGGGGCTATTGCTATTGTTGTCGGCCCCTGCCGCCTATTCCTATTCCGTTCTCACCCACGAAGCCATTATCGATTCGACCTGGGACAGCGCGATCAGACCGTTACTGCTCAAACGATTCCCGGCCGCCACGCCGGAAGAGTTGACGCAAGCGCACGCATACGCTTATGGGGGATGTATTATTCAGGACTTGGGGTATTATCCGTTCGGGAGCAAGTTCTTCAGCGATTTGACCCATTACATCCGGAGCGGAGATTTTATCCTCAACCTGATCCGCGAATCCCAGGACCTAAATGAGTATGCTTTCGCGCTGGGAGCATTGTCGCACTATGCCGCCGATAATAACGGTCACCCGCTGGCAGTTAACCGCGCGGTTCCTTTGTTCTACCCCAAGCTCGGCCTGAAGTTCGGAAAGCTGGTAACCTACGCCGACAATCCGTCCGCCCACGCCAAGACGGAGTTCGCCTTTGATGTCTTTCAGGCCGCGAAGGGGCGCTACGCCTCCGCCGCATACAAGAACTTCATCGGGTTTGAAGTGGCAAAGCCCTTGCTCGATCGAGCATTTCAGGACACCTATGGAATGCGGCTGGAAAAAGTGTTCCTGAGCGTCGATCTCGCCATTGGGTCGTATCGACGCGCGGTCGGGTCGATTCTTCCGGCGATCACCAGAGTTGCCTGGCAAATCAAAAAGCAGGAAATCAGGAAGGAGGCTCCCAGCATCACACGCAAGAACTTCCTCTACAATTTATCCCGTTCCAGCTACGAAAAGAATTGGGGCAATACCTACAGCCGGCCGGGGATCCGGTCGAAACTTCTGGCAACCCTGTTCCGCTTCGTGCCAAAGGTGGGCCCGTTGCGGCCGCTGGCATTTGAAAGGCTGACACCCGAGACAGAGAAGATGTACATGGCCAGCTTCAATTCGACGATTGACCGTTATCGCGAACTGCTTTCGGAACAGAGTGCCGGCAGTCTTAAGCTGCCGAACGACAATCTTGACGTGGGAACGTTCACCGCGGCGGGGAAATATACGCTGACGGATGCCACTTACTCGCAACTACTACACAAGTTACAGGGCCACTACGCGGAGATGCCTCCAGAGCTCCGAAGCGATATGCTCGCTTTCTACCACGATCTTGACCTTCCCAATACGACCAAGGCTGACGCCAGCGACTGGGCCAGGGTGCTCAAAGAGCTCGATCAATTGCAGGCTGTGGATTTGGGACATCCTTTGGTTGGCGCGACGGAACACAGCCCGAATTAGGTCACCTTCATCGCGCCGCCGGAGGCTCCTGGTCGGTGGGAATTCCGGCCAGGGCGCGATAGAAAGCAACGGCCCGGTTGATGGACGACGACTCATGCCCGGTGGCCAGCCGGCTGGCGTTCCGGCCGGTGCGCGCGATGCTGTAGTACCGCCAGACATCAGTTGATTCGCGATCCAGAAAATAGATCGACTGCATCTCACCCGGATGGAAGAGTGTCACGAAGAAATAGCGCATGATGCTGACATTCTCGACGGCGAAGACTAGCCGGTCTGCCGAAGCTTCCGCAATGTGCATTCGGTAGATGGCGGTGCCGGAAAGGTTATCGGCCTGCTCCAGGTAGAGCACTTGGCCTGCCTGCATCTCATCGGGCGTGAAGTCTTGGCGGCGGCGACCCGGCTGCGAGCCGGTCAAAGCATAGGCGCTCACAATCAACGTCCGCCATTGCTGGTGTGAGGTAGACCAGTAGCGCAGACCGGCGAGTTCTGAAATCGCCCCGATGTGGCGGAGCAAGTCCTGCGCTCCCGAAGTATAGCGAAACCGCGCGACAGTGGTTATCAAAGTAGAAAAGCCCACCTCGGCCCAACCGGTGCAAGCGGATGGTCGCCAGTCGCGACCGAACTCGGACTCGCTCCAGAACTTCACGCTGGGCGAATCATCCAGGCCAGGATAGGGCGGAACGGCGGCTTCTCCGCAGGGCGGCTGGGGCCCTAATTGCCCATAGCCGTGCGCCGGGCAGAGCAGTACCACGAAACATAGACACCGAAGCATGGTTGCCGCCATGGGCATATATTGGGAGGGCACATGCTGGTACTGCCGTCTACCGGCATGTGGAGTTTACCGTGAAACGAACCTAGCGCCAGTGACCCTCTACCATGACATAGCCGCCCCTCTGGTGAACCCAGCGATGCGCTACCCAGTGAGCACCCGGCCGTGGAGGCTGCTCCCACCTTCCCGGAGCCCAGGCGTAGGCGTTGCCATCCCAACGCTGGTACCCGGAGACCCACACGTGGGTACGGCTGGGCCGTGGCGACCGCTTCTCGATTACGACCCGAGGTGGCGCGATGCGAACTACAACATCGGCCGCCGCGGCGCTGAAAGCCAGCGCGCCTGCAAAAACCAATCCGATCAATCGCTTTAGGACCATGATACTTCTCTCCTTCTCCTGTTACCCAAAACTGCGGACCAATCGTTGATAGTGCACGTATATGGCCGCGTGCACACCGCACTACGCCATGACGCGCCTCCGACGGCATCGGCAGAACCTGCACTTGAAGTGCACTACCGTACTTGCCTGCCCAAGACAAGAATCCAGACAGAGCCTGGTTAGCGCCGGAGCAGTTGGCCCCAAATCTGCTCTGGTATCGGTGGAATAACAAAGAGGACGTTTGAATATGAAGAGTCTTGCGAATTGGCACGCATGCCTGACCGTGGTTGCTGTCGGAATACTTGCAGGGTGCTCACAGACAGCGAAATCACCCGACGTTTCCGACAACATCCGCAGGGCGCTTGATCAGGCAGGCTTCAAAAAGGTTTCCGTCAATCAGGATCGCGACAAGGGCGTTGTGACCCTGGGTGGACACGTGGACGCCGATGGCGACAAGGCGCAAGCGGAAGCTCTGGCAACGTCCCTCGCCGGCGGAGAAGTTGTCGCGGACCAGATTGCGGTGCTCCCGGTGGGCGCCGAAAGCGATGCCCGAACCATGAATTCGGATCTGGATAAGGGCATCGAGCAAAACCTGGATGCCGCGCTCATTCAAAGCAAGCTGCACGATGGCGTCAACTATGCGGTTAAAAGCCGGGTTGTCACGCTGACTGGCGAGGTCGATTCTCAATCCAAGCGCGGGCAGGTGGCCAGCGTCGC